>Ga0114129_10000150_pt1 | contig 73834 bp, 70 predicted proteins | sample RhiMetdeltSRZDD1_FD_80071 | JGI IMG/M metagenome (GOLD analysis project Ga0114129, IMG submission 80071) | Populus rhizosphere microbial communities from Tennessee, USA - Rhizosphere MetaG P. deltoides SRZDD1 (version 2) (version 2) | ecosystem: Host-associated > Plants > Roots > Rhizosphere >...
ATCGGCTAAGGTCCAGAAGTTGTCGGCGCCTGTTCTCTCCATGGCTCGTTGTACCCGAAGAGGGCCGCCGTTGTAGGCAGCCATGGCCAGATACCAGTCACCAAACTGCTGGTAGAGATCCTTTAAATGGCGGGCAGCCGCGCGAGTTGACTTTTCCGGATCGGAGCGTTCGTCAATCCACCAAGTCTGTCGCAGGCCGTATTCCTTGCCTCGAGAGGAAATGAATTGCCACATCCCCTTTGCTGCCGCTCGAGACAATGCCCGCGGTTCAAAGGCGCTTTCGGCCTGACAGAGATAGATCAGATCCAGCGGCACTCCTTCTTCCGTCAAAACTCTCTCAATCATGGCCTGATATCGACCAACTCGTGCCAATCCAAGTTCCATCGTCGAGTGTCCGCGGCCGTTCTGGTAGTAATCGATGAACCCGAGGACGCGATCGTTGATCTCGATCGGCAGATCGTGAGCTACCTGTTGAACTTCGTCCTCAACTTCTTTTTTGAACTTCGGGTCGATCAGTGCCGGAAACGTTTCGACTTGTTCGAGATCATCGATTGCCGCGCGTTCGTGGGTTCCGTCCGTTAAACCATCGCCTTCGCGGATCGCCGCTAATTCCATTGCGTTTACACGAGCGACCAGATCCGTCAATTCATGTTGCAGTCGGGGCTCGTTTTCATGGGAGGCAGACGTCTCCAGAATCAAGTCGATCGCTGAGTCGAATTCCTGCTTCGCGCGCTTTAAGGAGCCCTCTTTATAGAGTTTTTCGCCGTTTTCGAAGCGCAATTGCGCCTGGAGAATTGCGCGCTCAACAGGATCATTCGGGTTAACTTGGGGCAATTCGGACGGAATCTGTGCTGTAACCGTTTCAACCTGTTGATTAATTCGAGGCAAGCTCGGAGGTGATGACTTGGCTGCTTTTTGTGCTGGCGCCCCGCAGGAGGCTACGAGCACAGGCAGCAGAAGCAAGACGTAGGCTGATATCCGGCTCTGGGGTCGCAGCACCAAAACACCTCCATAAAATCAAAAGCCACTAAGCCGCAGATTTTTAAGGTCTTTGTGAATAGTGGCTCCAAAAAACATGGCCAGCTTACACGAGCAGCATGTTTCAGTCAACGTTCCCGTAACGCCCCATATCGGGGGGCGGCCAAGGTCTTCGGTGGACGCGAGGGTTACGGTTATTGCGCCAAGCTGGTCAGTCCGAAGTGCCGGCAAGGACTGTGGATGGGGATGTCCGAACGGGTTGTTCGCGCCAACCGAGATTACTGGTACCGACGTCTTTGGTCGAACACGGACGCCCTTGCTGCCGTGGTGTGAGACTTTGAGCACATCCACCCTTTCGGGGACAGCGATAGATCGCTCAATGTCGCCAGTCAAGAGTGCCGTGGCTTTTCCGGTGTCGAGGAGCAAAACCACGGAGTCGTTGTTCTGATCGTTCTTCCGCGGTTTCCAGTCTGCCGGTGGATGTAGAACTTTGAAGGGTCCAATACTTTGGCCTGCGGATACCCAGCGGATCGGGATCTGCTTTTGCTGAATTCGGTCAACCAGCTGGAGATATCTCTCGATTCCAGGGTTACGCCCCAACCAGACAGTCCCGATCTGAAAATTCTGGATGACATCGAAGAGACCATCCATGTGGTCGTGATGGGCATGAGTCAAAACAACGGCATCCAGTCGCCGAATACCCCGTGCGAAGAGGTAAGAGGAAACGACGTTCTCGCCGATGGAAAAGCTGCTCTCATCCCTTAGATCTAAAAACCTTCCTGCCGCTACGCCGCCACCATCGACGAGCATTCGGTACCCTGTGGGGAATTCGATGAAAATGGAGTCGCCTTGACCGACATCTAAGAACGTTATCGTCACTTTCGTCGGCGGGGGCGGTGACAGATCCACGAAGGCAATTGCGGCCTGAAGAGCCACAACCAGGCTGCTGGCAAGTATGCACATCACCGCCTTTCGCCGCTGAATGGACGTGATTAGCACCAGCAATATGAGCGCGTAAAGGAACCACAACCACAACGGAGGTGAGGGCACGCGCAAAGAGGAACCTGGAATCTGTAGCGCGAGGCCCACCAATTTCAAGAGGATGTCAAACAGGATGGTGATCACCCGACCGATAATCATGGCGAGGGTCGAAGGAGCCAAACTCAAGAGAAGACCTAGCGGTGTCACAGCGGCTGCAATCATCGCCGCGGGAACGTTCATCAACGGAGAGATGGGCGACAAGCGGTGAAACGACTCAACCATAAAGAAGCTGAAGACGCTCTCGACACAACAAGCGATCACAAGCGCTTCGGCACAGATCAGAGCGATTTTCCACGGAATAGTCACTACCCAATAGGGCAGAGCATAGCGTTCGCACCAGACCCGCCGCGAGATTCTCCAGTCCAACGCGACGATTGAGATTTCACCATCCTTCGAAGTATCGGGAAAATCCTGCAACGCCTCTCGCAACCAGCCGAGCAACCAATTGATCGCCGGCGCGCCGATTCCGACAACCGAGAGCACCGCCGAGAACGTCATCTGAAAACTAGAGTCTTGGAGCGTCACAGGTTCGGCAAACAGGAGGATGAACGCGGTTCCAGCCGTTGCATTGAGAACGGCGTAGCCTCGATCCATCATTTTCCCGACGACCAGGAATGTCACGGCGAGGGTCGCCCGGTACACCGGTGCCTGACCTTCTACAACTGCTGCATAGATGAATGTACAAATGAGAACAAAGAGGAGCCGAGTTCGCCGTTTGCATGGAACAAGTCGGGCGAGAAAGAGCGCTGCGCCGGCGACAACAGCCAGGTTAAAACCCGAAACGACGACGAGGTGGTAAAGCCCGCTCGACTGAAACTGCCGTTCGATTTCCGGAGTCAGCCCAAACTTTCGGCCAAGAGTTGTGCCCAAAACGAGCCCCTGAATGTCGGGTCTCGCGGCAAACGGGGCCTCTAACTTTGCCGTAATCCATTTCTTGATTCGATCGGTTCCGTGCCAGCCACGATTCAATACTTTGATCAGACGAGGATTTCGGATGGTGCCGGTCCAATAAATTCCTTGTCGTTCCAAGTAGTCGCGATAATCGAACACCCCAGGATTTCTATAAACACCTGGACGGTGTAACCTAACGAGAATTTCCACACGATCGCCAGAGCCCAAGTCCAATGAGTCGAATAAAGCGCGCAGTTCCGCATCGTCGAGGAACTCCACTAGTCGTGCTCGCCCAGCGGCGGTTTGTTCATCGATAGAGAGGGCCTGCATATCCAAATACACGCCCAATCCACGCCATTCGGGCCGCTTTGTGAGTCGGCCGATCAAACGGACTGCGGTATCCCCTGGCTCAGGTGGGACGACGGGCCGCATGTGGGCTCTAGCCGCGCCGACAAGTATCACGGTCAATAGAAGGCAGGTTCTTCTGAATCTAGAATAGGGTATCGCTAGAAGAATGGAGCCAGCTATCCCGACGATGACGGCGGTTGGGTCCAAACACGGTGCGAGAACAATGCCAAGAATTAAGGCAAGTAAGGGTAGGGCCACTGTTGTTCTTTCGTCAGTGGCAAAGGGCGGGCTTTATCTTATCGTAAATAACGCAACAGTTTCGATGTGATATGTGTTCGGGAATTGATCGACGATAGTGATTTCTCTCAGCTGATAGTTTTCCACCAGCACACTCGCTTCGCGAGCAAACGTGGTCGGATTGCAAGAGACATACACGATTCGTTCCGGCTTCAGCGCCATGATGCGCCGTGCGACTTTGACACCACATCCTGCGCGTGGCGGATCCAGCACCACAACGTGCGGCTTCAAACGGGAGTCGTGAATCGCCGTATTTACGTCCGCTTCAAAAAAACGAATGTTCGGCGTCTTGTTGAGTGCGGCGTTTTCGCGGCCCTGCCGCGCAGTTGTGCGATGGGACTCGATTGCAATCACTTCCGTGACAACTTTAGCGAGCGGAATCGAGAAAAAGCCCGCCCCTGCATAAAGCTCTAGAACGTGTTTAGGGCCTGGTCCGACTTGATCGATAACTTCCTTTACAAACGAAGCGAGCAAGAATCGGTTTGGCTGGAAAAACGAGTCGGCGCTGACACGATATTGGAGGCCATCGACTTCCATACTCGCACTTCCAGTGCGTCGCCTGCTACCGTCCTCCAGAACAAAGGTCGCCACGACTTCCGGTGCGCTCAGCGCGTGAACCTCGCATGCACCTTTTGCATCCGTGGTTTGAATGAAGTCATTAAGCTCCGGAACTAGGGCGGCGCAGGACCGTATCGGAACGACGGTGTGCGTATTCTCCCGTAGAAACCCCAACTGTCCGTTAGCAACGTGGAACGTTGCACGCATGCGATAATTACGGTCTGGCCCGGCGATCCGTTTGATTTCGCCATTCCACTGTAGATGAGCCAATCGTTGAAGAGTTTCGCCGAGAATCGCTTCCTTATACTGAACCTGGCTCTTGTAGCGGATGTGCTGCCAGTGGCAGCACCCGGCCGTTTCGTAATTTGGACAGTCGGGTTGCTGCCGATCGGGCGAGGGCTCCAAAAGCTCGATCAATCTCGCTTTTGCATAGTCTTTCTTCCGTTCCACGATTTCGGCCTCGACAACATCACCCTGTGCAGTTCTCGGCACGAAGAGTACACCCTGCTCGGTTCTCGCGAGCCCGGCGCCACCATAAACCAGTTTTTCAATTTTGAGACGCATGCACGTGAAGGAGGCTAAATGAGGTAGAACAAGCTCAATCTTGGAATCTTGAAGCGTTCTAGTAGCTTTCTGCGCCACATCTGCTGCTCGAGCATTGCCAGTTGCGATGTCGTCATTGTCGAACGAAATGGATTCAGTTCCGAGTCTACCTCACGCTTCACATCGATCATTGTTTGGTCGTCGGCAGTGAATTTCAGCTTAGCCAATAGTTTCTCTTCCAAAGCGGTCAGTATCTGCTCCGCGGCCCGGAGATCCCGTAAGCCGACGTGACGAATACTTGAAGCGATGCTTTCGTCCACTCTGCCTACGTGGTCGGCCAATTTCGATACGTACGCCATGACCTCTTCTTCTTGGAAGTCAGGCAAAGCAGGTGCTTCGATCATCAATTCCTTCTGTTCTTCACACACCTCCTCTACGGCCTTTGCACAGTACGCCAGCGAGTTGATCTTTCGCTTTGCTCGCGAGAAAGCGCGGTCGATCCCTTTCAACACTGCCTCAAGGGGTAATCCTTGCTCCTTCCAGTTTTCGATGAGAACCCAATCTAAAGTAGATAACAGCGTGAATGATTCGCGCCTGGACTGGTAAAAGCGCTCAATCTCAGTAAAGTAGTTGAAGTAGTTTAACTCTTGATCCACCCGCCACCAATGACGACATCGTCCCAATAAAAGACGGCACCCTGTCCTGGAGTGATGGCGCGCTGAGGCTCGTCGAACTCGACCATGACTTCGCCATCAATAAGCGAGACTGTTGCAGGCTTCGGCTCGAATCGGTTCCGAATTTGCACCTCACATCGAATCGGCGCATTAAGAGTTTCGATGGCGATCCAGTTATAGTCGCGCACAGAAAATTGCCGGCGAAGCGGATCTTCGCCGATCACGACCCGATTCAGTTCCGGCTCGATGCGGACGACGTACTGCGGTTTTCCCGTCGCTATCAGTCTTTTCCGCTGGCCGACGGTGTATCTGTGAATTCCATCATGTTTGCCCAAAACATCTCCCTGTTCGGTAACTATTTCACCCGACCGATTGGTTGGTGTACCGGCATACTCCTCGACGAACTCCGCATACGATCGGCCTTCTACGAAACAGATCTCCTGTGATTCAGCCTTTTCGGATGTGGCCAGACCTGCTCTGCGAGCAATGTCGCGGACTTCCGTTTTGGTCAACTCGCCGAGCGGGAAGAGCGTCTTTGACAGTTGCAATTGTGTAAGTCCAAACAGAAAGTAAGATTGATCCTTTCGCCGGTCTCTTCCGCGCAATAAGAGCCAACGGCCAAGTGTCTCGTCATATTTCACACGGGCGTAGTGGCCTGTAGCAACACGCTCGGCGCCGATCCCTGCAGCTTTGTCGACGAGATGGTGGAACTTTACGTAATTGTTGCAAAGGATGCAGGGGCTCGGCGTCTCTCCCCGCAAGTAGGTTTGGACAAAGGGTGCTACGACGGTGTTTTCGAAATCTTTTTCCAGATTCAATACGTAGTAGGGAATTCCCAATTGGATAGCGACACGTCGTGCATCCCAAAGATCGTCAAGCGAGCAGCAGCGACCGTTGGTGCGCCAGAGTTGCATCGACAGGCCAACGATCTGCTCTCCCTTTTCTTTTAATAAAAACGCAGTGGCGGAGGAATCCACGCCACCGCTCATCGCAACGGCAATCATTCTAGAATCCTTTTAATACTTTCCTAATGGCATCCGAAGCGAGCACGCTGCAGTGAATCTTTGAGGCTGGCAGCCCGCCGAGCGCCTGGGCGATCTCTTCTTTGGAGATCTGACGTGCATCAGTAATCTTCATACCAATGAGCTTTTCGGTCGCGTATGAACTCGTTGCGATCGCGGCGCTACAGCCCTGCGCTTTGAATTTAGCGTCGTGAATGCGGTCACCTTCGACCTTAACCCACAGTTTCATCACGTCTCCGCATACAGGATTAGAGACTTCCGCAACAGCGTCGGCATCTGAGATTTCCCCAACGCATCTGGGATTCTGGAAATAATCGAGCAGCTTCTCTGAATAGGCCATCGCGAATCCGGTTGTTGATTAAACTCTCTTATAGTAGGGCGACAAGTCTCGCAAGCGGGAGACAACGCCCGGCATCAAATTCAATACGTAGTCGATATCTTCTGCGCTTGTCATCGAGCTCAGACTGAACCGCAGGCTTCCATGAGCTTCGTCCGGCGTTTTTCCAATAGCCGTCAGCACGTGCGAAGGTTCCAGAGATCCGGACGAGCACGCCGACCCTGTCGAAACCGCCACTCCTTTCAGGTCCAGCGAAATGACCAGACCTTCGCCTTCCGCGTAGTCCACCATAATGTTGGAGGTGTTCGGCAAGCGTTTGGCATTTTCGCCATTGATGTGAATCAGTTCAACCTGCCGCTTCAACTCGGTTTCGAGGCGGTCCCTGAGGAGCTGCACTCGCGCCATGTCATGGGACAAACCCTCACGGGCGAGCCGAGCCGCTGCACCGAAGCCAACGATGCCTGGAACGTTCTCGGTTCCGGATCGGCGATTCCGCTCGTGGCCACCGCCTGTCATGATCGGCTTCAATGTTGTGCCCTTCTTAATGAAGAGTGCGCCGACGCCTTTCGGCCCATGGATTTTATGTGCTGAAATAGAATAAAGATCAACACCGAGCTTCTTCACATCGACTGGGATCTTGCCGGTGGACTGCACACCATCGGAATGAAAGTAAACATCGGCCTCGGCCGCGATCTTTCCGATTTCTTCAATGGGCTGAATCGTTCCGATTTCATTATTCGCATGCATGATTGAAATTAGAACGGTTTCGGGCCGGATTGCGTTCCGAACATCATCAGGATCGACTACGCCGTCTGCGGATACTCCTATCCACGTGACATCATATCCCTGCTTTTCGAGATCTTTGCAGGTGTGCATCACCGCATGATGCTCGATCTTTGAGGTGATGATGTGGCCGCGCTTAGTTCCACGTACCGCGAAGTTATCCGCCTCCGTGCCACCACTTACGAAGACGATTTCCGATGTCTCTGCATTGATCAGCTTGGCCACTTCCCGCCTTGCGTCATCAATCAACGACTTCGCATCCTGCCCGAACCAGTGTATGGACGAGGCGTTGCCGAATTGCTCGGTAAAGACCGGCACCATGGCCGCCACGACCTCTGGCCGCATCGGAGTCGTTGCGTTACTATCTAAATAGACGCGTCGCATTGAATGATTATAACGCTCACCACGGACTTTGGCCTCTCCGATCCCTTCGTTGGAATCATGAAAGGGGTGATCCTGAGCATCGCGCCGACTGTTCACATCGTCGACATCACTCACGATATCCGCGCTTACGACATTCTCGGAGCTGGACTGATCGTCAATAGTGCGTATCGCTATTTTCCCGATGGATCCGTGCACGTGGTAATTGTCGATCCCGGTGTCGGCGGAACCCGGCGCGCCATTGCAGTCGCATCGAAGGGGCATATCTTCGTCGGTCCTGACAATGGGCTTTTATCCGTGCTCGTCCATGATGAACCCACGACTCCGATAGTCCACGAAATCACAAACAGGCAGTTCTTCCTGAGTTTCGTTAGCCGGACTTTTCATGGCCGCGACATTTTTGCACCAATTGCCGCGCACCTGGCGAGAGGCGTCGCCATCGATTCATTGGGTCCTCGCATCTTCGATATGGTCAAGAAGTCCGTACCCGCACCGCAAAAAAAGGGTAACAAACTAACTGCAGTTGTCATGCGTCTCGACAAATTCGGTAACATCATTACAAATCTCCGTCCAGATCACTTACTGGCCGGTTTTAAGATATCGATCGATGGCATGAAGATAACGCGGCTTTGCGCGACTTTTTCGGAGGGTAAGCCGGGCGAACTTTTTGCTATTGAAGGAAGCACTGGATATGTCGAGTTCGCTTTGAATCAGGCATCGGCTGCAGACCGTTTGAACGTCGAGCCCGGCACTGAAATCGAGGTAGAAACTGAAGTTACGAATCAATAGAATGGTCCGGCCGCAAATTAGGCGTGACACACCTGTAGCATGATTGGCGGCTCAAAATCACCACGGGGACGAGCATGAAGGCTGGCCTTGAAGATGTCATAGCAGGCGAATCCGGGATTTGTTACATCGATGGAAATCGGGGAATACTCGCCTATCGCGGATACAACATTCACGAACTCGCGAATAATTCCACATTTGAAGAGACCTGTTACTTGTTATGGTTCGGCCGACTGCCAAGACAGACGGAACTGCAGGATATTTCAAATAAACTCGCCTCTACTCGCGCGCTTCCGAAGGAGATTATCGAAGCGATGAAAGGCATGCCGAAGAAGGCACTTCCCATGGAAGTGTTGCGTACGGCCGTTTCGATGCTATCGATGTTCGATCCTGAAGCCGAGGACATGTCGCCTGAGGCGAATTTGCGCAAAGCGATTCGTCTGACCTCACAGACCGCCACTATCATCACCACGTTTCACCGGCTACGGACAGGGAATCAGCCTGTGCCACCGCGCTCCGATCTCAATCACGCCGCAAATTATGCCTACATGCTGAACGGTGTTCCTCCCAACGATACGGCGACCAAGGCGCTCGATGTCGCGCTCATCCTTCACGCTGACCATGAATGGAATGCGTCAACGTTTGCGGGACGAGTCACCGCCGCTACACTCTCCGACATCTATTCGGCAGCGACCTCGGCGATCGGAGCTTTGAAGGGTCCTCTGCACGGCGGAGCAAATGAAGCTGTGATGAAAATGTTGCAGGAAATCGGCGATGTTTCTAGGGTGGATTCCTATATACGCAACCTCCTAGTCGCAAAAAAGAAAATCCCGGGGTTCGGACATCGCGTTTATCACACTGAAGATCCACGAGCCACCCACTTGCGGCGCATGTCGAAGGAAGCTTGTGAACGGGCAGGGCAATCGAAATGGTATGAGATGTCTGCTAGGATTGAAGAGTTGGTGAAATCCGAAAAGGGTTTGAATCCAAACGTCGATTTTTATTCAGCCAGTACTTACTTTGTGAGTGGAATGCCGGTCGACTTGTTCACACCGTTTTTTGCGGTTAGTCGCATTTCCGGCTGGACGGCACATATTTTAGAACAGTATTCGAATAATCGTTTGATCCGTCCACGCGCTGAATACATCGGTCCTCCGCCGGATTTGAAGTGGATAGCAGTCAACCAGCGCTGAAACCGAACTTGTAGTTGAAGACTAAAACCTTCAACTACACAAATGGACTCCACGTCAATTCAGTATTTTGCCTGAGGCAACTGCTCCCTAATCCTTGGTACTTTGTAGAACTTGTCCCCGTGATACTCTTTGGCGGTGATTGACATACATTCACATATCATGCCGGAGATCGACGACGGCGCCCGCAGTCTGGAAGAAGCCCTCGAGATGGCGAGGATTGCCGCGGAGGATGGGATCGAATATATGGTCTCAACTCCGCACATGTTCAACGGTCTTTCTCATAATCCCGTTCCTTCTGAGATTCTTCAGCGCGTAGCGGCATTGAACGATGCAATAAATAATCGTGCGATAAAGATCCTTCCTGGAAACGAAGTTCATATTTCGCATGACATTGCGCAGCAAGCGAAAAACAATCGTGTTACAACGATCAACCAACTGCGCTACATGCTTGTTGAATTTCCGCAACTGACGATTCCCGTGGGTGCCGAGGAATTGTTTCAGCAGTTGATGCTTCAGGGTGTGCAACCCATCCTGGTTCATCCTGAACGCAATGGGCAAATTCAAGCCCAGCCGTGGACCATCGTTAAATACATCGAGTGTGGTGTATTGATCCAAGTTACCGCAATGAGCGTAACGGGTGAATTCGGCCCGACTGCAAAAGAAACAGCGGAGACGTTACTGGAGCAGAATTGCGTTCATTTTCTCGCGACGGATTGCCACCGGCCAACCAGACGCCCTCCAATTCTGAGCAAAGGCCGTGATGCGGCTGCCGCTATTATCGGCGAAGAGGCCGCGCGAATGCTGGTCGAGGACAATCCGCGGACGGTCATCAATGGCAGTCTGCTGCAACTGTCCCCGCCGATCCCGTTTGGACCCTTGGACAAATCCAAACGTTCATTCTTTTCGAGGTTTTTCTAAGTTACCTATATCGAGTAGTGAAGTTTGAGTTCACCGTCTGATCTGGATATATCCTGTTCAGTGTTGAGATGTTATTTGGACTAATGCGTCCGGCAAGCGGCTCTGCAAAAACAGAGTACGTATCCTCGTCGAGTCCCTCGATCAGATACGCTCCGTTGGGATCGGTGACGGTACTCGCGACAGGTGTTCCACTCGAATTCACTGCAACAACAATTGCACCATACACCGGCGTGTTTGCCATGGTGCGTACGGTCCCGCTGATTTTTCCCTTGGTCGCGAAGGCGGGCGTCGGATACAGGGCCGAAATACCGATCATATCGTCCGATGACAAATTTCGCGGATAAATAATGGCGGGTCCGACGGCCCAAAACATCGTCGACGAAACGTTGCTTGCGTGATCCAAACCGAATATGTGCCCACTCTCGTGAGTGGCGACGGCCTGTAAATCGAAACGCCCGGTTACTGGAGCAAGCTCGGTTGTAAACGGAACCGTGGAGTTGAAGACCATATCTGCTTCCATGATCTGACCCGGTGCTTCAATTGGCCTTCCAAGTGGGTCGACAAAACCGGGCCCGCCTTGATCGAAAAAATATGTGTAGGTAACGGCAAGTACACCAGCGGGCAGGCTCCCGGCTGATGGATTAGTCGTAATTACGTTGATCCCGTCGTAAGCGGCTTTCGTGCCGCCAGCGGTGTTCGCGCCTTGCACGACAGATACAGAAGCAGTACCAACGGATTGCCAGGCCTGAAGGCTGGAGTTGAACACTTCTTGTTGCAGGCGCGCCCCCGTTACGTTTGAACCCTGAGTCGGGTTCATTTGCCAGGTAATCGGAAAATTCCGCCACTTGTGTTCGACAATATTTCCATCGGCCGATATCGACTTACCTGTTACATAAGCGCGTACAGGAACCGACAGGACGAGGGCCAGGCCTAACAAAAAAATGAATGCCAACATCTTCTTCATCGTATGAGCTCTCGAATTCTTGTTTTCAGTTCGTCAATGGGAACCCTTTGCTCCAACACTCGTATTGATGGCTGCCCGGTTTTCGAATCTAACAAAGTAAGACCCGAGGCATTGCTGATAGCGAATCCTCCGACGATCTCATATTTGCCTTGGCCAAAACCCACCACGTCGAAAGTTCCATTTCGGCGGTCTCGCAAAAATACGATGACTTCGTCCCCGGTACGGAACTGTGGCATACCAGAAATCGCAACATTGAGAGCCCCTATTTTCCCGCCGGGCTGTCGAATTAAGATCGCGCGCCGCCGCTCGCCTTTCAGAGGCTCGTCGACATTAATAGAGATGTAGGTGTATGCGAGATTCTCTTCCCAACGTACCTCTGTAGAATCAACTCGTCCCTGTACAATCGAATCGGCCGACGTGACAAGTTCCGATAACTCCATCCTTGTGACGGTAGTTGCGACTGCAGGCACAGCAAACAATAAAGCGATCAAACCGAGCATGTGAGACTTATGTCGGCGGCAGTTCATCGTATAAACAATCCTCCCGTCATGATCGATGTATCCATGGTTGCGTTGGTCACGATCACATTTCGCGGTCCCGTCATTGCTGTTGAATCAACAGCAATGCGCGCGGTGACAAATCCCGATTGAAAGCCGATGTTGCTGATCACAACACCGCTTCCGCTAACCGTGATCGTGAGGGAGGCGGCCTGATTTAGCCCCGGCCCTCCAAGCACGATATCTCTAGTTTGACCTCTCGCTATTTCAGCGCTGGAGGCTCGGACGGTAATGCCCGAGCCGATATCGCCGATTCCAATTTGTGTAATAGACAATCCTGCGGTTGGAGTTGGAACGTAAATATTCGTATCCGCGGAAGTCGTCGCTGTGTTTACTGTAACTGGGTTACGCAGCAGCCCGGTTAAAGAGGAAGTAACTTCCAAAATCTTTGGTGGTGAGGTTCGGCCGCGGGACCGAACTGTAACAGGTCCAGTGATTGCCGAATCCGGCACGGTAACTGTTAGGGATGTTGAAGTGGATGTACTCGGTATTACTTGCGCGCTACCCGTTGCAGTTGTGACGACAACCGTATTGTTCGAAGGCAGCAGTTCGAAGCCGCTCCCGGACAAGGTGACGACACCTCCTCGCGGTGCACTTGCAGGAACTATTGAATCGAGCGTTACCGGGACGGTGTTATCGCTAATCAACGATCTGATGGTGAGCGGGTAGGCGTCACCAGCTTGGTTAACAAACCTCAGGTTACCGGTAGAGCTCTGGTTCAATGTCCCACTGAAAAGTACAAATTGTGTTGAGAAACCGGCCCCATTCACAATGTGGGGAAAATCAAATTCGGCGGTAGTGACCGGCGAGGCTTCGTTGGTCGGTGGCGTCGTCGTAATTAGGAAATTCTGTCGTTCATTGTAGTGTCCGCGCAAGCCGGCTACTGAGATTGGCAAAGAATTGGAAGAGATTCGCACTACACCTTGGAACGGCAAAACGACAGATGGAAAAATTTCGTTGATAAAAATGGCCATTTGTCCCGAAGGAGCAATATCGAAAGACTTGCTTGGGGCGGCCGAAACACCGTTCGCGGTAGACAGTTCGAAGGTTATCGTCGCTGGAGACGTCGAACCATTCGCGACGGCTATGCCCGTGGAAACCGACCCGACGGCGCCTGATGCGCCTGAAGCCTCGACATACATGCGAAAAGCCGTCCCAGAATTTGTCGGTATACCGGCCTGCGAGACCGTAGCCGGTCCCGGCTTGTTCGTGAATACAACCAGCGGAACCGGTACATCGTTTCCTGAAGCCGGATCGACAGTAATTGAACCAGCCCGAAGTGTGCCTGCGCCGGCTGTAGTAAGTTTGAAAGAACTGCGGGCGGCAACAACGTAATTAAAATTGCTGTTGGTTTGACCGTTAGCTATCACGCTGGTGACCTGGCCATTTTGTGCGCGGAATCGGATTGTTCCATTCATGACCGTGTCCGTCGGATTCACCAGTAGAACAGCGGTGCTCCAGCCGTCACCGTCGGCAAAATGTGGTAACACAGCCGCAGAACTGCTGACCTGAGCAGAAGTATCAATTACGGGAAGAGTCGTAAAAAGAGGGTCCCCTCCCTCATTGATGAGACTCTGCAGAGCAATAACGGAGACCGGAACATCGGAAGTGAAAGTGAATGTGCCCTGGAAAGAGGGGCCGCTGTTGAAAGGCGCCTCGTTTAGGAACCTTGCAATTTGTCCATTCGCAGGAAGTATGAAATTCCCGAAATTGACATCGGTACCGACTGTCGTCGTATAGAAAAAGTCTATTCTCGCTGCTGAAGAACCGGGATTGGCAATTGCAAGTCCAATGTTGAAGGGACCGTTAATTTCAGCATAGACGCGTCCAGTCGTAAGAAGCGGTGACGATGGCACCCCAGCTTCAGACACCAATCCATTGCCGTTTCTGAAGCTGAAAATTGCAACGCCGGATGGAGTCGTTTTTCCTGCATCCGCGAGAATTCTGGCGTAACCTGCGTTCAAACTTCCGGTGCCGTCCGTTATTAACGAAATCGCACCACGATCTGTTATGGCAAACGTGCTGGAGATGGATTGACTCCATGCCGCGACGGCCATTCCAATTATTAGGGCCGCAACCCCCCACCCGATTCGCACCCTTGTGCCTCCCGCAAATGAGCGGTTCATTTTAACCAAGTGCCCGAGTGGGTCCAAATAGGGGCGTTTTACAACTCGATGAGACCGGATCGAAAACCTAGCGTCACTGCTTCAGTTCGGGAGGAAGCACCAAGCTTTCCCAGGATCGATCGAATATGAAACTTGATCGTGTGCTCCGAGATGTGCAGACGTTCTGCGATTTCACGATTGGGAAGGCCGTCTGCCAATAAGCGCAGAACTTCGGTTTCGCGTGGTGTGAGTTCTTCCGGTGGTGGTTCAGCAGATCCCATCAGTGGCATTACTGAAACGTCAAAGATCAAAAGACCCGAAGAAACCGATCGAATTGCATTACTGATTTGGGTTGGAAAGGCGTCCGGTCGGAGCAACGCGCCTCGTTCGGCGCGGATCAAGGCTTCGAAAAGGACGCCGTCCGTGAGGGCACTCAGTAGAACGATTGGAATGACGTCCATTAGCGTAAGCACCCACTCGTGTGCCGCTTCGAGTTCTGATATCGGCTCCAGATCGATCAGGGCAATATTTGCGTCGCGCTCGTTCAACAGCGATTGCAAAAAAGGAAACGTCGGCGCAGTACCGCCGACGTGGAATCCTGGTTGGCCGTGCAATATTTCTTGAAGCCACTCTCGCCTGGCCTTGGCAGGTGACATTATCAGGACTTCGGTCATACGATCAGCGTATCGGACGCTCGCCGATCTTGATGTTCAAATCTGTTTTCTGTCCACCTCGGATTATTGTCGCCTTTACCTCCTGTCCTATACCTCGACGTTGCAGGATCTCCTGAAGACGATCCAAATCGTCGAGGCCTTGGCCATCGAGCTCAACAAGAATGTCGCCTAGCAGCGCCCCGGCTGAACCGGCCGGACCTTGCGGTTCGACGTGCATTACCATCAACCCTCCACTGATACCCACACCGGATAGTTGTTGTAGCGTATCCGGAAGCGCGACAGGTTGCATGACGAGTCCGACATAGGGACGTGCCACACGTCCTTTGGAGGCAAGTTCTTCCGCTACTCGCGCCAAAGTAGAATGCGGCAGCGTGATTGGTTTTCCGCGGAGGAAACCGCCAGAGTTCATGCCGATGATTTTTCCTTCAGAATTAACGAGCGCGCCGCCAGAAAATCCCGGGTAGAGCGTAAGGTCGGGTCTTATGAACTGGTCGATCCGCGTACGTCCAACTTGCCATTCGCCCATCAGACCGCTGAGAATGCCTCCGCTCGCGACGATATTGCCGCGTCGGGTTCTCCCGACGGCAATGACCAATTCTCCTACAGCGAGTGAACCGCCATCAGCGGCGAATTCGGCAACATCGGATTCGAGTCCGTCGTCCAATTGGATAAGGGCTATATCTGTTCCATTATCGCGTCCTGCGAGCCGTGCTCGCACAGGCTTGCGCGTGTTACCAATCACCGCGAGTTGTGAATCGCTTCTGATCGTGTGTGCCGCAGTCAAAACGAATCCACTTCGCCAGACTATTCCACTGGACGTGTGCCCACTTCGTCCGTCGACTGCCACGATCGCACGCCCTATTCGCGTTATGCCATCCGAGATGTCTTTTGAAAGCTGTTGCCAAACATTGTGCATACCTTTTCTCCTGGCAACAGGATGCCGCAGCGATTAAAGGTGTGCATCAGCCAAACGAGCAGGTATTCGATAAGGATGTCTCAATCGAACGCGTCTTGCACTTTATGAAACAGCAGCCAAAGAAGCGGTTCCTGACGTGTAACGAAATAGGCTCGAAACGTCATTCCGAATCTAAGGCTTGAATTCGTCTTACCGGGCAGAATCAGAACCCGATACGTGCCTTCCAACGATTCGTTGAACCGAGCGTCAGGGCTGATGGAAAGCACCGTTCCATCGAACGCATCATCGTGATTTGGATTCGACGAATCGGACTGAAGGCGGACCAGTTGACCGGGATGGACATAGGTGCCGTCCGATGTCGGAAGCCACGATTCTATGATTGTGGAACGAGCAGTAGCTACAACAGTCCCTACCGTAGTTCCGGCAGGAAGGATCTCGTCCGCGTGAAGTGTCGCAAGCGACGTGACCTGACCATCTGTGGGGCTCGTGATTGTCCTCCGACCTATTTCGAGAGCTGTTTGTTCAAGCTCATGATAAAGCATCGCAACGTCGGAGCGAATCGGCGTGGCGCTTGCTTTCAATTCTCGCAAGCGAGCGGCGGACTGAGCATGTTTGAGCTCGAGTGATCTGGACGATAAGCGAAGCTCTTCGGCTTCAGCTTTAGAAAGCGCCGCTCGAGACTCCTCATGAGCTTGCCGCGGCACTAGTCCTCGGTGGAACAACAAATCTGTCCGGGCGAATTGGAGACGGGCGTTGGCTACATTAGCTTGGGCCTGCCGTTCATATGCCTCGTGATCGATCGAATCAACTGATGCAGTTTGTTGTTCGATCGCAGTTTCATCCGAAAGCTGACGTTCGAGGTCGGCAAGACGTAATTCAGTGAAGTGGATGCGCGTTTCGAGTGAGCTTCGTTTCAGCAGCAGATCGTTTTTATCCAACTGCAAGACGGCATCGCCTGTATGGACCAACTGGCCTTCGACCACACACACTTCCTCGATGCGGCCTCCGGTTTCCGCAATGACTCGGATTGGATCTCCTTCGGGACGCACAATGCCGCGTGCTCTAACCGAGATATCGATCGGTGTGACATAGCTCCACCACAATGCAAGAAGAACCACCGCGGTGAGCACGTAAAGTGTTCGAGAAGCGCTAAGAAATAACGGCACAAGCACGTCTTTCAGTCAAATCGACCAGGCGGCCTACGCTGAGCGGCCGATGCGAGATGACGATCGTCGTTCGTGTGCCGCGGCGCTGATCGATCAATGTTTGAACTGCCAACTCCGATTGCGAGTCAAGATGACTAGTAGGTTCATCCAAGACAAGGATCGAAGGATTGATAAGAATGGCGCGAGCTATTGCAATACGCTGCCGTTCGCCGCCCGAGAGTGACAGTCCTCGTTCACCGACAAGAGTTTCGTAGCCGTGAGGAAGACGATTGGCGAATTCGTCAACATGGGCAGCCTGAGCGGCTGCGCGGACTTCAGCAGCCGTGGCCGTGGGCCGTCCGAAGCGAATGTTATCTGCTACCGTCCCGTTCAGTAGGACAATGTCCTGCGGAACGAAGGCGATCTCACGCCGAAGACAATCGAACGTATAGTCCTGAACGTCGATTGCATCAATGAGCACACGGCCCGACGTTGGCTCAAAGAATCGTCCGAGCATGTTAACTAGCGTCGTTTTCCCGCAGCCGCTTTCGCCTATGATGCCTACACATTCCCCTGCTTCGATGCGGATGCTGAGATTGACGAAAATGGGGGCGCGGGAGCCATAGCGAAACGTAACGTTCTGGAATTCGACGTAGCCGGCGATGGGACGGTCGATCGCGCTCGTTCGCTGTTTACTCACTTCCGAGTCGAGGTCAAGAACCTCTCCCAGCCGGTCAGCGGCAATGACGGCGTCCTGTATAGACTGATTGGCGTTGCCGAGACGTTCGATCGGACCGAGTATCGTTCCTAACATCGTATGAAAGGCCATCAACTGTCCCACGGTAAGCGTGCCCGCTAAAACTTGATGACCTCCGAACCACAGCAGGCCTAGGGTCGAAAGCCCAATCACAAGCGAAGATGCGGCTGTCGAATGGGCGGCGAGCAGTTGGGATTTGAATGATGCCTCCAGCATTTCCATGAAGCGGGCTTCAGTCAAAAGCTGAATGCGGGATTCGGCTCGAAAAGCCTTGATGTCGTGGATGGCGCCGATGGTCTCGACAATTTGCGCTTCAACTTCTGCGCCTTTTTCCATTGCAGACCTCTGGTGGCGCTTCATGTGCTTATTGAGAAGCCAGACCACGCCCGCCAAGACAGGAACCAATTGCAGGGATCGCAACGTGAGTTCCCAATTCAGCCACGTCATGATTCCCGCTGCGGTAACGACAAGCAGCGAATCGACAACCACAGACAGTGTCGTGGCACTGATTGCGATTCTGATCTTGATCGCGTCGTTCATGCGGGAAAGAATTTCACCTGTTCGGCGTGATGCAAAAAACGTCAGCGGCAGTCCCAGCAGATGACGATGGTAGCCAAGCACCGTCTCTGCATCGATCCTTTGGCTAAGGTGGGTAAGAAGGTAGGATCTCAGACCCAGAAAACTGACCCGCGCCAGCGTGACGAGCAGCATCCCAAGACCGAGCCAGTTCAAGGCGGGCTTACGCCCGAGGACAAAGACAAAATCCACGAGCGCCTGGATGAAAAATGACGATGTGAGCCCAAGGACCGTCATCAGGACTGCCGCCGCGAGCGCATCCAGGAAAAGGCGTGAGTGCGGTAGGAGAAGTGTACAAAGACGGGAAAACGATGATTGGGATGTAACGATATCCCGTAAGCCGGCACACGGCGTGAGAAGTAGAAGTACGCCGGTCCATTTTTTCAGAAATTCCTCATGACTGAGTTTCCGAAGTCCAACGGCGGGGTCTCCGATCACGACCTGCTTGGATGCTAACCTGTAGAGCACGACAAAATGATTTCGGTTGTCTTCGCGCCAGTGAGCCACGGCCGGCAGAGGGATTTGCTTGAGTCCTTCGCTGCTGCTGCGTACCGCCCGAGGTTTGAATCCAACGTGTTCGGCTGCAGAGCTGAGGCCTGCTAGATTCGTGCCCTGCCGGTCCGTGCCAGCGAGTTCACGCAGGCGTGCAATGGATATTCGCTTCTTGTGATGAGCGGCGATCATTGCAAGAACTGCGGGACCGCAATCCGTCGCGTCGTGTTGGTGAATAACCGGATATCGCATGACGGCGCCGTGTAATGCACGACGCGCGCCACTATCTTGATAAGGACTTAGGTCTAAAAAGTCCGGTAAATGCCGGTCATCCGCGCCTTTTAGTCGGGGTTTTCAACGACAATTCTTGAAAAATGGTAACTCCCAAAAAAAGCTCTAGAGGCACAGGCGGATGGTTTGTGCTCTTGCCTTTGTTGTGATTACTGTTTTTTAAGCGGAGAATCTTTTGGCGAAAATGCAGGCCGAACCGCACACGATCACGGCGATCAGCAATAAACTGAAGCCGGCGATCCATGCATCATGGGAAATGAGCCAGTGTGCCGACTCGTGGAGAAACGAAGTGCGATGCCGCAATAGGTGAGGTGCAGGGAGCATGATAATCATCACTATCCAGAGGGGCAGTTGAGGAGCCCACGCTTTGTCGGACAGGACGGTTGCGGCCATACAGATACTCGTCAAGAGCAAGGTCGCCATATTCGCGTAAAACACAAACCGGAGATCTCCCAGAAACAACCCAGGCGCATTTAGCGCGAACAACGCCATTGAAAACGCCGACGCGTACTTTGCCAAAACCAACTGGACAGGGGTTACTGGCAGACTCAACAGCAACATCAATGTCCCGCGTTGACGCTCGTTGAAAAAACAGCCTTGAGCGAGGCCGTATGCACCCGCGAAGCCGACGCCGATTAGAGTCCCTTTTGCGAAATTGGAACCGGGCGACAGAATCATCGTCAACACTGCCGTTATGAAGGTCATACCGGCAATGCCAAATACTGGCAGTTTGTACTCTTTCCAATCTTTCGTAATGATATTAACTGCGAGTTTGGGGAAACCTTCCAATCGCATGAAGAAATACCGCCTCCAGTTGAGCCAAACTGTACTTTTGCAGTAATGAGCGGGTCTGAGAGTATTCAACGACTCGTCCTTCGTTCAGCATCAGAACGCTGTCTGCGATCTGATCCAAGTCGTCTGAAATGTGGGAAGACAGCAACACGCAAACGTTCTCGGTTCTGGCTAAGCGGCGAAGGAAGTCTAGAATGTCGACGCGTATGAGTGGATCCAGGCCGGACGTCGGTTCGTCCAAGATCAGCAGTGATGGTCGATGCCCAAGTGCAGAGATCAATCCCAATTTCACCCGATTTCCTTTCGAAAGATTCTGAATCCGCATTTCAGGATCGATGCGGAATTCTCGAAATAAGGACTCGACGCGCGTCGAATCCCATCCTTCATAGAAATTCGAAATGAAACGAACGAACGTCCTTGCCCGCAGGGCGGAGTAGAACTGTGGGCTTTCGGAGAGGTAACCCGATTTCAGCCGCAATCGGATTTGGTCCATGTGGGGTTGCAGACCGAAGATTCGAATGGAGCCGAAGTCCGGCTTTAAGAACCCCCAGGCCAGCTTCAGCAGAGTTGTTTTTCCGGCGCCATTGGGACCCATTATTCCGAGGATTTCTCCCGCTTGTAGGCGCAAGTTGAGAGGGCCAAGTCGAAACTGACCCAGCTGTTTTTCCAGGGATTCGATCTTGATGATTTCCATGTTTCACATTTGGGGCACGACCCCAGTCGCGCCCCTCCAGGTTCACTGAGTCGCCATGTCGTAAGCCACCACTGCAGCGCCGGCGAGAACAGCTACGCCGAGCAGCCCTCCCGAACCAAAGAAACCCGCAGCGAAAGCAATTCCCCACGCAAGGCCGACTCCCAGGGACTCAACGTCGCCAGTTCCGCCTGTGACCTGCAGCGTTGATGCGTAATCGAGAACTTCTATTGACTGTGCCATTCTTCCTCCTTACCAAGCTCCGTAAATGTCAGCCGCCAAAGCGGCGCCTGTTGCAATTGCGCCGGGAACGTTACCCGTGGAAACCGAGGCAGCGAAGGCAATGCCTAGAGCGACCCCCGTTAAAAAAGAACCCCAATCCCAATCTCCGCCGTGAATTTCCATCAGTTCAACATCTGTTAATGTCGTCATCAGCCTTCTCCCGTTTGTGAATGTGTGGGCCGGGATTGCCGTGGCTAATACCACGTTGAGTTCCATCAAAAAATGTTGAAAATAAACAGCGCGCAGAATGGCTCGACCGTGTTTGTCGCGATCAACGCGATTTTTTATTCGCGAGACCGCGCACAATTCGCGCGAGCGACTGACGTGTTCGTGCGAGCTCCATCTTCACTGCCGAGACGGTTCGGCTCTGAAGCTGAGCAATGCGAGGTATGGAATGCCCTTGAATGTAATACAGCTCGAGGATTGTTCGCTTCGGTGCTGGAAGGCTCTCGACGGCCGACCGTATCAGCGCAAGATTGCGTTTCTGGTCCAACTCGCTCTCGAATTCCGGTGCATGCGATAGCAGACGCTCATCGATACATTCGAGGTCTTCCGATGACCTTCGCCGCCTCCAATGATCACGTACTGCGTCTCGAACAATCTTCATTAGCAGAGCGCGTGGATGAGTGACTTGATCGATTCGACGAAACGCCTCTAATGCTTGGAGGGCGACGTCCTGTTCAAGGTCTTCGTCGTGGACCGGAGTGCCCGTTCGCTTTGTGGCTACATGAATGAGCGTGCGGATGTCTGCAGGGTCAAATTCCATGTGACCTTTCTCCTTGACGCGCGGCTATACCTAGCATGATTGGAAAAAGTGAACTGATGAACGCATTGCGGGAAAAAGTGAAAACGGCTGCACGAGTCGCGAGTTCTGTTTTGATCACGGGCGAATCCGGCACAGGAAAGGAGCTCGTTGCTAAAGCCATCCATGAACAAAGCGAGCGAACCAGCGGCAAGTTTGTCGCGGTCGATTGCGGCGCTTTGCCCGATGATCTGATCGAAAGTGAGCTCTTCGGCCATCGCCGTGGTGCCTTTACGAGCGCGGTCTCGGACAAGCCCGGATTATTCGAAGAAGCAAACGGCGGCACGTTGTTCCTGGATGAGATCGCAAATACTTCGCGACGTTTTCAAGCGAAGCTACTAAGGGTCTTGCAGGACCGGCAGCTTCGCCGCTTGGGTGATGTGAATACGCGCAAGCTCGATCTTCGAGTGATTGCGGCTACCAACTGCGAGCTGATGACTATGGTGCGCAGAGGAGACTTCCGGGAAGATCTTTACTACCGGCTTAATGTTTTTCCCATTCTGGTGCCGCCGCTGCGTCGCCGTATGGAAGACGTGCCTCTGCTTGTGGAACACCTGCTGCGGGAACGAAAGAAGACTATGAGTTTGGCGGCCATTCAAAAACTCATGACCTACAGCTTTCCCGGAAACATCCGGGAATTGGAAAACGTAGTTGAGGCGGCCGCCTGCGTGGCTGCCGGTCACATTATTCAACCGGACGACATATCTTTGCCGCCCGACATTGCCACATCGCCGTTGGATGATCTTGTCGTGGGTGATTTTTGGGAATCCGTGGCACGCCCGTACTCCGAGCGAATGATCACAAAGAATCAAGTCGAGCACGTCATTCGCAAGGGTCTGGAACGAACCAGGGGAAGCTACAAAAAAATGCTGCCCCTGTTTCAGATACCGGAAACGGACTACAAGCGATTTATGGATTTTCTCAGGCGGCATAACTGCAACATCGATTTCAGGAGTTATCGTAAAAAGTAAGCATGGACTACGCCAACGGGCTGGCGAAATTCCGTTGGCGTAACGGGTGCTCACTATCCACAGCTGAATTCTTTGAAAAGCTTCACGACAAAATCGCCGACCAGAAGGTGCTGCGTCTTTGTCACGAATTGCCGATAGGCGCGGCTACAGTGATATCGGATGCAGTCATCGCGAGTCTTCCAGACGGTGAGAGAGATGGCCATATGCCCGTCTTCTTCCACCATCAAGCGTGCCGATACGAATCCTTGCTCGCTTTCCAGGTCAGGAAGCACTTCGCTTGCGTATATGCGAGCGAACTCGAGTACCTGCTCGTCGCTTGTGGCCTCACCGATGACCATTCGCGCGTACATTGGTTAACTCTTTTTCGGGCGCTTTGCGACAAGCGAATCCTTGTATTTCTCGTATTGTTCCTTCGTGAGAAGTTGGCGCGTTACCAAGTCTCGTTTGTTCCGGTATGGCCTTCCTTCTACAATCTTTTTCGCAAGCGCGCGATCAATTCCAATCGAAACGATTTCCGTTTCGCCTGCCGCATTGATATCTACGATTTTCGGTTCGTTAACCGATTTGACTGGAGTCTTTGGCATCTCCTTGACTTGACCACTGAGAGCGGCTGCCGATGCAAGAGCGAGCACAATCATTCCAACAAAACTTCGTCTTAGCATGATTCTCCTTTCCATTTTTTTACGGCGGCCAACGCCCTGCGGCCCCTTTGCCGTTAATAAATACACAGGGCGCCCCCGTGGCCGCCGATCTTTAGTCCGGTGAAAGCGACAGGCTCTTCGGGGGAGCCGGCCCAACTTGCCCTCCCCCGAAGTGTGACCTATCGCGAATGGCCGAAATGCAAGGCCGGCCCCATAAACGCACGCGACGAGCCATGACTAACTTATTGAATTGGAAGCGGGGATGGAGGAAAGTCCGCGCGTTTAACGCTCGCGAATGTCACGGATAACGCGAACAATGCGTTCTGCCGCATGACCGTCCCAATATTCGGGCGGTCCGGACGGTTTCCAATCGCCGGACAAAATTCGGCGAAAGCCTTCGAGGATTCGAGTCTTCTCGGGTCCAACTAGGATGTTGGTTCCATGTGTGAGCGTGACCGGACGCTCAGTATTGTTGCGAAGTGTCAGGCAGGGCACGCCCAAAATAGTGGTTTCTTCTTGAAGGCCACCTGAATCTGTCAACACGAGCGTGGCGGTCGACTCCAAACTTAAAAATTCGAGGTAACCGACTGGAGGCATCGTTCGAAGGCCGTCCAAGGATAAGTCGAAATCTTGAACTCGCTTTGCTGTGCGCGGATGAATCGGAAATAGGACAGGCATTGTTTTCGAAATGTCCGTGAGCGCTTCGATAATTGGGCCTAGTACCGTCGGGTCGTCTACGTTGGAGGGACGGTGCAACGTCACAAGCGCATACTGTTTGGGTTTTTCAACCCCAACCAGCGTGGCCTTCTCACGGTGTTTCAACAATGTGTCAATCATGACATTACCTACAAAAAAGATCTTCGATGCAGGGATACCTTCCCGTTGTAGGTTTAGGTCAGCGTCGCGGCTCGTCGTAAAGAGAATCGAAGCCAAGGCATCCGTGACGAGTCGATTAATTTCCTCAGGCATCGTTCGATCGAAGCTTCGAAGGCCGGCCTCAACATGTGCGACAGGAATGAGAAGCTTTGCTGCAACTATCGCGCAAGCGATTGTGGAATTCACATCGCCGACAACGAGTACGAGATCGGGTTGTTCGCGCACGCATACCTTCTCAAATTCCACCATAATGCGAGCGGTTTGTTCGGCGTGCGAGCCCGAGCCTACGCCGAGATAAACATCGGGAATAGGTATGCCCAGGTCGCGGAAAAAGACGTCAGACATGCCTTCGTCATAGTGCTGGCCAGTGTGAACGAGAATGCCGTTCAATTCCGGTGTTTTCTTCATCTCCTCCACTATTGGTGCAATCTTCATGAAGTTTGGACGGGCACCCACAACGTTTAGAATTTTCATGGTAGTATTCAATACCACACCGTTTTTGATTCGGAGTTTCCAATGCTGGGATTAATCCTTGGAATGATATTGGGTGCGAGCCAACTGACTGGTCCTGGAGGCGGACTGCCCCAGATCTTGCATCCCGATTTCAACACCGTTGCTCCTATTAAAGCTGGAAAGCAAGCTGAACTGACGGTGTCATTCAAGGCCTTAAAAGGTTTTTCGATCGATCGCACGTTGCCTCTTACGCTGAAGCTGACTCCCGTTTCGGGCATCACACTTTCCAAGACGGATTTTGCGGCTTCGTCAAACGATTCCAAAGCAAAAGATCAGTACTACGTCGATCTACCCACTTTGAAGGTGCCCCTTACCGCTACAAAAGCGGGCAAATACGAGATTCCGGGCAAACTGAAGTACTTTTTCTGTAATAAAGCCGACGGATTTTGCTCGTTCCAGGTGTTGGACGTTAAGATCCCTCTCAGCGCGGAGTAATAAGGGCCGCGAATCAGCGGATGTTCAAAACCATGTCAACGCGAATCGAACATTATCGCTCTGCTGTTCTTACGACGGCTAATCAGCTAACTATCCTCAGAATTGTCTTCGTACCGGTTTTTATCATTCTGCTGGTGTATCACGAGTTAGGCTGGGCGTTCGGCACCTTCGTAGCTGCTGCCATCACCGATGTTCTCGACGGCCTTATTGCGCGTCGCTTTGGCCAGAAGACGTCTATCGGAGCAGTGCTCGATCCGATTGCGGATAAGTTGATGATGACTTCGTCAATTCTGATTCTCTCCTTACCTCAAATGGAGTTTCAGACGATGATTCCGCGCTGGCTGATGGTCGTCATCATTTTTCGAGACGTGTTTATCTTGCTCGTATCACTGGTCGTGGTACTCATGGTCGGATGGCGTGTTTTCACGCCATCGCTTTATGGAAAGGCGAGCACTGTGATGCAGGTGCTAACAGTCTTAGCCGTCTTGTACATAAATTGGCAGCACCTGATGGTTCCGGAACTCCACATCGCCTTCTACATGACGGGATTGATGACTGCCTTCTCCGGCCTTCATTACCTTGTTCGCGGTCTGCGGCAGTGGCATTTCAATGAGTGACACAAAGAAACAGTTTTCCGCGTCAGCTTATGTGAAAAAGGCGGTTCACGAATACCGAGATGCGCCTGCGCATCGTGGAAGCGAGGCACAGAGGCTGCGCGTCGTGGCAGTCGAAAGCGGGTCCCTGGCAGACCGCGTCGGTTTGAAGACAGGCGACGAAATTCACGAACTGAATGGAAAACCATTGCTGGACGTAATTGACTTTCAGTTCAATGCTGCAAATATCGGGCGTCGCACCACAATCCGTACACAAGACCGCACGATCACTTTCGTCAGACGGGAATGGGAATCGTTTGGGCTCGAATTTGAGGCCATTGAACCGATGACGTGCAAGAACCAGTGTGTGTTCTGCTTCGTTCACCAGAATCCTAAGAATGTTCGGCGGTCGCTTCATATCAAAGACGAAGACTACCGGTTATCGTTTCTGTTTGGAAACTATCTGACGCTGACGAATGTCGATGAGAGCGAAATGCACCGAATCATCGACCAAAGGTTATCGCCGTTGTATGTTTCCGTACACGCGACCGAACCGGACTTGCGGAGAGAGCTCTTAGGAATCGAAGAGTATGACGGCTTTTTGTCGAAGATCGAACGACTCGCCAACGCCGGCATTCAAATGCACGGACAGGTCGTCCTGTGTCCGGGATTGAATGATGGCGTGCATCTCGAACGGACGATTCACGACATGCTGCAGTTTCACCCGTACGTAGCTTCTCTTGCGATCGTGCCGGTTGGGTTGACCGAACACAGGAAGAATCTGCCGAATTTGACACCGTTCACCGGCGCGTATGCGAGAGACCTGATTGCGTACGTGAAACCGCTTCAAAAAAGGTTGAAGCGAGAATTTTCGACGCCGTTTGTTTTTCTCGGCGATGAGATTTACATCATGGCTGGAGCCGAAATCCCTCCCGCAACTCACTACGCGGACTTTCCTCAAATGGAAAATGGCGTCGGAATGGTCAGGACCTTCTTGACGCAGTTCAAGGCGGCGTTGCGAACTCAACCTCGTGGTCGTGCACGCGGCACCGTTTGTACCGGCAAAGTGTTTTATCCCTATTTGAAAAAATGTTTGGATCGCCTTGAAATGGATGTGAGGCTTGTTCCGGTCGACAGCAAGTTCTGGGGGGCCGGAATCGGGGTTGCGGGACTGCTCACCGGCAGTGACTTTATCGAGGCGCTTCAAGGCAGTGTTTATGGCGATTTTGTGGTCGTACCATCCGAGTGCATGGTTGGTGATGATTACCTGTTCCTCGACGATCTCACTCTAAAAGACGTGGAACGCGCACTAGGCGTCGAGATTGTTCCTTCAGGGTATGACGCGCGCGACTTCGTCAAGTTTCTAATTAGCCGTTAAACCGGCAGAGTCCGACTATTTTCTCTCTATTTTTACGGTTTTCATTACGACGTCAGTCACCGGGCGGTCGCCTCTTCCCGTCGGCGTTTTACCGATTTTCCTGACTACATCCATTCCCTGCACGACTTTCCCGAAAACGGAATGCCTGCCATCGAGGTGAGGCGTCGCCGCTAGCGTGATAAAAAACTGACTACCATTTGTGTTCGGGCCCGCATTCGCCATCGAGAGAATTCCTTCTGAATTGTGTTTCAGCTGAGGATGAATCTCGTCCGCAAATTTGTAGCCGGGGCCACCTGTTCCCGTACCTGTGGGATCGCCGCCCTGAATCATGAAACCGTCGATCACTCGATGAAAAATGACGCCATTGTAAAACTTCTCTTCGGCGAGTTTTACAAAATTACCGACGGTGTTGGGCGTCTGTTGTTCAAAAAGCTCAATCGTGAAGTTTCCCATCGATGTTTCGAAATGCGCGAATGTTTCACTCATTTTTCAATTGTCGCTTTCTTGATGTAATCGAGTTTAGGAAAGCTTTTAGCTAAATAAGCTGTCCCCTCGGTTTGAATTCGGGCCTGTTCGGGCCGTTCACCGTACGCGCTGTAGATCTTATCGACGACGTCCATACCCGAAATGATCTTGCCGAAGGGTGCAAAACCCGTACGATTGAGACCGGAGTTATCTTTGAAGTTGATGAAAACCTGCGTCGTGCGGCTGTTCGGGGCAGAAGTCTTCGCGAATGTAATAGTCCCACGAGTGTTGCCTTGTTTCACCGGCTCGTCGGGGATCGTTGCACTTTCCCAATTGCGTTGAATTGCAGGGTCACCGTTGATACCGAACTGCACCATAAAGCCTGGAACTACTCTGAAAAAACGGCAACCATCGTAATAGCCATTTTTTACTAGATTATAAAAACGGTCTGCGCCGTTCGGCGCCCAGTCGGTGTGGACTTCAACCTGGAAAACACCCGCTGTTGTCTCGAATTTGGCTGTATACATTGCTGGCGCTTTTTCCTTCAAGGCTGAGGGTTTCATGAGCGCACTTTTCGCGCTTTGACCAAAGGTGCTGGAGACAATCAGAAACAACGCCGCAATGGCTCCTTTCATGACAAGACCTCCACCGGTGTTTCGTACCGGTCAAACGGGCCGCGTATTTGAACACCCTGAACCATTGTTCGGACGGTTCCCAAGATCTCCTGCGCGATTTGAATTCCTTCGAAGCGGGCGTGAGCCGCACTCTTCTGTTCCGCTTGCCGCATGCGTTCACGAATCGGTTCGGGCACCGAACAACCCGGAACCTCATAGTTGAAGAACTCCGCGACCCGTGAGTTCGGCAACGGGACGATGCCGACGACTACCGGAATTTTGCAATGCTCAATGCGCCGACAGAAGCTTTCGAGGACCGTCACATCAAAAACCGGCTGTGTGAGGACGAATTCTGCGCCCGCCGCTACTTTGTAGGCAAAACGCTTCAGTTCGTCCGGATCATTGACGATGTTGCCGGGATTCGCTCCAACGCCGATGACGAAGCCGGTTGGCTTCCCGATAGATTTTCCACCTACATCGATTCCCTGGTTTAAACGATGCACCATATTCGTCAGGCCGACGGAATCAATGTCGGAGACAGTAGTGACATCCAGATAATCGCCCATTTGATGAGGCGGGCCGGTCGTAAGAAGTAGGTTTCTGAGATCAAGAGCATAAGCGCCAAGCAAATCCGCCTGTGCTGCGAGCAGGCTCTTGTCTCTGCACGTGTAGTGGGCCAACGCCTCTACTTCGGTAGATTTCTCGAGCAGAATCGCCAGAGATATCGCGCTCATACGAGCACTTGATCGTGGGGCCTCCGGTATATGAATCGCGTCGACGGAGTGGGCCTGAAGATATTTGGCTTTCTCGATAGCGTCTGCGTAGTCATGCCCGATCGGCGGAATCATTTCGGCAATCTTGATGAATTCGCCTCGCGCAAGTTTGGACCCCAGGCGAGATCGGGTCTGCATTGGAGGTGGCGACGAGATGGAAACAGACTCCACGACTGCCGGCAATTTTGGGGCGCGCGAGTCTTGAAAGCCGTTGCCCTGAATGGCCGCTCGGATCGCCTTGATGTGTTGTGGCGTGGTTCCGCAACATCCGCCGACTATGCGAACTCCATACTGCACGAACCTCTTCGCGTACGATGCCATGTACTCAGGCGAGCAGAGATAGATGTTCCTGCCTTCGATATTTCTCGGTTTACCCGCATTGGGTTGGACCGAAAGTTTCTTCGATGTCACGTTCGCAAGGCGTTCGATCGTATCTAACATCGTCTGTGGCCCGACGCTGCAGTTGAGACCGATCACATCGGCTCCCCAATCTTCGATCCTCTTTGCAAAGACCTCCGGCGGTGTACCTTCCAGGCTATTTCCGTCTTCTTCGACCGACATTTGAACCACGAGAGCTTTGTCGCTTACATCTCTTACAGCCAAAATCGCGGCCTGTACTTCATTCAAGTCGAAAAAAGTTTCAAGAACGAAAAGGTCCACTCCTCCATCGAGCAGGGCTTGCGCCTGTTCCCGAAAGATGACTCGAGCCTCTTCGATCGAAGTTTTTCCCCAAGGCTCGATGCGAATTCCGAGTGGTCCAAGGGCTCCACCGACGAAGACCGATCTGTCAGATGCGACCCCGGCCGCCTCGCGGGCGATACGAGCGCCTCGAACGTTGATTTCACGCGTTTGTTCCGCCAGACCATGGGACATCAGCTTGGTCCGATTGCCACCGAAAGTGTTCGTCTCGAGGATGTCCGCTCCGGCTTTGACATAATCAAGGTGGACTTCACGCACGAGTTTGGGATTCGAGAGATTGAGCTCATCGAATGAACGGCTGATAAACACGCCTTTGCTATAAAGCATCGTGCCCATGGCACCATCGCAAACAAGGACGCGGCCTTCTAGTGCGGAGCGGAAATCCGGCATAGGCAGCAAGTCTAACACGCCGCGATTTGGGTTGAAGGCGCGTGCACTGAGCGAACGGTGGAATTGCTAGCTATATAATTTTCAAATGAAAGATATCGTTCTCGTCGCAGGTAAACGAACACCCATGGCATCCTATGGCGGCGCGCTGCGTGATGTGAGCGCGTTGGAGTTAGGGGCAATTGCCGGAAGAGCAGCGATCGAACAATCTAAGTTTGAACCTCGGGATTTCGATCACGCCATTTTCGGAAATGCTATGCAGACCAGCGGCGATGCTCTTTACGGGGCTCGCCACGTTGCACTAAGAGCGGGATTGCCGGTCGAAGTTCCTGCACTAACCGTCAATCGCCTTTGCGGTTCGGGTATTCAGTCGATCATCTCTGCAGCGCAGTTGATCGAGCTTGGCGAGGCGAACATTGTTCTCGCGGGCGGCATGGAATCGATGAGCCAGGCGCCGCATGTGATTCGGGGGGCTCGCTGGGGTCTGAGACTGGGCCAGGGAAAGTTGGAAGATTCTTTGATGGTTGCGCTGCTCGACACCTATTGCGGCTGTAACATGGCCGGAACTGCCGAGAATCTTGCGCGCCGGTACGGCATCACTCGTGAATCTCAGGACGAATTTGCATTGCGAAGCCAGAAGCTGGCATCTGCAGCATGGCGTGAGGGCCGTTTTCGGGACGAAGTAATCCCTGCCGGCGATCTGGATCGCGATGATCACCTGCGGCCAGATACGACTCTGGAAGGCTTGGCAAAGTTGAAACCGTCGTTCTCAAAGGATGGATTTGTTACGGCAGGCAATGCCAGCGGTATTGTCGATGGAGGTGCGGCGGTAGTCCTGACCACTAGGGACCGCGCAAAGACTCAGCCTCTCGGACGGCTTGTGAGTTGGGGGGTTGCCGGTGTCGAACCCGAGATTATGGGTATCGGTCCAGTGCCTGCAGTCCAAATCGCGTTGCAAAAAGCGGGACTGAACTTATCGCGTATTGATCTCGTAGAAGTAAACGAAGCGTTCGCTGCGCAATACCTCGCCGTTGAAAAGGAACTCGAGCTCGATCGCAACAAAGTCAATGTAAACGGCGGGGCCATCGCCTTAGGACATCCCCTTGGCGCGACTGGAACTCGCTTAGTAATGTCGGTTTTGTATGAGTTGAAACGAAGCAAACGCAGATATGGGTTGGCTTCTGCATGTATTGGTGAAGGGCAGGGAATAGATCTCATCGTGAAGGCGATGTAATGGCGATTCGCAAAGTTGGTGTTTTGGGATGCGGTCTGATGGGCGCTGGTATCGCGCAAGTTTCAGCAGCGGCGGGATACACGACCGTTGTTAAAGAAGTCGCCGAGGACTTTCTGAAAAAGGGTTTCGTAAATATCGAAAAATCCTTGGCAAAGCTCGTCGAAAAGGGGAGCGTGACCACAGAACAGCGAACTCAGACGTTGAGCAGGCTGCTAGGCACGACAAAATTCGAGGACCTGGCCGATTGCGATATCGTCATCGAGGCGATCATAGAAAATCTCGATTCAAAGCGGGAGACGTACGCACTCATCGACAAGATTGTCAAACCGAAGGCCATCTTTGCGAGCAACACGTCATCTTTGGTGATCACGGAGATGATGACCGCTACCCAACGCGTAGACCGATTCATCGGGATGCATTTTTTTAACCCAGTTCCGTTGATGAAGCTCGTTGAGGTTGTCGCGACCATTACGACTTCCTCCGATGTGATAGATGAGGCTATGAAGTTTGGCACGAGCTTGGGCAAAGTGCCGATTCGCACTTCCGACCGTTCCGGTTTCATCGTGAATCGTTTGCTCGTCCCGTATTTGCTCGATGCAATTCGCGCTTTAGAAGAAGGTGTTGGGTCGGTAGAGGATATTGACAAAGGCATGAAGCTCGGATGCGGCTATCCAATGGGTCCGTTTACATTGCTCGATTTCGTTGGGTTGGAGACGACGTACTACATCGCAAATATCATGTTCGATGAATTTCGGGAGAAACGATTCGCACCTCCGCCCCTACTGAAAAGGTTGGTGTTAGCCGGCCATCATGGACGGAAGACGGGGCGGGGATTTTATGATTATTCGGACCCTGCAAATCCCAAGCCCGCCTTTTAAGACTATGGCGGAGAGATCGCTGGCAGTAAAATTTTGCGTCGCTTTATGTGGAGTTAACCGTGGGATATCGGTTTGCTGTCATCGCCAGCGAATACAATTCCGTCATCATGGACCGGCTGATCGATGGCGCTAAACGTGTGTTGAAGGGCCAACAGCAGGTAAGTGTGATTAGAGTTCCCGGTTCGTTCGAGCTTCCACTTGCAGCAAAAAAAGCCGCGCAATCTAAGAAGTACGATGCGATCGTCGCTCTGGGTTGTGTAATGCGTGGAGAGACGGCTCATTTTGAATTTATCAGTGCATCCGTGAGTGATGGACTTCAACACGTTGCATTAGAAACCGGTATTCCCGTGGGTTTTGGAGTACTCACCGTGGATACTGTTCAACAAGCGATGGATCGCTCGGGAGATTCGGGCAATAAAGGTTCCGAGGCGGCAATGACCGCCTTAGAGATGATCGATGTCCTCGGCAGAATCTGAAAAATCGATACCAAGAAAATGGGACCACGACGCAAAGCCAGAGAATTCGCGCTTCAGATGCTATTCCAGTGGGACATTACTCGCGACACGATCGATCAAGTCGCCACGACATTTTTCCAAAATCAGGACCAAGAGCCTCCAGCCGTTGTGGACTTCGCCCGGCAACTCGTAAAACGCACTGTTGAGCACGTGGAAGAGATCGACAGATTGATTCAGCGTCATGCCGAACATTGGCGGCTTGATCGAATGGCGACTGTGGATCGTAACCTTCTTCGTCTGGCCACTCAGGAGTTTCTTTACGACAAGGAGACACCGAAAACGGTTGTGATCAATGAGGCTATTGAAATCGCTCGACGCTTCAGCGCTCAGGAATCCCCGCAATTCATTAATGGAATACTCGACAGCATAAAAAAGGAATTGGAAGCGTAATGGACCCACTCGAACAAATCCGTATCCAGAAGCTCAAGGAGATCCAGGAACTCGGCTGCGATCCTTATCCGACGTTCTACCGTCACACGCACACGCTTCCCGCAGTGGCGAAACAATTCGGGGAGAAATCCGGGGAAGAGCTGGAGCACAAGAAAGACAAGGTTCGGGTTGCGGGCCGGATTCTCACGAATCGCCCGTTCGGCAAGGCGGGGTTCATTACGCTCTCCGACGGAGAAGGTCAACTGCAGGTTTACATCAAGAAGGATCAGCTTCCCGAGCGCGACTTCCAACTGTACAAATTACTCGATATCGGAGACTTCGTCGGGGTCGAAGGGACCCTGTTTCGCACGCGCACCGGCGAGTTGACGGTGCTGGCAAGCGAACTAACTTTTCTTGCCAAATGTTTCCTGCCGTTGCCTGAGAAGTGGCATGGGTTGAGGGATGTCGAGATTCGCTACCGGCAGCGCTACGTAGATCTCGTTGTAAACCGGGAAGTGCGTGACGTCTTCGTGAAGCGAAGCCTCATCATTCGCGAATTGCGACGCTTTCTTGATGATCGCGGATACCTGGAGGTCGAGACTCCAATTTTGCATCCCATCGCCGGCGGCGCGCTCGCCAAGCCGTTTCGAACGCATCACAACGCTCTTGATATGCCCCTGTACCTGCGGATTGCTCCAGAGCTGTATTTGAAGCGTCTAATTGTAGGCGGCTTGAATCGCGTTTATGACTTGAATCGCATCTTCCGTAATGAAGGGATCTCGACACGGCACAATCCGGAGTTCACGATGCTGGAGTTCTATCAGGCATACAGCAACTACACCGACCTGATGGACCTTACAGAAGAAATGCTCTCTCACATTGCAGAGAAAGCGTGTGGGTCAAAGATCATCCACTATGACGATCAGGAAATTGATTTCGGAAAGTGGACGCGGTTGTCGATGAAAGAAGCGATATTGAAGTTTTCGCAGGAGAAAATCGACGAAGCCGACTTTGCCGATCGCACCAAAGTCGAGCAACTGTTGAAACGCCACCACGCCGACTTTGATCCGCGGGCTCCGTTGGGCAACCTGGTTGGAACGTTGTTCGAAAGTGTCGCTGAAGAACACCTCGTCCAGCCGACCCTCATCTATGACTACCCGCTCGAATTGTCCCCATTGTCTAAGCAGAAAGCCAGTGACCAAAGTTTGGTTGAACGATTTGAGCTGTACATTGGCGGGATGGAGATCGCGAACGGTTATTCCGAGCTCAACGACCCTGTCGACCAACGCAATCGTTTCCTGACACAGTTGCAGGCGCGCGAGCGTGGTGACGAAGAAGCACACGAGATGGACGAAGACTACATTCGTGCACTGAGTTATGGCATGCCGCCGACCGCGGGCGAGGGCATCGGCGTAGACCGCCTTACAATGTTGCTCACCAATTCGACCTCGATTCGCGACGTCATACTATTTCCTCATCTGAGGGCAGAATGAAATTCGAATTGCTCGTCGCTATTCGCTATCTGAGAGCTAAAAGAAAACAAGCCGTGATTTCGCTGATCACGCTGATTTCGATCGTCGGTGTCGGCGCCGGCGTCGCTGCCCTCATCATTGCCCTGGCGATCAACGCTGGATTTCGTGAGGATCTCCAGAAGAAGTTGCTTGGCGCGCAAGCCCACATCTCGTTGCTGGCGCGTGACCCTAAAGGCAATGGCAAGGCCGGTATTGCGGATTACCTGCGCATAACAAAAGAAGTCGAGCAAGTTCCGGGCGTGGTCCTGGCGGCTCCGGCGATTTACCAGACTGTATTGCTTACCAGCGAAACACAATCCAAAGGCGTCGTTCTGAAGGGCATCCTCCCGGAAATGGAGAGTCACATGTCGGCCCTCTCAGCGAATATGGTCGACGGCAATCTTTCGGATTTTCATGATGACTCCATCGTCATCGGTAAGGAGCTTGCCGACAGCATAGGATCATTCAAAGGTGATCGGGTGAAGATTACGAGCGTCGAGACACGGTTGACTCCGCTCGGGGCCGTGCCTCGGTCGAGAGTTTTCGAAGTGGCCGGATTGTTTTCATCCGGCTTATACGAATACGACAATTCGTGGGTATATGTGCCTCTCAGCACTGCTCAACGTCTTTTTGGATGGAGCGATGTCGCTTCCACGATAGAGGTGAAAGTGACCGACCTATACCAAGCGAAAGCGATCGGAGAAAGAATTATCGAACGCGTTGGAAACAATCTGGAGTTCACGGATTGGGCGACGATGAATAAGTCCATATTTCAGGCGTTGCGATTGGAGCGACTCGTGATGTTTATCACTATCGGACTCATTGTCCTCGTGGCGGCATTGAACATCGTGGCTACGCTTATCATGATGGTGCTGGAAAAAACGCGAGATATTGCGATTCTCATGTCAATGGGTGCGACGAACGACAATATCCGCCGCATTTTCATTCTCCAAGGCGTAATCATTGGGGTGATCGGCACCTTTTTCGGCGTAGTGCTTGGACAAGCTGCATGTCAATTCGCAGACAAGTACCATTTAATCAGTCTCGCCCCAGACGTTTACACAATTGCTTACGTTCCCTTCAAGGCCGCTCCGCTCGATTCGGCCATCGTTGCAGCATCTGCTATTTTCATCAGCTTTCTTGCGACACTCTACCCTTCGGCCGCTGCTTCCAAGCTCCAACCGGTCGAGGCGTTGCGATATGAATAGAGGTACCACAGCCGCGGACTCCGGTTTACGCGGATGATCGAAGCCAGGAGCCTCACGAAAATCTATAAAACTCCCGGATCCCAAGTGGTTGTATTCGAGGATCTGAACCTCAAGGTCCAGCCAGGCAAGCTCGTGTCAATCGTCGGCCCGTCGGGTGCCGGAAAGAGCACTTTGCTCCATCTTTTCGGAGGGTTGGACAAGCCGACCAGAGGTGATGTGCTCTTTAAAGAAGAAAACATTTTTCGGTGGGGGGCGCCGGAACTCGCTCGATTTCGAAACCGGCACGTTGGATTCGTGTTTCAGTTCCACCATCTTCTGCCGGAATTCACAACGCTCGAGAACACAATGATGCCTAAGCTGATTCGAGGTGATGAGAAGGACGCTTCAACGACGGCAGCGCGCCAGATTCTTGACAGAGTCGGCTTGTCACACCGGCTGGACCACAAAGTGGGTGAAATTTCAGGGGGTGAGCAGCAGAGGGTAGCGATTGCGAGGGCTCTCGTGGGCAACCCTGAGCTGCTTTTGGCTGACGAGCCGACCGGAAATTTGGATCACCGGACCGGCGAGACGATATTTCAAATCTTCCGCGATTTGCATCGAGAAAGGAATCTAACCTCTGTCATTGTCACCCATAATGAGCGCATTGCAGTCCAATGTGATGAAGTTTGGGAGCTCGATGCTGGCGTTTTCCGCAGAACGGCATAAATTTCGATATTGTTCGACTTATGCGGTTCGTTTAGAATCAAATCAGCGCGGAAAGCGCGGCGTCGAGAGAAACGAGACTTATGTTCGAAAGATACACTGAGAGAGCCCGGAGGGTTATTTTCTTCGCTCGATACGAGGCTAGCCAGTTCGGTAGCACAACCATCGAAACCGAGCATCTATTGCTCGGACTGATCCGCGAAGACAAGAACCTGACCAACCGCTTCCTCCGAAATCATTCCTCGATCGAAAGCATTCGGAAAGATATTGAGGGCCGGACGACGATTCGCGAAAAGGTTTCCACCTCGATTGACCTCCCCCTTTCCAATGAATGCAAACGGATCTTGGCGTACGCAGCGGAAGAGGCCGAACGTCTCAATCATCGGCACATCGGGACGGAGCATCTTTTACTGGGCATTCTTCGTGAAGAAAAGTGTGTTGCGGCAGAAATCCTTCATGAACGCGGGCTCCGCCTGAATGCGATTCGCGAGGAGTTAGCCCGCTCGGTCGTTGATCGGCAAACACTGATCAAACCGAAGGAAACGCCGCTTCTTAGTGAATTCTCTCGGGATTTGACCCAGGCGGCGATGGACGGAGTTCTCGACCCACTCGTCGGCCGTGACGCGGAAATTGATCGCGTTATCCAAATTCTTTGCCGCAGAACGAAAAACAATCCGGTTCTCATCGGCGATCCTGGTGTGGGAAAGACAGCAATTGTCGAGGGCTTAGCTCAGCGAATCGTGGACGGCGAAGTTCCATCGTTCCTTGCAGACAAGCGCATCCTGGTTCTCGATCTTTCACTGATTGTTGCTGGAACGAAATATCGTGGCCAGTTTGAAGAGCGGCTGAAGACGATCATGAAAGAACTCGTCGATAACCCCAACACGGTCGTCTTCATTGACGAGCTCCATACATTGGTCGGTGCCGGCTCTGCAGAAGGCTCGCTCGATGCCGCGAATATCCTGAAGCCGGCGTTGTCCCGTGGCGAAATCCAATGCATCGGCGCAACAACTCCTGCGGAATACCGCAAATCGATTGAAAAGGACCGCTCTCTCGAACGCCGGTTCCAGGCAGTGAAGGTCGGAGCTCCAAGCGAGCACGAAGCCGTCCGTATCCTGCAAGGCGTAAAATCGCGATACGAAAAATTCCACATGGTCAATTACACGGACGAGGCGATTGAGTCGGCCGTGTATCTGTCGAACCGGTACATTCCGGATCGGTTCTTGCCGGACAAGGCGATCGATCTTCTTGATGAGGCGGGCGCACGTGTAAAGCTTCGCCAAGCCACATTGCCTTCGGAGATGACGGATATCCAGCGGCGGATCAAATTCATCGTCGCTCGCATGGAGAGCGCCATCTCCAGCAAGGATTTCGAAAAAGCCGAACATTACAAGAACCAGGAACAACTCGAGCGTGAGAACCTCCGAAACGTTCGGGAAAAGTTCAATATCAGCGAAACGACTAGCATGGGCCTCGTCACCAAAGCCGACATTGAGGACGTGGTTTCACGCTGGACAGGCGTCCCGGTCAATTCGATTAAAGAAGAGGAAATGCAGCGGCTTTCACGGATCGAGGAAGAACTTCACCGCCGCATCGTCAGCCAGGACACTGCTATCAACGCATTAGCACGAGCGATTCGGCGCTCACGTGCAGGCTTAAAATCCCCGAACCGGCCGGCGGGCTCGTTCCTGTTCCTTGGCCCGACGGGTGTCGGAAAGACGGAAATGGCGCGTTCCTTGGCGCAATTCCTCTTCGGCAGTGAGAAATCGTTAATTCGTTTCGATATGTCGGAATTCATGGAGAAGCATTCGGTATCGAAGCTCATCGGATCGCCTCCAGGCTACGTCGGATACGAGGAGGGTGGGCAACTCACTGAGCGAGTCAAACGCAATCCGTACTCCGTGATCCTACTCGATGAAATCGAGAAGGCCCATCCAGATGTGTACAACATCCTTCTGCAGGTGTTTGAAGACGGACATTTGACCGATGGACTAGGCAACACCATCGATTTTAAGAACACAATTATCATCATGACCTCGAATATCGGGGCTCGCCATCTTAGTAAGCACACGAGTCTCGGGTTCCAGGGTCCAAGTGAAGAAGCGACGAATCAGAAGATGGAAGATGCCGTGATGCAAGAAGTTAAACGGCTTTTCAATCCTGAGTTCATCAATCGGTTGGACGAGATCATTATCTTCAATTCGTTGACGAATGCTGACCTGAACCGCATCGTCGACATGATGATCAGCCAGCTCAACGAGAACCTGGCCCACAAGAGGCTCGAGGTCTCAATCACCGACGACGCCAAACAGTGGATACTTGATAAAGCTTGCCGCGACAAGAACTATGGCGCGCGTCCACTTCGCCGCGCAATTCAGCGGTATATCGAGGATCCTCTATCGGAGGCCTTGATCCAGGGGAATCTTAAAGAACTCTCCAAGGTAGAGGTTTATATGGACGCCGGGCAGCTCTGGTATCGCCCGGTCGACCGCGACAGGGAAGAAGTTGGCGTACCCCTCACAATGTAGTTAGGCTGCAGATTACAAGGCGATATTCGATTTGTTCCCTACGTGGTTTGCGGCTATCAAAACCTTTCAAATGCAGTCTAAATCCCTCCATTCGTGTAGTAGAATCGCGAGATTGGAGGAGCGATGATGGTCCTTTCAGTGTTGTTGGCTCTCGTTTTTGGTGTCATTGAGCCACAAACGCTGCAGACTCCCGATCCTAATCGCATCGAGGACGTTCGAGTAACGGGAAATCGGCGGATCCCAACCGAGACGATCAAGTACCAGCTTCAAACAAAACCTAACGATCGCCTGAATATGGACGTGATTCGTGGCGATATCAAACGGTTGTACGCGCAGGGACACTTTGATGACATTCGTGTCGATGAGGAGCCGGGGAAGAACGGTATCATCATCACCTACATCGTCAGAGAAAAGAAGACCATCCGAAGCGTTAAATACGAAGGACTGAACTCCATAACAAGCTCCGAAGTCCTGGACAAACTAAAAGAGCGAAAGTCCACCATCACTCAGGAGTCGAATTACGACCCAAGCAGGGTTAAAAAAGCGGAGAGCGTCATCAAGATGATGCTTGCCGAAAAAGGGCACCAGGACGCGACCATAGAGACGATAACTGAGGATATCCCGCCAAACTCGATCGCCCTCACTTTCAAGGTCAACGAAGGGCCAAAAGTTCGCATCGAAAAGATCAATTTCGAAGGCAATAAAGTTTTTACGGACGCGGAAATCAAAAAGTCGATGAAGCTAATCAAGGAAGCGAGTCCGATTACGGTGTTCAATAGTAAGGACACTTATTTCGACCTTAAGCTAGCAGACGACATTACGCGAATCCGAATGTTGTACGCCGAGCATGGTTACGTCCGTGCTAACGTGCTGGATCCCAACGTAGAGACAAAACCTCACAAGGTTTACCGCACGCTGCCTTTCATTCGGCCGCCCGCTCCTTGGGGCATTCCAATTCCCTTCGCGAAAAAAACTGTTGATCGTTACTTCATCACCATCAATATTGAAGAAAACAATCAGTATCGCGTCGGCGAAGTTAAAGTCACCGGAAATAAACTGTTCAACGAGTTGCTCGTCCGCGCTGTGTTGGGCTTGATCCCAGGCGAGGTGTTCAACGAGGAACGGCTTCGAAAGAGTTTTGACAACTTGAAAAAGCTCTACGGGCAAAGGGGCTATATCAATTTCACGGCTGTTCCGGCCCAGGACTTCGATGAAGAGAAGAAACTGGTGAACTTGAACATCAACATCGACGAAGACCGCCAATTTTACGTAAACCGTATCGCGTTTGCCGGCAATACGACCACTCGAGACAAGGTCATCCGCCGGGAAGTCATGGTTGCGGAAGGCCAGGTTTTCAATTCTTCAGCGTGGGATATGAGCCTGCAGCGACTGAATCAGTTGGGCTACTTTGAGGAAATCAAAACTGAGGACGCCGAGGTGAAACCTAGTTCGACCGAGCCTCAGGTCGACATCAATCTGAAAGTGAAAGAAAAGGGCCGGAATTCGATCGGTTTCAATGGCGGTGTGAGCGGTATCGGCGGCGGATTCCTCGGCCTGAGCTATGAAACGAATAATTTTCTCGGGTTTGGTGAGACTCTGGCCGTCACGCTTCAGGGTGGAACTCGGCAGTCGCAGTATCAATTCAGCTTTACTGAACCGTTTCTGTTCGATCGTCCACTGACAGCCGGCTTCACCCTTTTCAATACGACCTACCGGTACGATCAAGTCCGAGACCAGTTCGGCATCGATCGCAACAAACTGTCGGAGCAAGTATCCCAGCAGCTTGGTTTTGATAATAGTTTAAATTATGAACAGAAGAGCTCTGGCTTCAATGTTTTCGGAAGTTATCCTTTCAAGATTTGGAACCGGTTCGGTTTGAATTTCGGTATCAACCATTCCCAAACAAGCGCAATCAACCCTGCCACACAAGATTATTTCAACGCCATCAGGACCCAACAGAATCAGTCATTCATTAATACGGACGCAGGTGGAGGGTTTTCGAATTTCCATGCTCACACATTGATTCCGAGCTTCACCCGTAATCGCACGAATGGGTACGCTCTGAGCCCGTCGAGTGGCTCCAGCATATCGGCCACATTCGAATTCACCGGTGGACTCTTGGGAGGGACGGTCAACTACTATCGGCCGACGCTCGACTATCGTTTTTACAAGCCGATGAATAAAGGCCGGAATACGCTTGCCATCCGATTCCTCGGCTCACATGTGAGCGGGTTTAACGGAACGTTCGTTCCGTACTATCAGCGATTTTTTCTTGGTGGTGATTTCGATATTCGGGGTTTTGATTTCCGGCAAATCACGCCAATTGCGTACGTTATTCGAAATGGCACTGTCGTCGATCCCGAGACAGGCAACCTGGTGACACGGCCCTTCGATGATGTCGTCTATGTTGGCGGGGATACTCAGGGCGTAATGAATGTGGAATACCGTATCCCGATTATCGGCCATGTCTTTACAATGGCGCCCTTCCTCGACATGGGAAATGCTTGGGTTGTTAAGAAAGGGCAGTTAACGCGTCAGGTATTAAACAGCGAAGGTGTGCTCACGAATGAAGAGGTAAAATTCCTGCCGGGTACCAATTCCGGCTTCAGAACAAGCACGGGATTGGAGCTTCAAGTGCAAATGCCAGTAATTAATGCTCCGTTCCGGTTGATCTTTGCCCTTAATCCGAACCGAATTCATAGTCTGTTCTACGGACAGGCTACTGGCATACCATTCTCTATTAATGAGAAGTCGCACGATTTCAAATTTACGGTTGGAAGAACTTTCTGAAACGAGGGTGAGATGAGAAACGTAACTGTACTGCTTGTGATCGGACTATCGCTGCCTGCGGCGCTATTAGCCCAGGCGCCCGCCGCAGGGGCGCCAGCGGGTGCCGGAAAAGTTGCCGTGGTGGACTTCCAAAAGGCCGTCACGGAAAACAGCGAAGGCAAAAAGGCCCAGGAAAAATTTATGGGCGAGCTGAACAAACGGCAGAAGGAATTCGAAGACAAGCAAAAAGCGTTGACCGACGCGCAGACGAAACTCCAAAATGGCGACAAGGCCCTTAGCGAGACGGCGAAGGCGGATTTGGCGAAGCAGATCGACAAATTGACTACCGAACTGCAACGCATGAATGATGATGCCGAGAAAGAGCTCCGCGATCTCCAACAGCAATTGTTCCGGCCAATCATGGAGAAAACGCAGGATGTAGTTAAATCGTACTCGACGGAAAACGGATTCGCAGTCGTGTTCGATGTATCGAGCCAGGCCAACAGTATCGTTTACGTTCAGGACGTCGCTGATATCACCACTGAGATTATTCGTCGCGTTGACGCAACTCCGACGAAAGCACCGGCCGCTCCTGCCGCTTCGACGCCGGCGCCGAAACCGGCTGAGCCTGCGAAAAAGTAACCGTACATAGATACGAAAGGCACAAAGTTCTTGTGCCTTTTGTACGTCTTGTGGTTCCTTCCCTCTATGGAACTGCGAATCGCTGAAATCATGCGCATCCTGCCTCATCGGTATCCTTTTTTGCTGGTGGATCGCGTAATCGAAGTCGACCCGGACAAACGAATTGTTGCGCTTAAGAATGTCAGCATCAACGAGCCGTTCTTTAACGGCCACTTTCCGGGCACACCTGTCATGCCCGGTGTGCTGACGATAGAGTCGATGGCGCAAGCGGGTGCGATATTAGGCTTGCTCGAGAAAAAGGCCGATCTCACCAAGGCGCTGGTTTATTTCATGGGAATCGACGAAGCAAAGTTTCGGCGGCCGATCGTTCCAGGCGATCAAATGCGCATCGTGGTTGAAGTGATTCGGCGCAAGGCGATCGTTTGGAAAATGAAAGGTGAAGTCTACGTGGGGCCTGAATTGGCGGCAGAAGCCGTACTGCTTTCGTCAATAGGTCAACAGCCGTGATTCATCCGACGGCAATTGTCAGCCCGGAAGCTGAATTGGGTTCCGACGTGAGCATTGGGCCGTATTGCCGTATTGGCTGTCGTGTGAAGATCGGAAACGGATGCCGCTTCGAATCCCATGTGGTGGTTGAGGGTCCCACCACGATCGGCGACGACAATCAGTTCTACCCCTTTGGAACCATCGGACTGCCGCCGCAGGATCTGAAATTCAAAGGCGAAGAGACGTTTCTCGCAATTGGAGATCACAACGTTTTTCGAGAGTACGTAAACATTAATCGTGGGACCAAAGGCGGTGGGAGTTGTACGCGCATTGGGGATCATAACTTCCTGATGGCTTATGTACACATCGGCCATGACAGCCAAATCGGTAATCACATCATCATGGCCAATGCTGCAACGCTTGCAGGCCATGTGACGATTGAAGACCATGCCACCGTCGGTGCTTTCTCAGGTGTGCACCAGTTTTGCCGAGTGGGTACGCACGGCTATGTCGGCGGCTACAGCGTCGTTACTAAAGATGTCTTGCCATATTCGAAGACTGTCAGCGAGCGCAATACGCAATCGTATGGACCCAACGTTATCGGACTGGAGCGAAAGGGTTTTTCTCCAGAGCAAATTCAAAACATCAAGGCTGCTTTTCGTTTGCTCCTTCAATCAAAGCTCAATACGGCACAAGCAGTTGAAACCATCAAAAAGACCCTCAAGTCTGCAGAGGTCCAAACCATTCTTGATTTCATAGAGAGTTCCACTCGTGGCGTTATCAAATAGATACGGGCTAATCGCAGGGAATGGCAAGTTCCCTTTCCTGGTACTGGAGGCGGCCCGAAGCCGTGGAATTGAGATGGTCGTTGCCGCCATCAGGGAAGAGGCGTTTCCTGAAATCGAAAATCATGCAAAGACCGTGCATTGGATGTCGCTAGGCCAACTGGGCAAGCTGATCAAGACCTTCAAATCGGAAGGTGTGAACAACGCAATTATGGCCGGTCAGGTAAAACACAAACAGATCTTCAGCTCGATTGTGCCGGATCTCAGAATGATTCAGCTTCTCGCTAGTCTTGCTACTAAGAACACGGATTCGCTCATTGGCGCCGTCGCGAGAATGCTCGAAAGCGAGGGCATTCACCTGATGGACTCCACACTGTTTCTTAGACCTCTGATACCGGAGCCCGGCGTCCTAACTGCACGAGGGCCTTCGGATGAGGAAAAGCGGGATCTGGACTACGGGTACAGGATTGCCAGGGAACTGGGACGACTCGATTTGGGACAAAGTGTCGTCGTTTCGGACGGTGCCTGCATTGCCGTTGAGGCCATGGAGGGAACGGATGCCGTAATCGAACGGGCGGCCTCGCTCGCGAACGGGAGACCATTACGAGTTGTTAAATTGGCCAAGCCGAACCAGGATCTGAGGTTTGACGTTCCCGTAATTGGTCACGCTACCGTTCACATAATGCAGCGTCTAAGCGTTTCGGCTATAGCGATCGAAGCCCGTAAGACATTGATGATGGACCGCGACGAATTGATCCGTGCGGCGGACGCGGCTCGAATCGCCATCACTGCGGTGGAGTGAATGACAAGGGTTGCAGTCATTGGGGTGGGACACGTCGGCAAGCAGCATGCGCGTATTTACGCGGAACTGCCCGGTGCCGATCTGTGTGGCGTTGTCGACATTCAAAAACCGAGAGCCGACGAAGTCGCGGCACTCTACAAGACAAACGCCTTCACGGACTATACCGCGCTTTTTGGACGTGTCGACGCTGTCAGTCTTGCGATTCCCACGGTCGACCATGCCCGTATTGGCATTGACCTGCTGGAACACGGAATTGATGTCTTAGTCGAGAAACCTATAGCTTCCACGGCCGAACAGGGGCGTGCCTTGATCGATAGGGCCACCAGTACTCACCGCGTCCTGCAAATTGGTCACGTCGAACGATTTAATCCCGTTGTATTAGCGGCATGCGAAGTGGCAACCAAGCCCCAGTTTTTCGAAATTCACCGGCTCGCGGCTTTCTCTCCAAGAAGTCTGGATATCGATGTCGTGCTCGACTTGATGATCCACGACATCGATATCGTTTTGAGTCTTGTACGATCACCAGTCCGAGAAATCAGGGCCGTCGGGATTCCCGTTCTGTCCCAAAAAGCTGACATTGCGAACGCGCGTGTCGAGTTTGAAAACGAGTGCGTCGCCAATTTCACCGCAAGCCGTGTGAGCTTTGAAAAAACGCGGAAATTGCGATTCTTCCAGCCGCACGACTACATTTCTCTTGATTACGCTGCGCAGATGGGAACTATGGTTTCCTTACAAATGGGACGTGTCATTGAGCGTAAGCTGGAACCACTTAATGGCGAGCCGCTTAGACTCGAATTAGAGGGGTTCTTGGGATGTGTGCGCAGCCGTGAAACGCCGGCTGTGACCGGCGAAGATGGACTTCGGGCGTTGGAATTGGCAATCCGCATTAACAGTGCGATTGCGGAACGACTTGTGTTACGTTGACCCAAGCGGCAAAGCTGAAATGTAAAAAGCGCGAATCGCGCTAATGAATTGAAGATGTTGTTCGAAAACGAAGAAGAGTTTGAACTTCACCCAAAGCGCACAAAAACGCTTCTAATCTCGATAGGCATACATGCGCTGTTGCTGATTTTTCTGGCGTTAAATCCGGATCTATTGACCTCCACGCCGAAACGGATCATCCGGATCATGGGTCAAGACTACGATCTTAGCAAGGATCGTCTCGTCGAATTGGTTACGCCTCCAGACGCTCTGCGACCCAAGCCACAGGTTCCAGCCAAGCCGCTCGTTCAGCCACCAGTACCTCAGCAGAATAAGCCGCAACCACCGCCTCCTCCACAGCAACAACCGCCACCACCACCACCGCCGCCGCCACAGACGCCGCCCCCGGTTATCGGAACTGACGATATTTTGAAGGAAGGCGCGCGGCCCGATGCACAGCCGAAAGCATCGCGAGGGGACACAACCGAGCAGGCGCGAGCAGGATCACAGCAGGAACAGACAAAACCGGAGCAACAAAAGCAGAAGGAACAACAAGAGTCGGAGAGGAAGGCATCTCAACTCGCCCAAAATACGAATCCAAATGCACTCCGGGCGCCCAGTCTTATGGATAGTGCCGACCGAATCATTGCGCAATCTATTGAAGAAAGCCGTAAACGCATCTCGCAACAAGGTCCGCGTACCGGATTGCCTGGTGGTCAAGAAGAACCCAATTTTTCGACGGAAGAGCCCACAATCCTGTCAGACACGCGCGGCTATGATTTCGGACCGTACATGAATCAGGTCGTCAATCGTGTCCGGTACAACTGGTACAGTTTGATTCCAGAAATCGCGCGTCTTGGGAGAAAGGGGCGCGTCGTGATCACGTTCATGATCACGCAGAATGGTTCTATTCAAGACGTCCAACTGAGAGCAAACTCCGGTACCGAGCCATTGGACCGCGCGGCGTGGGGAGCGATCACGGCGTCCAATCCGTTTGCAAGACTGCCCGCCGGTTTTGATGGCGATCATCTCGTTTTGCAGTTCACGTTTTTATATAACATTAGGTGATGCGCAAACGCTTCCTGATAGCGTTGCTCCTGATTGTAAGCGGGGTATGCGGACCTCCGGTTCGATCACAGACTGCACCCATCGTCAGAATTGGGCTCACACAAAACTCCGCTACTGTAACCATTCGCTCGGCAAGCGCATTTACTGTTCAGCAGAATAGGACCCGATCAGCGAAATTCACGATGGTGCTGGCTCTCGATCCCGCCGCCAGCACAGTCACTAAAGCGAACCTCGACTATCGAATGCTTGTTGAAGTCGACGGGGCGAAAGTTGTGGTTTTGCCTAAGAACAGTAAGGTTCGGATGGATGCAGCCGGCGTCCCGGTTGAGTTCGATAATCGCACTTACCGCGGCACCATCGAGGTTATTGGGAATTCTCGAAATACCTTCACAGTAGTCAATGAGCTTCCCATTGAAGAATATCTGCTAGGCGTCGTCCCGAATGAACTCAGTCCCGTTGCGTTTAGTCAAATTGAGGCGCTTAAGGCACAAGCCGTCGCGGCGCGAACGTATATCGCGCGTAATCTTGGACAATACAAAAACGAAGGCTATGACATCTGTGCGACGGATTCCTGTCAGGTGTATATGGGCCAGGCGACGGAGCATCCGCTTTCGACTCAAGCAGTCCAGGAAACCAGCGGCCTGATTGCGACATTCGGAGATCAGCCAATCAACGCACTGTACAGTTCAACATGTGGCGGGCGTACCGAAGATGCGGAGAACATCTTCGACGAGAAAGTTCCTTATCTGGTCTCCACAATATGTGAGTACAAGCATCCGGAACCCAAAACTTTTTCAACGTCTCGTTCGTTCCCTGATTGGAAAGACGCTGTCCTCGCGGTGGCTGGAGTTTCCAATTTCACTCAGGCACGGCGGTTCCTGGGATTGCCTGGTCAAGGCGAGCCCACGGCTTCGGATATGCCGGGGTTGGCGAACTTTATCCGGCAAACGTTTTACCCTACAGTGATAACCACGTCGGATGTGTCTTTTGTGACGGAGCAAGGCATACTGCCGTCCTCAGGCGACCTACCAATGAAAGAAATTCTCTTTCGGTTGATCGACAAGAAAGGCGCATTCGAATGGCAACAAGGTGTGCTGACGGGCTGGGACGGAAGAACGATGACACTTGCAATCAATGGCCAATCCAGGGAGTACAAGGTCAATCCGGACGCGCCGATTTACCAGCGTGTGGGTGACGAGCGGCTTCCGGTCCGCCAGGGCGGATGGATCGGTGGTGAACTTATCGATTTCCGCGCCGTGGGTGACACGATTCAGATGGTGGTCTACCGAATCAATTTCGCGAATCCGGCAGCGGATCGGTATTCTCGATTGGCACTGTGGCAGGTTCATAAGACGAGACAAGAGCTGGACACTGCATTTAGGCCGTTGAACATTGGCGGAATTCAGAATATGCGAGTGATCAGTCGAGGACCGTCAGATCGTCCGCTGAGAACTGAAATCACGGGCTCGGCCGGGCGCAACACGGTTCGTGCACTTCGCCTGCGGACGCTGCTGGGGCTTCGCGACAGCCTGTTTTCATTTGATATCGAGCGGAATGCGCAAGGAGAAGTACTCGGCATAACCTTCTTCGGCCGAGGCTGGGGCCACGGTGTCGGCATGTGCCAGGTCGGAGCCTTTGGTATGGCCCTTGACGGCGCGACATACGAACAGATTTTGAAGAAATATTACAAAGGCATCGAGATTAAGAAGCTATATTGACTCGTGTATCCAGTCATTGCGGTAGTTGGACCCACCGCCGGCGGGAAGTCGGAATTAGGCATGTTTCTGGCAGAAACCTTTTCCGGCGAGATCGTCAACTACGACTCTCTACAAATCTTCCGCTATCTTGACATCGGAACGGCCAAGCCGTCGATTGATGACCGCCGCCGCGTGCCGCACCACCTCATCGACGTTTGCGAACCGACAGAAATTTTCACTGCGGGTGATTACCAGCGGCAGGCACGGCAATCGTTGGAGGAGATTCGAAGCCGCCGCAGATTGCCGATCTTAGTTGGAGGGACCGGTTTGTATTTGCGCGCACTCACGGATGGATTGTTTAACGGCCCGGCGCGTTCGACGTATTGGAGGAATCGTCTCGAGATGTTGGCGGAGCGAAGAGGCCGAACCTATCTTCATCGCGTTCTGCAGCGGCTCGATGCGGGGGCTGCATCGCGCATAGCTGAGCGCGATAAGCCGAAGGTCATACGTGCCCTCGAGGTCCGGCTAGCTACGGGCAAACCGCTGACTAAGCACCTGGGCGAAAAACCACGAGATCCGCTGGTGGGTTTCAAAGTGTACTTCGTAGGCGTCAATCCGTCTCGTGAATCGCTTTACAGTCGAATAAACGCGCGTGTTCACAGGATGTTCGAAGCCGGTTTTGTTGATGAAGTAACGCAGTTGCTGGCAAAAGGCATCCCAGCGAGTGCCAAGCCGTTCGAGGCGATCGGCTACCGCCACATAATTTCCGCGCTCGATTCCTGTATACGACACGAAGATACGATTCGTATAATCCAACGTGACACAAGACGGTATGCTAAACGTCAAATGACTTGGTTTCGGAATCAATCCGAGGTGATGTGGTTTGATGGACCTGGAGATAGCGAGGAAATTAAGAACAAGGTCCATCTAGTCGTCAAACCGCTTGTAACTTTTTAGGGAGTTCCTATGGAAAACAAAACACCTTCCCAGAACATTCAAGACGTATATCTGAATACGGTCCGCCGCGACAAAGCACCCGTCACGGTGTTCCTCATCAGCGGCGTGAAATTAATCGGCAAGATTAAAGGATTCGACAAGTACTCGGTGATTCTCGAGGCAAACAACCAAGAGCAGCTGATCTTCAAACATGCGATATCGACGGTTACGACGGCGAAAATGGCTCCCGCCCCTCCACCCCCGCCACCGGTGCCGCAAACGGCTGCGAGTGAACGTACTTAATTAATGGAAAGTGCAATACTGGTCGGCAATCACGCTCTGGATGAACTGCGTGAGCTGGCCGCATCCGCAGGTGCAAGGATTATCGATGAGGTAGTCCAGCACCGCGATCGCCCCGATCCGGCGACCTTCATTGGCAAGGGCAAGGTTGAGGAGTTGCGCGATCAAGTCCTTATCGAAGGTGTCGATCTCGTTATTTTCGATGACGAATTGTCGCCAAGTCAGGCGAAGAACCTTGAGGAAGCTCTCGAAACAAAGGTTGTCGATCGGACTGGTTTGATCCTCGACATCTTTGCTCGCCGAGCCAGGACTAAGGAGGGCAAGCTTCAGGTCGAGCTTGCCCAACTGGAATATCGGCTAACGCGTTTGACAGGGTACCGCGAGTACCTGTCACGCCTTGGCGGTGGTATCGGTACTCGCGGTCCAGGTGAAACAAAGCTGGAAATGGACCGCCGCCAGATCCGTCATCGGATCAGCACTTTAAAGCGTGAAATCGAACAAATACGCAAGCACCGTCGGCTGCATCGAGAGCGCCGCCGGCGCGACCAGTTGCCACTGGTTTCCCTGGTAGGCTACACAAACGCCGGTAAATCTACGTTATTCCGGGCCCTTTCGAAGGAAGACACGCTCGTCTCGAAACGGCTGTTCTCCACACTAGACACCCTGATCCGCCGAATTCAATTCGGTAAAAATTTTCCTATTCTGATCTCCGACACTGTCGGGTTTATCCGTAGGCTTCCGCATCAATTAGTTTCAGCGTTTCGAGCGACATTGGAAGAAGTTGTCGAAGCGGACCTAATCTTGCATGTGATCGATGTGTCAGATCCGGATCGCGAGGAGAAGCGTCAGGTGGTTTTGGATGTACTCAGGGAAATCGGCGCAGGCGACCATCCTATGTTGACCGTGTACAACAAATCGGATTTGGTTTCGGAACTACCGCGCGCAGACTCGAAGGGTGTTGTGGTCTCAGCCGCAACGGGTGACGGGCTCGGCGATCTGATTGACGACATCGTTCAGCGGGTGAGTCCCGTGCGTGTATGAAAATTGTATTGATTGCTGTTCTTCTTCAGTCTCCACTACAGCTTCCTCCACGAGCGGCTCTCGACAATCCTGCCAGCGTCTCTACTGTTCCCGAGAAAGCGAGGAAGGATTACGACAAGTTGTGGAATAGATTTTTAGCCGGACGGGACGACGTTAAGCTGGCGAAGGACATCGATAAATTTGTTAAGAAGCGGAAGACTTTCGACACCGGCCTGGTCATTGGTGCCTATCTGGATATGTACCGCGGCGATGATAACGCGGCGCGACAGAAATTAACGGAAACGCTGAAGGTAGATCCCGACAATAAAATTGCGCTTTACTATCTCGGTGAACTTGCATTCGCGCACAAAGAATACGCGCGCGCCGCCAACCTTTACGCGCAAGTGCTAGCCGCCGATAGATCTCGAATCGACTTGGAAACGAAACAGCAAACCGCGTATTTGCTGGCGACAGAAGACCTGCTGCGATCGGCAGCTAAGGCCGAGGCGGACAACCGGTTGGCCGATGCGGAAAGGCTGTATCGGCAAAGCCTCACGATCGCTCCCAATGACCCGACGCTGCACACGCGACTTGCGGACCTGCTCGACAAAGCAAATAAGAAGGAAGAGGCCGTGGCCGAACGAAAGATTGTCGAAGAGCTCACGCCGCATCACGCAGCGAATCTGTCGACACCAGTGGAACCGATCCGCGACGACCTCGAAGATCTGGGCCGTTGGGGCAACGACATTGAGGTCTTCCACCGAATCCGTAGTGCAGAGACAATCACGCGCGAACAACTGGCTGTGCTTATAGTTCGGTATTTCCCGCAAATCGCCGAGCTTTTGAGCCGCCCGCAAATCATAACGGACATCCAGGAATCATCAGCAAGATCCGAGATTCTAACCGTCGCTGGCCTTCGTCTTATCGAGCCATTTCCAAACCACAGTTTCGGTCCCACAATTCCCGTTGCGCGCGCCGATCTCGCGACAGCACTTGCGCGCCTGAGCCGCTTGCTGGGCCTGTCGGGCGATCAAGCTCCGCCCCTTACCGCGCCAGATGTGGCCCCCACAAATGCCGGATATCGCGACATCCAGCTGGTCTTGGGTTACGGGCTTATGAACGTCCAAGATTCAGGCAGCTTCAATGTTTCGGGGTATGTGTCGGGCAGGGAGGCCGTCTATTCTGCGGATCAGCTATTGCACACTTTTCAACAGGCACAGCGCTGACCGAAAAAGGTGCAAAGTGCTATAAGGCTTCGGTATTGCGGATGTTTATGTCGCCCGCTGCCGGGTTTTTCCACAGACTTATCCACATATTCTGTGGATCTGTGCCTTTCCTCAGACTCGCTTCAGCCAGAGTTTTGCTTCGTTATAGAGACCAAACCGTTTTTCTTCAACCCTGAACTCGCGTGTGTGCACAATCAGGCGGGAATCCAACACCCGTGATTGATGTTTGACGTGAAGCATTTCGTGAAACATCACATATTCCGTCACATAAGACGGCACTTCAGGGGAGTCGAATACCCTGCTTATGAATATCGTGTTGTGGGTCAGATCGAATCGACCCAAAACATATCGGGTTTCCTTGGCGGACCATGAAAGCTGGGGCTTCGTCAACCCATTCTCGAAGTACTCACAATTGAGCCGATCGAAGACGCGATTGAGGTCGACGTAGCGGCCACGCGAGCCTCTGGTTCGTCGTGATCGGCTACGGTCGGTACGAACGATCCGCGCGCGTTCCTGGATATCTTCCGTTAGGATAAAGGTCCTGTACGTCCTGTGATGGCACACATCGATTTTCTTTCGGTAGAGCTTAGCTAACAGGATTAGTGCCAACGACTGATAGACCGCAACTGGGGCGTCTACAAAGATGTCGCTGACCCGGATCGTCAAACGATTTTCGTATAGACGTGCAGTGTGGTTGAGGCCGGCAAAGGGAAAGAATTCAATTTTGATCGCCGGAATTGGTGTTCTTGGGCGGAGTTGGCGATGTGCTGTGATGAAGATAGTTTCGAGTTCGTTCAGGGTTTTCGTTTTTTCTCCGTCTTCGGCACCGTGATCAGCGCCTGCTTCGTGTCCGATTCCGTTTGCTTGGCCTTATCGATGGCATCCTGGAGCGCGGCGCGCTCGCTATCGTTTCGGGGTTTGAATTTTTCCAGAAGCGGAGCAGTATCACGAATGAATTTAGCGAGGTCCTCGAGCGAATCGCGGACGTCGAGCTTCCGTTCGTAGGCGTTGTCTATATTCGTAGTAACTTCATCAAGCGCCTGGATGTAGCCGCGTAGAAGCTCCGCGACAGTGAAATTGTCCAAATACGACGTATCGTCAATGGGTGCTTTATCCGCGGTCGCACGCGTATCGGTCGTCGGTTTCTTTTGTTCTTTCAGCCGTTTTTCTTTTTCCTTCCTCTCCTTCTCGATTTGTTGAGGGCTCTTCTCCATAATCCCGAGGAAAACAAGACGCCGTTCGGCTAGTTTGAAGTAAACCGGAACGCGCATGCTGAGTTCCTGCGCGTCGCGGATCATGTCGAGTTCGTCCTCGGTAAAGTAATCTCGCTTGGGCGCGCCGCCCAATGTTGACGTGAGCAGAAAAACGGCCAGAACCAGGGATAACTTAACTTTTGCGAGAGGGCGCATTTTGCTCTCCGAATAGTGCTTTCAGCAAATCATCTCGAATTTGCGATGCTTCTTGCTTGGCCTTGTCGACAGGTTCCCGTTGATCGAACGTCAGCGAATGGCCAAGGTCATCCAAAACCCGGATTTGCCTGCGTAACACAATTTCAAGATCTTTGAACCCCTTCGGTTTCTTATGTGCGTCGCGACCCGTATTCATCATCGTTTTATGCGCGTCCTGAATCGCTTCCACATATTCACCGAGGTGTTTTTCCACCGCCTCCGGTTCGCCCGACCTTACGGCGTCTCCAGCCAGACTCAGCAGGATTTCGGAAATGGTTATGTTCGTTTTGGTACGTTCGATTGGATCGGTTAGCTTCGGGAGCCTGTCTCGTTCCTTATGGAGGCGTTCGAGCCGCTTATCGAACTGCCCTTGCAGAGAATTGATTCGGAGGGTGCAGGAACTGACGGACAGCACAACCAACATGAACAGGAGTTCTGTGTTTCTCATGGAAGCTGACCGCCTCACCTCTTTAAACGGCGGCCAAGCGTCTTGGCCCGCTCGCGCGCCTGAAAGGACCTGGCATCGTTTGAGCCGTCGTCAAGTTCGAGGAACTTATTATAGTGCACGAGCGCTTCCTTTATATTTCCTAATTTGTCGAGACAAGTAGCCAGCACGAAGTGGCTAACTGGTTCACGAGGCCGCAGTTCGACGACTTTCATCAGAGCTTGCGCGGCACGAGACCAGTCTTCCTGCGCATAGAAGATTGCCCCCATACTTCCGTAGGCTTCGAAGTAATCGGCCTTCAGACGAATGACTTGCTGGAGCGCCGAGAGCGCCTGGGGATACGCCTTAAGCTGTTCATAGGATTTTCCCAGCAGGAAAAGGTAATCGGGATTCGAAGGTTCTCGCTTCGTGAGTTGTTCGAACAGTGGAGCCGCCTTCGCGTAGTTCTTCTCTTCAAAATACGACGTGGCGAGTTGGCGGAGGGTCCGGACATTCCCCGGGTCCAGCTGGAATGACTTTTCCAGAAACTCTCGCGACTTGGTCTCGTTCTTTCTCAACCGTTCCGCTTCGCTCAAGGCCGCGTAGAGTTCCGCAGTTCCCAACCCCTTGTCGGCAGCGGTCTGCAAATATGGATACGCCTTCTCGATCTCATCGCCGCGCAGGTGGAATATTCCCAGGTTTAATTGGGCTTGCGGATCATCCGGACGAAGCTCTAGTGCCTTCTCGAATTCCTGTCCCGCTTCGGTTCTCTTGCCGGTCTGCTCTAACAGCAGGGCCACATTGACACGGGCTTCATAAATCGCGGCATTCTGATCCAACAATTTGCGATAAATCGCGATCGCGTCTTCCGGCTTTCCAAGTTTTGAATAACAAACGGCAAGATTGAAAAGGGAAGGAATATGGCCAGAGTCTTCCTTTAAAACTTGTTCGTATTTCGACGCGGCTTCAGTCCAGCGCTCTCCATCAAAATCCGCATTGGCGGACTTATAGATATCCTGAACCGATTGGATTAGCGTAAGAATGAGTAACGCGCTTTTCATTGCCAGCTGATATTCAGCAGGGCTCGTTTCAGGAACTGTCCCGTCAGTGACGCCTCGTTACCCGCGATCTGCTCGGGAGTACCTGTTGCGACGACGTATCCGCCTGCCTGGCCTCCTTCTGGGCCTAAATCGATGATCCAGTCAGCCGATTTAATGACATCCAGATTGTGTTCGATAATCAAAACGGAACCTCCGGCTTCGATCAGGCGGCGAAATGCAACCAGCAGTTTGTTAATGTCATCAAAGTGTAAGCCGGTCGTGGGTTCGTCGAAAATGAACAACGTTTTTTCGCTTGTTTCCCGAGCTAAGAATGAGGCGAGCTTAATGCGCTGTGCTTCACCTCCGGAAAGCGTTGTCGCGGATTGTCCAAGACGAAGATACCCCAGACCCACCTCGTCAAGAACCTTTAGCTTTTTCGTGATTTTCGGAACGTTCGCAAAGAACAAGAGTGCCTCACGAACCGTCATTTGAAGAACCTGATAAATATTTTTGCCCTTATATAGAATTTCAAGGACTCCACTCTTGTATCGCGTACCTTTGCATTCTTCGCAGATAAGCTCTACGTCTGCCAGAAACTGCATTTCAACTGTGACAGTTCCGTCGCCCTGACAGATCTCGCAACGCCCTCCCGGAATGTTGAAGGAGAAAGATCCTGAATTGTACCCGCGGCTCTGGGCGTCGCGAGTTGCGGCGAACACATCACGAATGTGATCGAATGCCTTGATGTAGGTAACAGGATTTGAACGTGGAGTGCGGCCGATCGGGCTCTGATCCACTAGAACCGTGTCCGAAATCCATTTCATTCCTGTTTCAATAGTCCCTGTTCCCAGTCCAGGATCAGTGCCGTGCAAGGCTGCTTTCATCGCCTCGAAAAGACATTCGTGGACCAGAGTCGACTTTCCTGAACCCGAAACACCGGTAATGCAAGTCATCATTGCGAGTGGAATGTCGATATCAACGTTCTTCAGGTTGTGCTTGGCTGCATTGCGAAGCTTCAATACTTTTGGCCCAGATGTACGCCTTTTCTTCGGAACGGGAACCTTCAACTCGCCGATCAAGTACTTGCCTGTGAGCGAACCCGCACAGTTTTTTACTCCATCAAGGGAGCCGGAATAAATGATGTGGCCGCCGTTTTCGCCGGCCCCAGGACCAAGGTCGAGTATGTGATCTGCTGCCCGCATCATTTCCGCATCATGTTCGACGACCAGAACGGTATTTCCGATATCTCGCAAGCGCTTCAAGATTTCGATCAGGCGCTGCCCGTCGCGCGGATGCAATCCGATCGAAGGCTCGTCAAGCACGTATAATGCGCCCACGAGAGACGAGCCAAGCGACGTCGCGAGCTGAATCCGCTGAGCTTCCCCTCCCGATAACGTGGATGATAGGCGGTCCAGAGTCAGATATTGCAGCCCGACGTCATTCAGAAATCGTAGTCTGGATTGGATTTCCACAAGTATGCGTTCGGCAATTTCGGCCTGCGCGGACGTTAATGTCAAGTGAGAGAAGAACTCATGACTCTCTTGAATCGTCATGCGGCCAACATGCGCGATGTTTTTTCCCATTATGAAGATGTCGCGCGCCTCGCGCCGGAGTCTCGAACCTTCGCATTCAGGACAAACCGTATATCCACGGTACCGGCTCAGGAAAACTCGCACATGCAGTTTGTATTTCTTCGTTTCGAGATAATCGAAGAATTCGCGAACGGCGCTCGTCACAAAAGTGCGTTCATCAGGTGAAAGATCGCGGTACGGCACATCCAGCCGAATTCCACGGCCTCGAGCGGTTTTCTTAAACTCGTTGAAGTAGGTTCGGTATCGAGGTTTTGTCCAGGGCTCGATGGCTCCTTGATTCAACGCTTTGCTTTTGTCCGGTATGACGAGGTCCAGATCGAGATCGATCGTGTTCCCGAAACCTTGGCACCGCGTGCACGCTCCAAAGGGGCTGTTAAAGGAAAATAGTTTCGGCTCTGGGTCTTCGTATCGAATTCCACATTTCTTGCACTCAAAGGATTCGCTAAACCTGAATTGCTTCTCATGAGGCGTAGAACCGTTTCCGGATGGCCAGTCCAGAACTTCTAGGATGACCTCTCCATTGTTTTCACGAAAACAGATCTCGATCGAATCGATCAGCCGTTGTCGAATGTCGGAGCCGACCTTCAAACGGTCGACCAAGACATATGCGGGTTTGGAAAAATCGACGTCCAACAAAGACTCAGGCCGCGAATAGTCGAATGTCTGGCCGTTTTGATAAATGCGTCCAAAGCCGCGGCGCTTCAAGTCGGTGAGCAAAGCTGCTAATTGATCTTGCGATTGATTCCTGGGAAGAAGGTAAAGGACATAAAAGCGAGTATCAAGCGGCCACTGCATCACAAGATCCGCGATCTGATCAACGGTATCCTTTTGGACAACAGCACCGCATTTGCGGCAAATGGTCAGCCCAACTCGTGCAAAGAGAAGGCGAAGGTAATCGTAAATTTCAGTCGAAGTGCCAACAGTCGATCGGGGCGTTCGCGCCGTGTTCCGCTGTCGAATCGCGATCGCGGGCGCGATACCTTCAATCTCGTCGATTTCCGGTTTTTCGATCCGTTCTAAGAATTGCCGGGCGTACGCCGACAGCGATTCGATATACCGACGTTGACCCTCGGCATAAATCGTGTCGAACGCTAGGGAGGACTTGCCGGAACCGCTAACACCCGTGACGATAGTTAGCGCATTGTGCGGGATGTCGAAATCGATGTTCTTGAGATTGTGAACCCGCACTCCTCGAACAACGATGCGATCCGTTCCGGTGAGGTTCGCCGTTGCAGCCATAAACGAATCATTATACAACGGCGCGGTCGGGGCGCGGGCCGGTGTTGCTAGCCGATAAAGTCTTCTACGTTATGCGGTGTGATGGTAACGATACGGACCTGCCCGCTCCTCCCAAGCGGTCTAGCGCTCTGCTCGTTGATTTTCATTGTTAGTCCACCAGCGTTTCCGATCGACATATCAATTGACCCCTGGGCCGTGAAAGTTCTCGTCATTCCCGGTTCGAGGATCTCGCCTTGGTTGATGGAGCTGCCATCCGTGGTGACCCGTATCCAGGTTTTTTCGCGCGCTTCAATATCGACCGTCAATGCCTGGGACCTGACTGTTACAGATTCCTGATCTTCGTAACGAAGTATGTGAGCCGGCGTTCTTTCGGTCGCGGTTCGCGTGAGCGGTTCAGGAGGTGCTAAATAGGGCAGGGTAACGGCCGGTCTATCGGTTCTTATCGGCGGGCCCGATTCCCTGGTAACGACGTAAAAAATAACTATAACCAGTGCCAAAAGCCCCATTGAAATTCGATATAGGGCGCGCGGCGCTCCGTCAGCGTGTGTTTCGGTCGCAGCAAACAACTCATTCGACTTTTGGACCTGCGCGATCTGCTCGTAATCAGCAACCGCTTGATCAGAGTCGAGGCCGAGTTTCTCCGCGAAGGCGCGCACGAATCCACGGTTAAAAATTCCACCTGGTAGGAGGTGAAATTCTTCGTTCTCGATCGCACTCAGAAAACGAGTGCTGATTCTTGTTTCGGCTGCAATCTGATCGAGTGAAATTCCTTTCGATTCGCGGGCTTTCTTGAACGTTGCACCAAAGTCAGTCATGGGCAGAAAAACTATTACGCGTTTAAACTTGTAAACTTAGCATAGGGAAAACGAGTTTCCCGGGTCAATTGCTTTTGTATTAGGTTTCTGTTACGTTACGCGCCGGGTTCGCCCCATCTATGAAGAACGAAGCTCTCGGGATGGTAGAGACGCGCGGTTTTGTTGGAGCTGTGGAGGCTGCCGATGCCATGGTAAAAACCGCGAATGTAGTGTTGATCGGTAAAGAATATTTGCTCAATGGTTATGTGACCGTTTTGGTCCGGGGCGACGTTGGTTCCGTTAAAGCGGCAATTGAAGCAGGGTCGATTGCGGCTCGGCGAGTAGGCGAACTCATCAGTGTTCATGTCATTCCTCGTCCATTCGACGAGACGGAAAAACTCCTCGGTAATTGGTCCCGTGCAGCGAGTAAACCCGACAACAGCACACCCGGATGAACGATGAAAAATGGATAAGGATCTCTCATCCATTCAGGAGGCGCGCTCTCTAGTCCACAGCGCCTACGATGCCTGGAAGAAATTCGAAGATTTTGCGGAGGATGCAGTCGAGCGCATTCTCCTGGAAATCTCCAAAACGGCCATCGCGCATGCAGAGCCGCTGGCAAGATCGGCAGTCGAGGAGACAGGCTACGGTACTGTCGAGCACAAAACGCTAAAGAATCTGTTTTGTGCAGATGACGTGTATCGGGCAATCCGCCCAATGAAGACCGTCGGCATTGTGAACGAAGACAGGGAGAAAAAAGTCTTCGAGGTTGCGAGCTCCATCGGTGTGATCGCCGCGATTATTCCATCCACTAATCCCACCTCAACGGCCATCTACAAGGCCCTTATTGCTCTCAAGGGACGGAACGTCATCATCTTTAGTCCACATCCGTCGGCAGCCCGATGCATCAACGAAACTTCAAAGCTGATGGCAGACGCTGCCGAGCGGGCCGGTGCGCCGCCAGGGGTTATCTCGTGCATGCGAGTACCAACGACCGAAGGCACGCAGGAGTTGATGAAACATCAACTCACGTCGCTGATTTTGGCGACAGGTGGAACCGGACTCGTCCGGGCAGCCTATAGCGCGGGCAAGCCGGCGTTTGGTGTGGGACCCGGAAATGTTCCCACGTATATCGAAAAGACCGCTGACGTGGCGAAGGCTGTAAGCGATATATTGACGGGCAAATGTTTCGATAACGGAACACTCTGCTCATCTGAACAGTCCATCGTTTGCGACCACGCCGTGAAGGATGCGGTCCTCCAGGAATTGAGGAAACAAGGAGCGTACATCTGCAGTCCGCAAGAAAAGACACAATTGGAAAAGACCATTCAGACGCCGCGCCGGACGTTGAATACGCAAATAGTAGGAAAGGCTGCCACGCGAATCGCCGAGATGTCGGGATTCAGTGTTCCCGCGGGCACTCGAGCTCTGGTGGCGCATGCGGATGGAGTCGGCCCGGATTTTCCGATCTCGATGGAAAAGCTTTCGCCGACGCTCGGCTTTTACGTGGTGAAAGACTGGAAAGAAGGCTGCGCCAAGTGTATCGAAATTCTAAATTTCGGCGGCCTCGGACATACTCTCAGCCTTCACACAAAGGATGACGAAGTCGTGCGGCAGTTTGGTTTACGGAAGCCTGCGTTTCGTATTTGCGTCAATACCCCTGCGGCGCTTGGGGCAGTCGGTTATACGACGAATCTGTTTCCGTCCATGACGCTTGGCTGCGGCGCAGCTGGCGGAAACATCACTTCCGATAATATTTCGCCATTACACTTGATTAACTTAAAACGCGTGGCTTACGGAGTGCGCGATGTCGCTGCTTCATCTCCAAAAGCAGCGACTGCAGCTGCATCGGAGGCTTCCGGCCGTGCGCGAGAAACGATAGAGCAAGTCGTCGATCAATGGCTTGGGCGCCGGGAATCGAGAGGGGTGCCCGCAGCCCCCGTAGCGGCAACAGTTGCATCTTCGCCCGTAGCGCCGCCGCTGGCTTCTTACACCGAACTCGAGCCGTCGAAGCCCCGGGCAGAAAAAAAGGAAACTAAACCTGTTGGTTTTGTTTGCGAAGACGATGTGCGGGCTGCTATGCAGGCACATTCGAAGATTACCGTCGGTAAGAGAACCATCATCACTCCATCGGCTCGAGAACTCGCCGAGGCAAACGACGTTTTCATCGTCGAGAATTGAAAAAAAGCAGGAGCACAAAAAGCACAAATGGTCTTCCTTAGTCTTGTGGCTTCTTGTTGTCCTGCTTATTTCCTTACGTAGCCAGCTTCGCTGCCACGCATTTGAAGAACTGATCGATAACCATCCTAGCTGCGCCGCTGATCATTCGCTGGCCCAAGCTGGCGATCGGTCCTCCTGCGCTTACGTCTCCAGAATATTTGAGTGTGGTATTTGTGTCGTCCGGAGCGAGTTGAATGGCTCCTTCGCCCTTGACGAAACCAGGAGCGCCACTACCGTTGACGCTCATTTGGTATTCAGAGGTGGGTTTCAGATCATGCAGGCGAATCGAGCCGTTAAAGACGCCAGTGATGGCGCCCACCCCGAACTTCATTTGCAAGTCATAGGTTCCTTCACCACTTTGCTCAAGCTTTTCACAACCGGGCAGGCATTGGGCAATTCGGGTAACATCGGTTAGAAATCCCCAGACGGCTAAAGGTGGAACTCCGTCGAACCTGAATTGCCCCTCGATCTTCATTTGCTATTGCGCGCGTTCGATTGCGGCTTCGAGTGCACGGCGAGCATAGATGCGGGCCAGCTCGAGCCGGTAGTCTCCCGACGCGTGGATATCGTCCAATGCGATGATTCCGTCACTGGCACTTTCGCAGGCGCGTTTGAGCACGCTTCCGCCGGGCGTTTGACCTTTCAAAGACGCTTCCGTCTTGGTTGCGCGGAAAGCGTGACTAGCAACGCCCGTGATGCCGATGGCCACGTTGGCTAAGTTTCCAGACTTGTCAATCTCCACGACGGCGGCTGCACCACAGATCGCGAAACCGGAGGCCTTCTGGGCCATTTTTAAATACGCACTTCCCGTCTTTGCAGTGCTGATGGGAATTTGTATTTCGCGAACGATCTCGTTTTCTTCGAGTGCAGTCGTCATCATGTCCGTGAAAAACTTAGAGGCCGGTATCTGCCGCTCGCCTTGCGGGCCGAGGGTAACAATAGTCGAGTCGAAGGCGAGAATGCCGGCAGGATAGTCCGCCGCCGGATCGGCATGCGCCAGACTGCCTCCGATTGTTCCTTTATTTCGAACTTGTACATCACCGATAAGGCCGGCCGCGTCGGCCAGTGCAGATATGCGGCGTCGGATCGGATCGGAGGTTTCGACAATGTAATGTGTTGTCAGCGCACCAATCCGGATCTTGTTTCCATCCTCCTTGACATACGACAACTCTGGAATTCGGCCGATGTCGATCAAGAACTCGGGCGCAGCGAGGCGAAGCTTCATCATGGGAATCAGACTGTGGCCGCCGGCAAGAATCTTGGCACGGCCGGCATGCTTTTGCAGCAGGTTGACGGCTTCGCCCAGTGAAGCCGGAACGACATATTCGAAATTTTGGGCAATCATGATGCTTTCCTCCCTTTCAGAACCTTCCAGATTTTCTCGGATCGCACGGGCATGTCGATGTGTGTAATCCCGAACGGAGACAGCGCGTCGACAATTGCGTTCACGACCGCCGGCGTCGAACCGATCGTGCCGGCCTCGCCTACGCCTTTGACCCCCAGCGGATTTACCGGCGACGGCGTCACAGTCCGATCTAATTCAAACTCGGGAAAATCGTGTGCGCGAGGAAGGGCATAGTCCATTAATGAGCCTGTGAGCAGCTGCCCGTTTTCGTCGTACACAACCTCTTCGTGCAGGGCCTGGGCTATCCCTTGTACGAGTCCGCCGTGCACCTGGCCTTCGACAAGGAGGGGATTGATTACATTTCCGCAATCATCAACCGCTACGTACTTTGTGATCTGGGGCTCTCCTGTTTCTCCATCGATTTCCACAACGCACACGTGCGTCCCGAATGGGAAAGTGAAATTCGACGGCTCGTAGAACCTTGTGGCATCCAAACCCGGTTCCACTCCGGGAGGAAGATTGCGAGCCATGTATGCCGCGCTGACCACATCTGTGTAGTTGATCGATCGCCCGGAGTCGCCTGTGACGACCAGTTTTCCGCCCACGAAATCGATCTTTTCCGGCGTGGTTTGCAACAAATGAGCCGCGATCTTTTTTAACTTCTCTTTGAGGTCACGAACAGCGAAAAGCATCGCGGTGCCGCCAACCGCTGTTGCGCGGCTTCCGAAGGTACCGATGCCATACGGAATTCGTGCGGTATCACCGTGAAGAACAACGACGTCATCAGGGGTAAGGCCCAGTTCATCAGCAACGATCTGAGCGAAACTTGTCTCTTGTCCCTGCCCATGAGGAGACGAACCGGTAAGGACTGTTACTTTTCCTGTCGGCTCGATACGCACGTTACCGCTTTCCCAACCGCCGGCCGGCATGGCAACAGATGGTCCCATCGCGCAAATCTCTACATACGATGAGAGGCCGATACCCATTAACTTTCCTTGTTTTCGAAGCTCGGCCTGTTTCTTCCGGAGGCCTTTGTAATCGGCTCGCTCGAGAGCGAGGTTGAGAGCGGCCTCATAATTGGCGCTGTCATACACGACACCGCCTGATGTTTTGAACGGAAATTCTTCCGGACGCGGAAAATTGCGGCGCCGAATTTCTGCTGGATCCATCTTCAATGCCTGCGCTGCCACGTCGACGATCCGCTCAACCAGATAAGTGGCTTCGGGCCGGCCGGCACCACGATAGGCATCTGTTGCCATCTTATTCGTCAACACCCCGACGACATCGAACTTCAAGGCAGGTACCTTGTAGCATCCCGGTGCAAGGAGCCCGGTGAGTGTCGGAATGATGGGTGTGAGCAGCTGGAAGTACGCACCTAAATCAGCAGTGACTTTGACGCGCATTCCCAGAATGGTGCCGTCCTTCTGAAGGGCGAGTTCCACATCATTGATTTGGTCACGGCCGTGAATGGTCGCCGCAATGTTTTCACAGCGGCTCTCAATCCATTTCACAGGACGGCCTATTTTCCTGGCGAGATAGGCGACGAGCCCATCCTCAGAATAGATGTCGCATTTCGAACCGAAACCGCCACCGACTTCCGGGGCAATGACGCGGACCTTGTTTTCCGGAACTCGGACCATCAACGCAAGCTGTGTTCTCAACAGATGTGGAACCTGCGTCGAAGACCACACGACCAGTTCGTTATCCGGCATTTGGACGTTCGCAGCCGTCCCCCTGGGTTCCATCGCAATTGGTGCCAGCCGTTGATTCTTGAACCGCTCCTTCACAATAACGTCGGCATTCTTAAAAGCTTCATCGGTGCTGCCACTTTCGAATCCCGACCGAAACGCGATGTTGTCCGAGAACTCATCGTAGAGACGCGGGCTGGAGCTTTCCATTGCGCTTTCCGGATTGACGACGGCAGGCAGCGGCTCGTATTCCACTTCGATCAGATCGGCGGCGTCGCGAGCGACGTATCGATCTGCCGCCACGACAGCGGCGATTGGTTCACCGACGAACCTAACTTTTCCCACAGCGAGCAAAGGCTTTTGAGCACGTTTCAGATCCGGGATCTCGCCGGCCGAGGGCACGGGCCCACAGTTCGCCGCGACTTCGTCACCCATAACGATTGCGACGACTCCGGGAAGTTTTTGGGCTTTCGAGATGTCGATGCGTTTGATACGCGCATGAGCGTGGATACTGCGAGTGACGGCCATGTGCAGCATTCCCGGAATGACCACATCGTCCACATACGTCGATGTACCTGACACAAGCCGAGGATCTTCTTTACGTTTTAGAGCTTGGCCAACAAAACGTGGGCTCATGATTAATCTCCTGCCGCGACTCTGGGAGCGCGTTCCAATTTCCGTGAGGCCCATTGCACCGCTTTGACGATATTTTGATATCCGGTACAGCGGCACAAGTTCCCGCCGAGGGCACTGCGAATCTCTTGCTCGCTAGGTGAGGGGTTTCGTGACAGAACCTGATGCGAACACATGATCATTCCAGGAGTGCAGTAGCCGCATTGCAGGCCATGCTCTTCCCAAAATCCTTCTTGAAGAGGATGGAGATTGCCGTCTTGGGCCATTCCCTCGATCGTTACAAGATTCGCTCCGTCAGCCTGAACCGCAAACATCGTGCAAGACTTAACAGCCAGCCCATTAGCCAGAACCGTGCAGGCACCACATATGCTGGTTTCACAACCGATGTGCGTCCCCGTCAGGCGGGCGTTGTCTCGAATGAAGTGGGTCAGCAGCAGCCTGGGTTCAATATCTGCTTCATACAGCTTTCCATTAATTGTTATTTTCACGTGCATACCCTGAGTCTCCTATCGGATTTGCATGCATTTGGGAGGAACGGGCGTATTGTATGCTAAGCCAGGGTGGACGGATAGACCGAACATCCAGAATCGAAGAATGCGTTTAGAGCGGGTTTTCATTCATCAGCTATTGCGCCTGGTGCGCAAGTTTCTTCCCATTCTCGTAATGGCACTCATTGCCATTCCTGCTTGGAACTATGTAACGCGACGAGTTCAGCGGTCGGGTTCCTTCCGCGCCGTTCGAAAACTGCCTAGCGGCGTTTCGGTTCATACTGAAGGTTTTACGTATTCGCGGACTGAAGGAGGGCGAACGCAATTTACCGTTCATGCCAAACAGAGCGTCGTTCTGACCGACAACAAGTACATGTTGGATGATGTCGATGCTGTCGTGTTTGGCGAAACCGAGAAAGAGCCGACGCGAAATATTAAGGGCAAGCAGTGCGTTTTCCAGCAAGAAACAAACGATTTCGAATGCAAAGGAAATGTCGAAGTCGAACTCGATGCAAGGACCGTTGTTCGCAGTGAACAGATCCTGTACAACCATCGCGAACGGACTATCACTTCTCCAGGCCGTGCGGACGTCGCACAGGGCGGAACCACGGGGCGTACCAATTACCTGCAGTACGCAGTCGAAACAGGGTTGCTGACGCTCAAGGGCGATGTGTACATCCACACTGAAGATCGAACGGAAGTCCAGGCCGCCACAGTGGTGTTTCAGGAAAAGGAGAATTGGACCTCTCTCTCCGATGGTGTTTTGCTCAAAGCGCCAAACGGCTGGATCCAGGGGCTGAACGGCCGGTCTGATCTAGAGGCGGGAACGAATAAGCCAAAGATCATAACGATCGACGGCAACGTGACTGGTGAATTCACTCCGGCAGGGTCACGGGATACCTGGAGGATTCGGTCGGCCTGGCTCGAGGCGGAAATGTCACCCGCTGGAGTTGTGCAACACGTAAAAACACGAGGGGATGCTCAGATCGAAAAAGTTGGTGGCAACGTACCGCAGCGGGTGAAGGGTGAAGAAATCGATACCACGCTCACAAATGGGAGAATCGATGCTCTCGAGGCCCGCCAAAATGCGAGTATGGTGCTCGGAGATGGGCAAACGCTGACTGCACCTCTGATATGGACCAACGGAACGGGTTCCATTCGAACAACCGGCAAGTCCTTACTCGACCTCGGGGATTCGACAATCGATGGACGAGAGTTCAATGTCGAGAACGGTGAAGAGACCGTTATCTTCAGTACGTCGCGTCCCGCGATCCTGAAGAAAGCAGGTGAGCAAGAGAGTTCGGCGGATCAGACGCGAGCAACTTTTGACAGCCGAACCAATATGCTCATCGAACTCGTTCAGACCGGCAATTTTCAATTCAAAGATCCGCAGCGTACAGCGCGCGCTCAAAGTGCACAGTCCAGTCAAGGAGGTACTGTTATTACGTTGATTGGATCGGCGGTGGTTACCGATGCGGATCGGCGCCTCGAGGCACCGGAAGTCCGTCTCAATCAGGCAGACAACTCGTTCATTGCTACCAAGAATGTAATAAGCTCCGTCAACGATCCCGAGCAGCAACTACTCGTTAAAGCCGCGCGTGCCGAGGGTGGCGCCGACTCCGTCGTGTATACGGGTAACGTTCAGTTGTGGCGCGTCGACGCTTATGTGAAGGCCGATCGCATCGATGCCAGAGGCCAAGTTGGAAAAGGCAGCCGGGTGCATGCTGAGGCGTTGCCTGGGAAGAAGGTCCAGTCCAATTTACAAAATGTGCGCACCACCTCGGAAACTCTGGATTACGATGACGCGAACGGTTTGGTTCATTACACCGGCCATGTCCATGGACAAAAGCAGGATATGATCATGGAGACGCCGGACATGACCGTTAAGCTCCAGGATAACAAGCTCACGGAGATCGTCGCGAGCGGCGGCGTAACGGTTACAAGGGGGGATCGAAAGGGGACTGGCGAGCGAGCGGTTTACGACGCCGCCTCCGATGTGGTGACCCTTACCGGCCAAAACGCGCAGCTGTATGACAAGCAGCAGGGCCTGACTCAAGGATCTCTCATCAAGATTGGAAAGCGGGAGGAGACGGTGTCCGTTCAAGGCGAAACGGGAGCGCCCACCGTTACTAAGCACCCAGTAAATGGCAAGAAGTGACGCCCTGACCGCCGTTGATGTCACTAAGTCCTACAAAGGCCGAAAGGTTGTACGTGAGGTCAGCCTTGTTGTCGGCCAAGGGGAGGTAGTGGGATTACTTGGCCCAAACGGAGCGGGGAAAACGACAACCTTCTACATGATAGTGGGCCTAACCCGGCCGGACTCGGGGTCCGTCTTGCTCGGCGAGCATGACATAACGGATCTCCCGATGTACGTGCGGGCAAAAAACGGAATCAGCTATCTTCCGCAGGAAGCATCGGTCTTCCGTAAGCTTTCTGTGGAGGCCAATCTGATGGCCATCCTCGAGACGCTGCCCCTCACCCGCAAGGAGCGCCGGGAGCGCTTAGAAAATTTGCTCGAGGAGTTCGGAATAAGTCACGTTAGAAGAAGTCTCGCGGATACACTATCGGGTGGCGAAAGGCGTCGAGTGGAAATAGCGCGATCTCTGGTAATTTCACCGAAATTCATCCTACTCGATGAGCCCTTCTCGGGCATCGATCCGATTACGGTGCTCGAGATACAGAAGCTCATCAACCATCTGAAATCCAAGCAGATCGGCATTCTTATAACGGACCATAATGTGAGAGAAACCTTGCAGGTCACAGATCGCGCTTATATCATCAACAATGGATCGATTTTTCGGTCCGGCACTCCAAAGGAACTCGGAAATGACGCCGAGGTCAAGAGGGTTTATCTCGGAGAGCATTTCGTTCTAAATTGAGAAGTAGTTCCTTATGGCTTATCTGGAACATAAATTAGTTACAAAACTCGCCCAGAAGCAGGTACTCACCCCCGGTTTAGTCCAGATGGTGAGTCTGCTGACTCTGAACAAACTCGAGCTCACGGAGATGATCCAGCAAGAGCTCGTCCAGAATCCCGTCCTCGAAGAAGGTACGGAGATCGTAGAGAATTCTGCCCCCGAAATTGAATTAGGCCAGGAACCCCCGGATTCGTCAGTTGAGGCCGATGGAACCGACGCCGAATACCAAGCCCTCAACGAGGCGGCGGCGCGCGACCATTGCGTAACTGAACCGGAGGGACCGGCTGAAACCACAATTGAAGTTGCTGCTCCTCCCGAAGCCGAGCCGGTTGCGGATGATCCGTATGCGGATATCGATTTCCAAAGTTTCGATCAGTACCTGAACGATGGCGCTTCGCGTCCACGAGAAACTGAAATTTTTGAAAAACCTTCGTTCGAAAATTTCTTAGCAAAGCCGCAGACACTCACCGACCACCTGGAGTGGCAGCTGGGATTGGCGACAGTCGAAGAAAATATTCGCCTTGCGTGTCATTCCATCATTGGAAATCTCAACGAAGACGGATATCTATGCGCCGTCGATGAGAACGGCCGGGAAATTCCGATCACCCTCGAAGAGATTGCCGAAAGCGGCGAACACACACTTGAAGCCGTTCAAAAAGCTCTGGAAGTGGTTCAGCAGTTTGATCCGCCCGGCGTTGCTGCTCGCGATATCCGAGAGTGTCTGATGATCCAGCTGACCGTCTTGGGCGAAGACGACAGTATTGCTGTCGAGATCGTACGAGATCACTTGCACAAGCTTCAGAACAAACAATTTAAGGAAATCGCCAAAGCTCTGAACAAATCATTGGACGTCATCATGGAAGAGGTCGAGATCATCAAGCAACTCGATCCGAGGCCAGGCCAAAAATACAACAGATCGCAACCTCGGCTGATTGAACCGGATGTGTTCATTGTCAAAGTTGGCGGCCAGTACACCGTTGTCACCAATGAAGATGAGGTGCCGCAGCTGCGATTGAGCCCGACCTACCGACACATGCTTGAGCGCGATTCCCTCAACAAGGATGTGAAGAATTACGTCAAAGACTGCTTCAAATCGGCCGTGCAGCTGTTAAAAAACATTGAGCAGCGTAAGCACATCATCGTCAAAGTTTGCGAAGCGATCATCCGCCGCCAGGGTGAGTTCTTAGATAAAGGAATTGATCAGCTGAAGCCGATGATGATCAAAGACGTCGCCGAAGAAGTTGGCGTACATCCTTCAACGGTGAGCCGCGCGGTTGCCAACAAATTTGCCCACACCGCCCAAGGTGTTTTCGAACTGCGGTTCTTTTTCTCTGAGGCAGTGAATGGTCCGATGGGAAATGGAACATCCTTGCTGATTGTTAAGAGAAAAGTGAAGAAGTACATCGAGAACGAGGATCCGCGAAATCCGCTTACCGACGAAAAGATTGCGCAGATACTTAAGGAAGAAGGCATCTCAGTCACGCGACGCAGCATTACCAAATATCGAGAAGACTTGAAAATTCCAAGTACACATCAACGTCGGGTCAGATCCTGAGCCGAACCTCAGAGGAGAGTCGCCTATGAGTGTCGATATCACAGGTCGCCACATCGAAGTTACCGAACCGCTTCGGAAATTTGCGACGGATCGCCTTGAGCGCTTGCGGGGGGTTATCGAAGAAATCCTCGAGGTGCATTTCATCCTGACTGTCGAAAAGCACCAGCGTCACCTAGCCGAAGTGAATATTAAGACTCGGCGGGACTTTTATCATGGCGAGGAAGTATCGACGGACATGTATACGTCTATTGCCGCTGTTTTGGACAAGGTCGAAAAGCAGATTCTCAAGCACAAGGAACGGAATGTCACGCGCAAGCGGCACAATAATAACCATAAGGGCAACGAGGTCATCACAACAACGTCCGTTATAGAAGTCGAAGAACTGCTCGGCGAAAGGCTGCCACGCATCATCCGCTCGCATGAGGTCGCCGCCAAGCCGATGAGCGTGGACGACGCCGCCATACAGATCGGCGACTCGAATCGTGATTTTTTAGTGTTTAGAAATGCAGATACGGAACGATTGAATGTCGTCTACAAACGGAAAGACGGAAATATAGGATGGATTGAGCCCGATTCCCCATGATTGTCTGAATGCAACCCTCGTCTTTCATCATCATTACCGGCCTGAGTGGATCGGGAAAGGGAACCTTCCTGAGAGCACTTGAGGACCGGGGTTTTTTCTGCGTCGACAACCTGCCGCTCGGTCTGCTTCCTAAGTTTTACGAATTGATTTCGAAGTCGGAAAGTGAGCCTGCGAAAGCCGCAGTCGTTATTGATGTTCGGGAAGGGCAGACCCTGAAGGAATTCCCAGCGGTTTACGCAGAACTAAAGCAAAACCGAGCCCTCCAGATGTCGTTGTGGTTTCTTGAAGCATCTGATGAAGTGCTGGTGCGCCGTTTCAGCGAAACACGTAGGCCGCATCCACTAGATCCGAACCGGCCTGTGATCGAAGCGACCGTGCTCGAACGTGAACTGCTCGCCCCGATTCGTGCAGTCGCGGATCAGGTCCTCGATACCTCGCAATTCACGATTCACGAATTACGACAACGTGCCGTCCGTTTATTCGAAGAACGCGAAGCACAACATCTTCTGGTTTCTCTAGTCAGCTTCGGATTCAAATATGGAGTTCCAATCGACTCGGATTTGGTTTTCGACGTTCGCTTTCTCCCGAATCCGAATTTTGTTCCGCACCTGAAACCCTATACGGGTGCGCACCCGAACGTCATCGACTATTTGAATTCGCACGATGCTACGCACAAGTTTCTCGACCATGTTTACAGGTTCGTCGATTATCTGTTGCCGGAATATGTGAAAGAAGGAAAGTCCTATGTCACCATTTCAATTGGCTGCACCGGCGGGCGGCATCGCTCCGTCTACATAGCCAACGCTATTGGGAAGCATCTGGAACAGCAACGATATCGTGTCAAAATCTCGCACCGGGACTCCGAAAAAAGCGGCTAGTCTTTCTCTGAAGTCTTATAATTCGGCGAAAATGCGGGAAAAACCCTTGTGAGGTGGTACCTATGATGAGACTCAAAATCTTGACTGCCTTAATTGCGATTGCAACTTTATCGATCGGCGTAGCGGCATATCAACAGCCTCCGGCCGGCGCCGCACAGGATCAGCCGAAAGTGGTCACCGTCGATAAGCTCAAAGACAACCTGTTCGTGCTTAAAGGTGGTGGCGGCAATACGGCCGTTTTCATCGGTGCGAATGGTGTCATCGTCGTCGATACAAAAAACCCGGGCTGGGGGCAGCCAATCCTGCAAAAGATCAAGGAACTGACCCCAAAGCCGGTCACGACCATTATCAACACACACACCCACGGTGATCACGTCAGTGGGAATGTGGAATTTCCAGCTACCGTCGAGGTGATTACGCACGAGAACACCAAAGCGAACATGCAAGAAATGCGTGGTGCGACAGGAATTGCGCAGCAAGGCCCACCGACAAACATTTTCAAAGAACACAATGGAGTCGGTATGCCGAAACGAACCTTCAAAGACAAGATGTCGATCGGGTCGGGGAACGATAAAATCGATCTCTTCTACTTCGGCCGCGGCCACACGAACGGCGACGCATGGGTTCTCTTTCCGGCATTGCGCGTCGTGCATGCGGGCGATATCTTTTCAGGCAAAAACCTTCCGCTTCTTGATGCCAATAACAAGGGTAGTGGCGTCGAGATCGGTGACTCCCTTGCCAAAGCTGCCGCCTCGCTTAATGGTCAAGCAGATACGATTATCACCGGTCACGCAATGACAACGATGACGATGCAGGATCTCGCGCAATATGCCGAATTCAACAAGGAGTTCCTCGCTGCGGTTAAAGAAGCGAAGAAAAGCGGAAAATCCGTCGACGATGTGGCGAATAGCTGGAAGATGCCGGCAAAGTATGCGGGTTACGCCGAGCCGCAGCCTGCACGACTTAAGGCTAACGTACAGGTAATCTACGACGAATTGAAATAGACGAATTGCGATGATCGGTGGGCTCATCGTTACACACGGCCGTCTGGCCATCGAGCTGTTAAATGCGGCCGAGATGATTGTGGGTGAAATCCATCACATCACGGCGGTCTCACTTGGTTGGCATGACGACGTGGGAATGGCCACAACGATGATCGAGAAAGCCTTGGAGCGCGTACAGGGCCCGGACGGGGTGCTGATCCTCACGGACATGTTTGGTGGCACCCCGACGAACATCTCTTCTACGTTTCTCGACCAGGATAAAGTCGAAGTCGTGACAGGCGTGAACCTCCCGATGTTGATCAAACTTGTGCAAATCGGTGAAGGTCAAACGTTGGCTGCAGCTGCAAGGATTGTTAAGGAACAAGGACAGAGCAGTATCTACATTGCAAGCCAACTGCTTTCGCCGAAGCAGCAGCCGTGAGAGAGCGGGAGGTCGTGATTGGGCACCGTCTGGGGCTTCATGCAAGGGCGGCCGCAAGGCTTGTGCAGCTTTCTTCACAATTCCAATCGTCGATCGTCTTATTTAGGTCCGACTCTGTGAACTCGGTTGAGGCCGATGCGCGAAGTATCTTGAGCATCTTGCTTCTGTCTGCCGGATTTGGTTCGAGAGTAAGTGTACGCGCGCACGGCATCGATGAAGACGATGCGGTGAACAGCATTTGTGAGTATTTGACGGGGTAGGGCTACGACATGAAAGGCGAGTGTATTATACGCGGAGTTGTGGCTTCCGTGGGCGTCGCGATTGGAAAAGCCGTACGCACCTTCGATCCACTCTTCGTCTCTTTCAATTTCAAGTTGCGCCCGGATCAGGTGCGCAAAGAAATCGAGCGGTTCCGTGCATCCGTTGAGAAATCGCGCGAACAGCTGAAGCGCATGCAAGCGGAGTTGAAAAGGAAAACGGGGCCCGAATCGTCGTTTCTAATTGATGCGCACCTGCTCGTATTGCAGGACAGACTATTCGTAGATCGCATTATTGAGAAGATCGAGACGGACTCCATCAATGCCGAATGGGCGATCCAACAAGTTAGCGACGATTTGTTTCAGGCATACGACCGCTTGAACGATGAGTATCTTCGAGAACGCCGCGGCGACCTCGACGATATTGTTCGGCGCTTGCTGCACAATCTCCGTTCTAAACCCGCGCCCTCATTCAAAAAGTTTCCATATGACGCTATTCTCGTCGGGAAACTTGTCCCGCCGTCCACGCTCTTTGAGCTGCGGGCGCAACGAATCGTGGGGTTAGCAACAGAAACCGGTAGCCCGCTCTCACACACTGCAATCATGGCCAGATCACTCGAGATTCCCGCGATAGTTGGTGCGCCGGAACTTGCGGAAGTAGCGTCCGGAGACTTGCTTATTGTCGACAGTGAGCGTGGCGTTGTGATTTGGTCGCCATCGGACGAAACGCTTGCCAAATACAACAGCCGAGAGCGAGATGTCAAAAAACTGAAAAAGAAGCCGGGTGATTCTGCTGCACCGTCCATCACCGAAGACCGCATTCCCATTTCATTGGGCGCAAACATCAACTTCAGCGAAGAGGTTCGGCCTGCAGTTTCGCTTGGGTGTGAATCGATAGGCTTGTATCGCACGGAATTCGATTTCTTTCGAGAAGGTAAACAGCCCGACGAGGAGTCGCTTCTAGCCGATTACTCCCTCGTGCTGAAGTCCGCCAAGGGGGCGCCGGTTACGTTCCGGACGATCGATGTCGGCATCGATCAGAAAAGTTGGGACGGAGTGAATATGAACCTCGGAGTGCGCGGCCTGAGGTTCTGTCTCGAAAATACAGATATATTCAAGAAGCAACTGCGGAGTTTATACCGCGCCTCGGTGAACGGGCCAACTCGCATCCTTCTACCATTCGTTTCATCGGTAGACGATCTCGATGCGGCGCGTCAGATCCTCGCGGATGTGCGCCGGGAATTGGATATGACGCGGCAACCTTACGACCCTAATGTTCCCATTGGGGTTATGATTGAAACTCCCGCGGCCGCCCAGACATGTGATCTGATGGCTTCGCAAGTTGATTTCTTCTGCCTGGGAACCAACGATCTTATTCAATACTATCTGGTGATCGATCGTTCCGATCAGTCTGTCGTACATCTGTATAGCCCGTTTCATCCAGCGATCCTTCGATGCCTGCAACAGGTGTACACGTTGCTGCGCCCCACAGGAAAGCCCGTGACTGTTTGTGGCGAGATGGCCGCAGATCCGCCTTCTGCGGCCGTGTTACTCGGATTAGGATTTACGTC
>Ga0114129_10000151_pt1 | contig 73825 bp, 62 predicted proteins | sample RhiMetdeltSRZDD1_FD_80071 | JGI IMG/M metagenome (GOLD analysis project Ga0114129, IMG submission 80071) | Populus rhizosphere microbial communities from Tennessee, USA - Rhizosphere MetaG P. deltoides SRZDD1 (version 2) (version 2) | ecosystem: Host-associated > Plants > Roots > Rhizosphere >...
TGGTCATCCGCGTAGCGCTTCTCCACGAGGAGCCGGAAGCGGTCACCCGTGCGCGTGTCGGCCGTGAAGTCGAACTCCGACTCGAAGATGCGCACGAAATCAACCACGAGCTGCGGCGACTCCCGGACGTCCTCCACCGCGTGGAAGAGCGAGCGCGCCACTGTTCCCGTCACGACCTCTACGCGGACGTCCGGACGCGTCTCCGACCGGGTGACCGTCCATCCGTTTTCCGTGGAGACGGCCGCGAACCCGAGCCAGGGGCTCGGCTCGTAGTGCACGGCGACGGGGGCGCCGTCGAGCGTCCACGTGATGGCCAGACCGTGGCGCGGCTTCAATTTCTTGAGGTTGGCGCCGCCCTCGACCAGCGCCGCCGCCACCTCGTGCCCCACCTTCTGGCTCACCCCTTCGCGCGCGAGGGCCCGCACCAGGTTGTCGCCGCGACGCACCTCCACGGTCACGCGCCGGGCTGCGGCCGGCTGCGCCGCGGTCTCCGGGGTGGGCTCCAGGGCGGTGGGGGGGACCGGTATCGCCGCGGTGCGGACGAAGAAGCGGCTGACGGCGACGGCGGAGGCGGTCACGACCGCGATGACGAGCGTGATCGCGACCAGGAGGTAGCGTGGCATCCGACCGATCGGCATCCGACCTATCATAGCCGAGCACTCAGGGCCGCGAACTCAAGAATCGTCAGGGTTTCCGCCCGCCGCCCGGGGTCGATGCCGGCCCCCTCGGCGGCGCGCCGGGCGGCCTCGACGGAGAGCCCGAGGCCGGCGGCGAGGGCGTTCGCAAGCATCTTCCGGCGCTGCGCAAACGCGGCGCGGACCACCCGCGCGAACCGGCCTTCTTCGACGTCCGTCACCCGTGGTACCGGCAGCACGCGGAGGTGGATGACCGCGGACTCCACCTTGGGCGGCGGCCGGAACCCGCCCGGCGGCACCCGGAGCGCCACCCGCACGTCGCAGTAGAGCTGGGTCAGGATCGAGAGCGCGCCGTAGCTTTTGGTGCCCGGCGCCGCCGCCACCCGGTCCGCCACCTCGCGCTGGAGCATCAGCGCCATCTCGTCGATGGCGGTGCGGGCGGAAACGAGGGCGCCGAGGATCGGCTTGCTCACGCTGTACGGCAAGTTCCCGGCAACGAGGACCCGCCCGCCCGGCGGTCGCGCCACCGCACGGTAATCCCAGGTCCGGGCGTCGGCTTCGAGGATCTCGGCGGTCGGGAACGACCCGCGCAAGCGCGGCACGAGCGCGCGGTCGATCTCCAGCGCCACCACGTGGCCGGCGCGCCGGGTCAGCTCGCCCGTGAGCGCGCCCGTTCCCGGACCGATCTCGATCACGACGTCGCGCGGGGTGGGCGCCACCACATCGACGATCGCGCGCGCGACACCGGGGTCAGCGAGGAAATGCTGGCCGAGGGCCCGGCGGGCGCTCACCGTCCGTTTCACGGCGCCGGTCGTTCGGTCAGGCCGGCGATGATCGTGGTGAGCTCCACCGGATCCACGGGTTTCGGGACGTGCATGCTGTAGCCCGCGTTCAGCGACATGAGGCGATCCTGCATCCGTCCGTAGGCGGTCAGCGCCACCGCCGGGACCTGGCCTCCGTCTTCCCCGAGGGCGCGGACCTTGCGGATGAGCGAGTAGCCGTCTTCGCCGGGCATCTCGATGTCCGAGACGAGCACGTCGGGTCGCCATTCCCGCAGCGTTTCGAGCGCGTCCCCGGCGGACACCGCGAGTCGCGTCTCCGCGCCGGCGCGGGTCAGGATGGCGGAGGCGAGGTCGAGCGCGTCCACGTCGTCGTCCACCACGAGCACGCGGACGCCGTCGAGCCGCGTCCCCGCCGCCGCTGCGGCCGGAGAGGCGGTGATGGACCGAGCGCGAGCGCGTGCCCCGGACGCGGTGTCGGGGATGGCGACCGGGAGTCGCACGATGAACGTGGCGCCCTTGCCGAGGCCGTCGCTGTGCGCGGTCACCGTGCCTCCGTGCAGTTCCACGAGGTGCTTCACGAGCGCGAGACCGAGCCCGAGTCCGCTGTGCGCGCGAGTGGTCGAGCTGTCGGCCTGGCGAAAGCGGTCGAAGACGAACGGCAACACGTCGGCGGAGATTCCTTCCCCGGTATCGCTCACGACGATCTCGACGTGGTCGTCGGCGCACGCGAGCCGCAACCGCACGCGCCCGCCGCGCGGCGTGAACTTCACGGCGTTCATGAGGAGATTCCACACCACCTGCTGGAGCCGGTCGGGGTCGCCGCTGATCGGTCCCGCCCTCGGATCGAGCACGCTCGCGACGTGGATGTCCTTCGCCGTCGCCGCCGGACGGACCGCGTCGAGGCCGGCCTCGATCACGGTCTTGAGATCGACCGGCCGTACGTCGAGGCGCATCTTCCCCGAGATCATCCGTGACACGTCGAGGAGGTCGTCGATGAGCTGGACCTGGGCGTTCGCGTTACGCACGATGGCGTCCAGGGCTCGTCGCTTCGCCGCCTCATCGATCTGGCCGCTCTGTAAGATGCGCGCCCACCCGTGGACGGCGTTGAGCGGGGTTCGCAGCTCGTGGGAGAGCACGGCCAGGAACTCGTCCTTCGCGCGGTTGGCGGCGTCGGCTTCCGCGGCGCGCCGTTGCACGAGGGCGGCCGCGTCCACGAATGCACGTCTCACGTCCTCCACCTCGGCCACGCCGGCAGCGGCGCCGGCCTCGACCTCGCCGCGCTCACCGAACGCCTTCGCCGCCGACGACAGCGCCAGCATGGGGAGCGCGATGCGACGACCGATGAGGCCGGCGAGGACGAGCGCGACGACGAGGAAGACAAGACCACCACCGACGACGACGAGGATCGAGCGGCGCAGCGGCGCGCTTTCCAGCGCCTCCGGGGTGCCGATGCCCACACCCCAGCCACTCCACGCGGAGCGGCTGTAGGCGGTCCGCACGGCGAGTCCTTCGAGTGTGCGCGTGGCTGCCGAGCCTTCCATGCCACCCGCGTCGAGGAGCGCGACGAACTCGGGCGAGACCGTCTTCCCCACGAACTGCTCGGCATTCTTGGTGCGGGCGAGGATGCGCTTGTTGCGGTCGAAGATGCTCGCCACGGAGTCGGGCGGGATGCGCTGGCGAGCGAGCACGTCGAGGAGCGAGACGGGCTTGATGACCGCGGTCAAGACGTATTTCACGGCGCCGTCATGGACGATCGGCACGCGCACGACGAAGTCGAGCTGGTGGGTGACAGGTCCGAGGACGAGGTCACCGACCGCGGGCTGGCGTGTGCGCACGGCCTCGTCGAAGCTGCGGCGCTCGGCAACGTCGGGGAGATGGGATTCGAGCGGCCGCAGGGTATTGAGCAACTGTCGACCGTCGGCGGCGAAGAGGATGATCGTGAGCCAGTCCGGCTGACTGCCGAGCGCACGCCGGGCATCGAGGTGGAACTCGGTCAGGTTCTCGCTCTCCAGGCTGCGCGCGGTGGCGAGCGCCTGCAACGTGGTGATCGAGTTCAGGAGGCTCTCATCGACGGCGTTGATGAGCGCGCGCACGGTTTCCACGGCGCCGCGGTCGATGGCCTCGCGCTGGTGGCGCCCGAAGGCCATGATGGTGAGCGCGGAGAAGACGATCATCGGCACGAGGAGCGCGAGGACGAGGAGGACGAGATGCCAGCGCAGCCTCATCGCCGCCGGCACGCCTCCTCCAAGAGCGCCGTGTACACCGCGCGCACGCGCGTCTCCGTGCGCGCGCGGTCGCCGGAGTTGTCGATGACGTGATCGGCGAGGTCCGCTTTCTCCGCCACCGGCATCTGGCTCCGAATGCGGAGCACGGCGTCGTCGGTGTCGAGCCGGTCGCGCTCCATGAGCCGAGTGCGCTGGGTCGGCTCGTCGGCGAGGACCACCACGAGGCGGTCCATGTTCTTGTAGTTGCCGCTTTCGATGAGGACGGCGGCGTCGAAGAACACCACCCCCGCGAATCCGGCCGCGTCGAGCTCGGCGAGCCGGCGCGCGAAGCGCTCGCGGATGGCGGGATGCGTGATCTGCTCGAGCCGGCGGCGTTTCTCGGGATCCGCGAACACGAGCGCGCCCAGCCGCTTGCGGTCGAGCCCCCCGTCGGGGAGCAGGACGTCGGATCCGAACACGCGCGCGATCTCTGCCAGCGCCGGCTCCCCCGGCGCCACCACGTCGCGGGCGAGGTGATCGGCGTCGATGATCTCACCGCCGAGCCGACGGAACATCTCGGACACCGTGCTCTTGCCGGTGGCGATCCCGCCCGTGAGGCCGACGAGCAGGAAGCGTCGCACGCTCTCGCTCAGACCTGCGACCAGTCGGTCCCGGACTTCACGTCCACCACGACGGGCACGTTCAGCGGCAACGCCTCGCCCATGATCTCGCGGGCGAGCGCTTCCACCGTGGGCACCTCCTCCGGCGGCACCTCGAAGAGCAGCTCGTCGTGAACTTGGAGCAGCATGCGCGCGCGCAGCCCCCGCGCGGCGAGCGCCGCGTGCACGCGTACCATCGCGATCTTGATCATGTCGCTCGCGGTGCCCTGCACCGGGGCATTCATGGCCATCCGCTCCGCCGCGTTGCGGGCGACGGGATTGCCGCTGCGGAGATCGGGGAGATAGCGACGCCGGCCGAGGAGGGTGGTGACGTAGCCGCGCTCGCGCGCGTCTACGAGCGTCTTGTCGATGAAGGCGCGCACGCGGGGATGGGTGGCGAAGTACTCGTTGATGTAACGCTGCGCCTCCTTCTGGTCGATCCGCGTTGCTTGTGAGAGCCCGAACGCAGACACGCCATAGAGGATGGCAAAGTTGGCGCTCTTGGCGATCGTGCGCTGGAGGAACGTCACCTCCTCCGGCGCCACCTTGAAGACCTCCGACGCCGTGCGCTTGTGGATGTCCTCGCCGCGCCGGAACGACTCGATGATGGCCGGCTCCGCGGACAGGTGAGCGAGGATGCGCAGCTCGATCTGCGAGTAGTCGGCGGCCACGAAGCGCCACCCCGGCTCGGGGATGAACGCGGCCCGGATGCGCCGCCCGAGCTCGCTCCGGATGGGGATGTTCATCAGATTCGGGTCCTGCGAGCTGAGCCGTCCCGTGGACGCCACGAGCTGGTTGAACGTGCTGTGGATGCGTCCGGTCTTCGAGTTCACGAGCGTGGGGAGCGTGTCCGCGTACGTGCCCTTCAGCTTGGACAGCGTGCGGTGCTCGAGGATCTTCGCCGGCAGCGGGTGGCCGACCGCGAGCTCGGTGAGGACGTCGGCATCGGTGGAGTAGCCGGTCTTCGTCCGCCGCATCACGGGCAGCTTCAACTTCTCGAACAGGATGTGCGCGAGCTGCTTCGGCGACGCGATCGTGAACGGCTCGCCCGCGAGCTCGTAGATCTCGCGCGTCAGGTTCTCGAGCTGGAGCTCGAGCTCCTTCGCGAACTCTTCGAGGCGCGGGGGGTCGACGCGGATACCGTCGCGCTCCATCGCCGCCAGCACGGGGACGAGCGGGCGCTCGATATCGTTGTAGATGGAGGCGAGCGCGCGCTCCTCGAGGTCGGCGGCGGCATGCTCCCAGAATCGCCAGAGCCAGCGCGCGCGATCGGCGAGGATCCGACCCCGATCGCCCGGCGCGTCCGGCGCCGGCAGCGTGGGCGGGCATTCGCCGAAGACGTCCATGCACACCTCGTCGAGCCGGTACGTTGCGCGCGCGGGATTCAGCAGGTAGGCGGCGACCGCGGTGTCCTCCACGTCCGGCAGCGGCAGCCCGCGCGCGAGCCAGGATTCCAGGACCGGCTTGGCGTCGTGGATCACGAGCGGCCGCGTTCTGAGCCAGGCGGCGGCGGCGCCGCCAACGTCGTCGCCCCCGGCGAGCACGGCCGACCCGACCGCCGGGTGAAAGACCGCGACATGGCTGATATGCGGCTCCGGCGGCCGCGGATCACCGGTCCAGTCGAGCGCGATCGCGTCCCCCACGGGGACCCCTGCCAACCACGCCGCCGCCTCGTCCCTGGTGGTGAGGATGGCAGGCGGCTCCGCGCTCACCGCCACCACCTGCGCCGGCAGCTCCTTCACCAGCCGCGTGAACTCCATCTCCATCCAGAGCGCGCGCAGCTTCGGCCAGTCCGGCTCCACGCGGCGGAACGTCTCCAGATCGAACTCGAGCGGCACGTGGCGGCTCACGGTGGCGAGCTCGCGGGAGAGCAGCGCCTGCTTGCGATTCGCCGCGAGCGTCTCCCGCAGTTTCCCGGGGACGAGCGTCAGGTGCTCGTAGAGCTTCTCCACGCTCCCGAACTGGGCAATCAGCTTCACCGCCGTCTTTTCCCCGACACCGCGCACGCCGGGGATGTTGTCGATGCTGTCGCCCATGAGCGCGAGCACGTCGGCAATCTGGGCGGGCTCGACGCCCCAGCGCTCCCTCACCTTCGCCTCGTCGTACACGATCTTCTCGCCTGTCCGCCCCAGCACCGAAAACGCCTTCACGCGGGGGCCCACGAGCTGGAGCAGGTCCTTGTCGCCGCTCACGACCGTGACTTCCACGTCGTCGAGGGCGAGCGCGTGTTCGACGATGGTGGCGAGGACGTCGTCGGCCTCGTAGCCGGGCACCTCGAGCACGGGCGTGCGCATCGCTTCGAAGAGCCGGCGCACGTACGGCAGCTGGCGCGCGAGGTCATCCGGCATCGACGTCCGCGTCGCCTTGTAGTCCGTGAACATCGCGTCCCGGAAGGTGGGCCCCGGCGGGTCGAGCGCGATCCCGAGGTACTCCGGCTGCTCCTCGCGCACGAGCTTCCACAACATCGTGCTGAGGATCAGCACGGCGTGGCTCGGTACGCCTTTCGAGGTCGAGAGGTAGCCGACGGCGTGATAGGCGCGGAAGATGTGCGAGTGGCCGTCCACGATGAACAGACGCTTCAACCGAAGATCTCCTCGTAGGCCGCGCGCACGGCGTCGGTGCGGCGCCGGTACTCGGCGAGAAACTCGTCGCGCGACCGGTAGTCGAGCGCGGTCGCCACCCGCGCCGGCATCGGGCCCGCCAGCTCCAGCGTGTCCGCCGGTCGCGCCGCGAGCAGCCGCAGCGCCGCCGACACGCGGCGCAGGAAACGATGATGCTCGCGCAGCGTCGCCGCCACCTCGGGGGCGACGACGCCCGTGCGGCCGAGGCCCGCGAGCACGGCCGCGGTGGCGGTGACCCGCAGCTCAGGATAGCGCGCTCCGTGCACGAGTTGCAGCGCTTGCACCAGGAACTCGATATCGACGAGCCCGCCGCGGCCGTATTTCACGGAATAGCGGCCGCGCGTCTCCTTGCCGAGCTCCTTCTCCATGCGCGTCCGCACCTCGGCGATCTCCTTCAACGCCGCCTCCGGGAGCGCCGCGCCGTGGACGAGACCGCGTAGCGCCCTCCGCACCGCGCGCCCGAGCCCGCGGTCACCGAGCACGAGCCGCGCGCGCGTCAGCGTCTGGCGTTCCCAGAGGTCGCCCCACTCCAGATAGTAGCGCTCGAGCGCCGCGAGACCGGCCGCGAAGCCACTGCCCTTGCTCCCCGGTCTGAGCCGCAGATCGACGGGAAACGCGACGCCGGCGGCGGTGATGTCGCCGAGCGTGCTCGCAAGACGCTCCACGGCGGCGCTGTAGAAGGTATGGGCATCGACGCGAGCGCCGCCGTCCGTCTCGCCGTCCTCGGCGAAGACGACGAAGAGGTCGAGGTCCGATCCCGTGGTGAGCTCACGGCCGCCCAGCTTGCCGAGGCCGATGATCACGGCCGGCACGAAGCGGCCGCCCGCGCCGCGGGGGACGCCGTGGCGTTCCACGAGCGGGGTGAGGGCGAGCAGCCAGCCCGCTTCCAGCGTGGCCTCGGCGAGTCGCGTCATCTCGCGCGAGTACCCTTCGATCGTGGTGACCGAGAGCAGATAGCGCCACACGATGCCGAGCTCCTCCGCCTGCTTCAGGCGTCGCAGCCGGTCGCGGCGCTCGGCGGGGGCGAGGCCGGGCGCGAACACCGGCGTCAGCGCCGCGCGATACGCGGGCCGGGTCTTCGGGCGCAGCACCACGCCCGGGTCGGCGAGCGTGGTGAGCAGCTCGGGCTGCGCGATCAGCAATTGCGTGAGGAGATCGCCGCCCGCGCACAGACGCACCAGGCCCCCCAGCAGCGCGGCGTCGGCGGCGAGCATCTCGATCAACCCCGCGCGCGGGCCGGCCGCGGCGAGGAAGCGTTCGAACTGGTTCAGCGCCTCGTCGGGGTCGGGACTCTTCCAGAGCGCGTCCAGCAACCCGGGAACGAGGCGGGTGAGCGCCGCGCGAAGCGCCCCCGCGTAGGGGACGAGCGGTCGGCCTTCCACGATCAGGCGGAGGTTCTGCCGCGCGCGCTCGGGATCGACGAATCCGGTGGCGCCGAGCGCGATCGCGCTCGGCACGCGCACGCGCGCGGCCGCCGCCGGCCGGCGCTCGGCGAAGAAGTCGCGAAACGCGCGGTGCACGGTGGCGGTCACCGCCCGGTGGCGCTTGCCGAAGTCGCGGGCGGCCGACGCCGGCGATCCCTCGATGCCCACCCGCCGCGCGAGACGTCCGAGGTCACGGCGGCTCCGCGGGAGCGTATGGGTCTGGAACTCGTGCAGGATCTGGAGCCGGTGCTCGACGGTGCGGAGGTGGATGTACGCGTGCGAGAGGGCGCCGCCGAGGGCCGGCGCCAGGTATCCGCGCTCGGTGAGGCGGAAGATCGCTTTGAGCGTGTTGCGCTCGCGCAGCCACGGATCGTCCCCGGCGTAGAGCAGCTGGAGCGCCTGCACGAGGAACTCGATCTCGCGAATCCCGCCCGGCCCGAGCTTGACGTTGTCGCGCTCGTGTCCCTTCTCGGCGAGGGCGCGGTCGATCTCGCGCTTCATCCCGCGCACGGCGGGCACGATCCGCTCGTCCACGCCCGGGCGATAGACGACCGCGCGCGCCCACTCCATGAAGCGTGCGCCCACGCGCTCGTCGCCGGCGGCCACGCGCGCCTTGAGCAGGGCCTGGCGCTCCCACAGCTCCGCGCGGTCGGCGTGGTACGCGCGATAGGCATCGAGCGAGAGCGCGATCGCGCCCATGCGGCCCTCCGGTCGCAATCGGAGATCGACGCGGAACGCGTAGCCCTCGTCGGTGGACGACTCGATGGTGGACACGAGCTCGCGGCAGAGGCGCGCGAAGTACTCGCCGTTGGCGATCCGGCCGCCGGGGCCGCCCGCGGTCTCGCCGTCGGCGCCGTAGACGAACATGAGATCGACGTCGGACGAGTAGTTCAGCTCCTCGCCACCGAGCTTGCCCATGCCGATGATGGCGAGGCCGGTCTCGCGGCCGTCGGCATCGAGGGGCGGCCCGTGGGCGGCGCGCAGCGCCCCGTCCGCCATTCGCCACGCTTCGGCCAAACACACGTCGGCCAGGTGCGAGAGCTCTTCCGTGGTCTGGGTGAGATCGGCGTCACCGAGGAGATCGCGGGCGCCGATGCGCAGGAGCTGGCGGTACTTGAATCGCCGGAGGGCGCTGGCGCGCGCCTCGCGCGTCTCGAACGGCGCGAGCGCCTGCGCGAGCTCGGCGGCGAGGTCTTCGGCGAGCCAGAGCCGCATCGTCCGCGGTTCGAGCAGCCACGCGAGCGTGCTCGGGCGCCGCCGCAGGGCGTCGGCGAGGAACTGGCTCGCCCCGCCGACGCGGGAGAGCAGCGCGGCGGCCCCGGGATGCTGCGTCAGCGTGCCGAAGAACACGGCGCGATCGACGACGGCCGCGTACGACTCTAGATTACTGAGCGCCATGTCGGGATCGGCGGAGGCGGCGAGCTCGGCGAGGAGGCGTGGAAACGCCGGCGCCAGCAGCTCGGCGTCGTGGGGCGTCGGCGTCAGGGCGTGGAGATTTCGGACGGCGGCCGCGGGATCCGCGAAGCCGAGCCGCCGCAGGGCGGCGGCGGCCACGGCGTCGGGCGCGGTGAGGAGCGCACGATCGGAATGGCTCAGACGGCCGACTCGCCGGTCTCCCCGGTGCGGATGCGGATCGATTCGTCGATCGGCAGCACGAAGACCTTGCCGTCGCCGATGGAGCCGGTCTTCGCGGCGCCGGCGATGGTCGCCACCACCTTGTCGGTGAGATGCTCGGGCACCACCACCTCGATCTTGACCTTGGGCAGGAAATCCACGGTGTACTCGGAGCCTCGGTAGAGCTCGGTGTGGCCCTTCTGCCGTCCGAAGCCGCGCACTTCCGTCACCGTCATACCGATGACGCCGATCTCGGTGAGCGCCTCCTTGACGTCGTCGAGCTTGAAGGGCTTGATGATCGCTTCGATCTTCTTCATCGCGTCATACCTCCTCGAGGATCGGGAACATCATCGCGGACACGTGCGAGCTGATCCGCTTCAAGTTGGTGAGGATGTCGAGGTGGATCTCCGAGGTGTCCACCGATTCCGTGAGACCGGCACGGAGCCGTCCGAGATGCGACTCGCGAAGCTCGCGCTCGCGGTGGCGGGTCATCGGGCGCTGGTCCAGCACTTCCTGCGCGAGCGCCCGGTCGGCGGCGGCGAAGGCGGCGATGGCGCGCTCGAGGTTCTTGCTCACCACGCCGTGGAAGTCGAGGATCTCCGCCCAGCCCGCCTCCGAGAAGCGTCGCCCCTGGTAGAGCTTCTTGCGCGCGAGCTCCATCAAGTTCTTGTCGATGATGTCGCCGATGTTCTCGAGGTTGCCGATCACGGAGATGAGCCCGATGGCCTTGCGGGAGAGATCGGGCCCCATCGTTTCCGGCGCCAGCCGCGCCAGGAAGAGCTTGATCTCGCGCTCCAGGAAGTCCACCTGATCGTCACGGCGCTCGACTTCCTCCAGCAGCTCCTGGTTGTCGGTCCGGAACACCGTCATCACGTCGCGCAGCATCGACTGCACGATGTCCGCCATCCGCAGCGCCTCGCGCGTGGCCTGCCCCAGCGCCAGCGACGGCTGGTCGAGCGAGCGCTCATCGAGGTAGCGAGTCCGGAAGGGCGTCTCCCCCGTCACGTCGTCCGGAACGAGCATCTCGATCGCGCGCGCCGCCAGCGGGGTGAAGGGCAGGAACACGAGGCTGATCCCGACGTTGAAGAGCGTATGCGCGTTCGCGATCTGGCGCGCGGGATCGGCGGCGGTGCTCGCGACCACCGCCGTGAACGGCCCGATGAACGGAAACACGAGCGTGGCGCCGAGGATCTTGAAGCCGATGTGGGCGACGGCCACCCGCTTCGCCTCCGCGGTGGCGCCGATGGAGGCGGCGAGGGCGGTGGCGCACGTCCCGATGTTGGCGCCGATCACGATTGCGATGGCGCCGTCGAGATCGAGCAGCCCGTGGCTGGCGAGCGCGAGGGAGATGCCGATGGTAGCGGCGGAGGAGGCGACGAGGGCACTGAATGCGGCCGCCGCGATCACCGCCAGCCCACGATTCTGTCCCACCGACGCCAGCACCTCCACCGCGAGGTCGTTCTCGGTGAGCGGGGCGACGCCGTCGAGGATCAGCTTCAGACCGAGGAACATGAGGCCGAGGCCGAGGACGGCCTGCCCGACGTCACGCAGGACGCGCCGCTTCGCCGCGAACGTGATGAAGAAGCCGATCCCCACCAGTACCAGCGAATACTCGGTGACCTTGAAGGCGATGAGCTGCACGGTGAGGGTGGTCCCGATGTCGGCGCCCAGGATCACGCCGAGCGTCTGCCGGAACGTCATGATCCCGGCGGACACGAATCCGATCAGCATCAGCGTGGTGGCGGCAGACGACTGGATGATGCCGGTCACGGCGGCCCCGGACGCGACCGCGAGCAGGCGATTGCGCGCGAGACCGGTGAGAAGGCCGCGCAGGCGCGCCCCCGCCGCGCGCTGGAGCGCTTCGCCGCTCAAGCGGATCCCGTACAGCAGCAGCGCGAGGCCGCCGAAGAGCGCGAGGAGGACGGTCATCGCGGGCGCGGCCACGCCGAGGGCGCGGCGGCAATGGTGGTGAGGTGCGCGGTGTCGTTGAGGACGACCAGACGCGGCGGCCTCGCCACCGTGAGAGAGCCGTTGTCGATGCGCAGCTTCCAGATGTCGTTGAACGAGCAGCCCAGGAGATGGCAGGCGTAGACGCTGATGACACCGCCGTGGGCCACCACCAGCACGTCATCGCCGTTGGGATGCGCGGCCGCGATGCGATCGAGGGCGCCGAGCACACGGGCGCAGACGGCGTCCAGCGGCTCGCCCCCGGGCGGCCGGCAGTCGTGGGCGGCGCCGACCCAGGCCGCGTAGGGATCGCCCTCGCGCGCGCGGATTTCGTCCACCGTGCAGCCTTCCCACTCGCCGAGACCCAGCTCGCGCAGCTCGTCGATCGGCGTGAAGGGCATGCCGGCGTCGGCAAGCGCAATCTCCGCCGTCTCCAGCGCGCGCCGGAGCGGGCTCACGTACGCCGCCACCGGCCGATAGCGGCGCAACGCGAGGCCGACGGCGGCTGCCTGCGCACGGCCGGCGTCGGAGAGTCCCACGTCCGCGGTCCCCTGGAAACGCCGGTCGGCGTTCCAGATGGTCTGGCCGTGGCGCACGAGGAGCAGCCTCACGCGGGGGCGCCCGCGACCAGCGCCGCCCGCAAGCGGACCAGCGTTTCCTCGCGGCCGAGGAGGGCGAGGACGTCGAAGATCGGCGGCGACGCCGTGCGTCCGGTCACCGCCAGCCGCGTGAGCTGGGCGAGATCGACGAGCTTCAGGTGAAGCTCGTCCGTGAGCCGGCGATACACCGCTTCCAGCGCGGGCGGGGTCCATTCCGGGCCCGCCTCCAGGGCCGCCACCAGTCGGGCGAGACGCTCATGACCGGCGGGCGTGAACAGTTTCGCCGCCGCCTTCGGCTCGTACTCGCGGGGGCGCTCGAAGTAGAAGCGCCCGACCTCGACCAGCTCCACCAGCGTCTTCGCGCGCTCTCGCAGCGTGTCCAGCATCCCGGGGAGCCGCGACGGATCCGGCACCGCGAGCCCGGCGCGCTCGATGAACGGGATGGCAAGGGCGCCGAGCGCGGCCGCCGGCATCGTCTTCAGATACTGCTGCGACAGCCACTCGAGCTTGGTGATGTCGAAGATCGCGCCCGACGCGCCCACGGCCTTGATGTCGAAGAGGTCCACGAGCTCGGCGCGCGAGAACACTTCCTGGTCGCCGTGCGACCAGCCCAGGCGCGCGAGGTAGTTCACCATGGCGTCGGCGGGGATGCCGGCCTCGCGAAATGCCTGCAGCGACGTGGCGCCGTGTCGCTTGGAGAGCCGGTGGCGATCGGGTCCGAGGATCATGGCCACGTGGGCGAACTCCGGCACCGCGTAGTCGAGCGCCTCGTAGCAGAGGATCTGCTTGGGCGTGTTCGAGAGGTGATCGTTGCCGCGGATCACGTGCGTGATGCGCATGGTGACGTCGTCCACCACCACGCCGAAGTTGTAGGTGGGCGTGCCGTCGGAGCGGACGAGGATCCAGTCGTCGAGCTGGCGATGCTCGAACGTCACCGGTCCGTGGATGAGGTCGTTGACGACGGTGGCGCCCTCGTCGGGAATGCGAAGCCGAAGCGCGCCCGCGGTGAGGCCGCGATCGCGGCAGCGCCCGGAATAGCGGAACGTCTCCTTGCGCGCCTCCGCCGCCTTCCGCTGCTCCTCCAGGAGGGCGGCCGGGCAGTCACAGTAGTAAGCGCGCCCGGCCGCCACGAGCCGTGCCGCATGCTCCCGGTAGAGCGGGAGACGCTCCGTCTGCCGGTATCCGGGCGCGGGCGGTCCTTCGTCCCAGTCGAGCCCGAGCCAGCGCAGAGCGTCGATGATGGAATCGATGTTCTCGTCCGTGGAGCGCGAGCGATCGGTGTCCTCGATGCGGAGGATGAACGCGCCTCCGTGATGGCGTGCGAACAGCCAGTTGAAGAGCGCGGTGCGGGCGCCTCCCACGTGGAGGTGCCCGGTCGGGCTCGGCGCGAAGCGCGCGCGGACGGGCGGCGTCATGCGTAGCGCTCGAAGAGCGCACCCCACGGCGTGCGCGCGAAGGCGCGGATCCGCCGCCGTCCCACGGTCGGATACCAGAGGAGATCGTGATAGACGTTGGATGCGAACGGCGCCCATACCATGAGCGGCGAGTGGAGGAGGAGCCGCTTCAACGGCCGCAGTGGTCCCTTCCGGATGAGCTGATCGCCCCAGATGACGAGACTCCGGCTCGTGTGGAATCCCATGTTCACGCGCGCCGCGTCCTCGTCGCCGAGCAGCTCGATATGCGCGGGGTCGGCGACGCCGAGGCCGCGGTCGTGGCACATCTTGAGATACGGAACGGCGAGCGGATCGAAGCCCATGATGCGGGCAGCGATGGCGTCGATCGCAACCTGGTCCGCGGAGGCGAGGATCAGGTTGCCCACGCGCGGAATCATCGTGCGCGGCCCCGCCCCGTCGCCCATCACGGTGCCGTCCATCACCGCGAACACGCCCGGATGCAGCTCGCGCTGCATGTACATGAGATCGACCATCACCTCGTGGATGAACTCGTGCGCGTAGTGCCGCACTTCTTTCAGGAGACCCCCGAACGCGTTCTTGATGGCGCCGGTCGTGCGGCTGTGCCCGTGCGTCTTCACGGAAGGCAGGTGGAGGACGTTCTTCCCCACGTAGATCTTCGGGATCTCGATGCCCTCGGGGAAGATCGCGTTCAGCTTCAAGAGCGGCGACTGGAAGCGATAGACGGTCCACTCCACGTCGGGGAGCGGGATGAACGGCAGCCCGTGGCGCGCCAGCACGCCCGTCCACTTGTTGTTGCGGCACCCCACCACGGGGTCGGTGACGACGGTCTTGTTTTCGACCGGGAAGAGATGCTCGCGGCGGTAGCCGTCGGCGAGGAGCGTGGTGAGGATCCCGTCCAGCTGCCACGGCTGGCTCGAGCAGGCCGGGAAGTACTTCGTCCAGGAGAGGTTCAGCTTGAGGAGGAGGTCCTGCTCGGGAGGAATCACCGCGTCGTACTTCACGAGGCGGAGGAGGCGGCCGTAATCCTCGACCACCGTCTCCGGTCGCGTGCGGAGGACGGCCACCGCACTCTTCATCGCCGCGCGCACCTCATGGAACGATGATTTTACTCCACCCGTGTCCCGTAGATGATCGCGACGACGGCCACGATCCAGCCCAGCGTGTTCAGGAGCAGCGCGCGGTCGTGGAGGAACAGCTCGGAGGGGTTGCCTCCGAGGTGGCGCTGGTAGAGCAGATAGAGGTAGCGAAAGATGCCGTAGAGCACGAACGGCAGCGTCGCCGGCAGGAGATGCGTGTGGAACTTCGCCACCGTCTCCGGCGACATCGTGTAGAGCGCGTACGCGGTCACCGTGGACGCCGTCACCACCGCGATCATCTGGTCCAGAAGGGCGGCGCTGTACTGGGCCAGGATCGGGCGATGGTGGGCGGCGTCGGCGTCGAGCGTGAGGTACTCGTGCCGGCGCTTGCCGAGGGCGAGGAAGAGCGCGAGGAGGCTCGTGCAGATCAGCAGCCAGCCCGAGATCTCGACGTCGATCGCGAGTGTCCCGGCGAGGGCTCGCAGCACGAAGCCTCCCGCCACCACCAGCACATCGACGATCACCACGTGCTTCAGCCAGACGGAATAGGCAACGAGCAGCGCGGTGTAGACGGCGCCCACGAGCGCGAAGGCGGGAGCGAGAAGGATGCCGGCGGTGAGGGCGCCGACCACGAGTATCGCCGCCGCCACCACGGCCACGCGGGGACGCAGACGCCCGGCCGCGAGCGGCCGCTCGCGCTTCTTTGGATGGAGGCGGTCACGCTCGCGATCGACGAGGTCGTTGACGAGATAGACGGCCCCCGAGAGCGCGCAGAACAGTACGAAGGCGGCCAGCGCGCGCCACGCGGCCTCGGTGAAGAGCTTGTGGCCGAAGACCAGTCCTGCGAAGACGACGAGGTTCTTCACCCACTGCCGCGGCCGCAGCGAGAGGAGGACGGCGGTGAGCACGGCTCGCCGTCAGAGACGCTCGCACGCCCGGCGCACGGCGTCCGCCACCGCCGTCACCTCGGACTCGGACAGCTCGGCGAAACAGGGCAGTGAAAGCACCTCGCGCGCGGCCCGCCACGCATTCGGCCAGGTGCGCTCGGCGGCCGGGTAGCGGGCTGCGAACACCGGCTGGCCGGGCGCCGGCAACGGGTAGTGCACGGCGGTGCCGACACCGAGATCGGCGAGCGTCTTCGCGAGGGCGTCGCGCTGCGGATGGCGCACCGTGAAGAGATGGTAGACGTGCCGCGCCTGCGGGCGCTCAACCGGGAGCATGAGCGGCAGCCCCGCCAAGAGCTCGCGATACCGCGCCACCACACGCCGCCGGGCGTCCGTCCACGCCTGAAGGCGCGCCAGCTTCACGCGCAGCAGGGCGGCTTGCAGCTCGTCGAGCCGGCTGCAGTAGCCGATCTCCACGTGGTGATAGCGCCCGGTGTCGCCGTGGTGGCGCAGCCGGCGCACGCGCTCGGCGACGTCGTCACGGTCGGTGACGACCATCCCGCCATCGCCGCACGCGCCCAAGTTCTTGGTCGGATAGAACGAGAGGCAGGCGACGTCGCCCCATGCACCGACCGGCCGCCCCGCCCACGTGGCGCCGATCGCCTGCGCGGCGTCCTCGATCACGGCCACCCCGCGGTCCCGGGCGAGCGCGCTCACGCGATCCATGGCGGCGGGCTGGCCGTAGAGATGGACGGGAACGATCGCGCGCGTGCGCGGGGTGAGGGCGCGCTCCACCGCGGCGACGTCGAGCGTGAACGTCTCCGGGTCGATATCGACGAAGACGGGCGTGGCGCCCGCCATCACGATCGTGGAGCTGGAGGCGACGAACGAAAAGGCGGGCGTGATGACCTCGTCGCCGGCCTCCACGCCCACCGCGGTGAGCGCGAGGCGGAGCGCGTCGGTGCCGGAGGCGACACCGATGGCGTGGCGCACCCCGCACAGCGCGGCCATCCCCGCTTCCAGCGCTTCTCCCTCGGGGCCGAGCACGAAGCGCGTCGAGTCCAGCACCCGCGCCATCGCCGCCATGAGCTCCGACCGGAGCGCGGCGTGCTGACGCGCGAGGTCGAAGAGCGGGATCGTCGTCATCGTGTTGTCCCTCCTCCTCCCAAGCCCCCTCCGAGCGCGCCCAGCCCCGCCGACGTGCTGAGCGGAGCGCCCACCCCGAGCAGGTTCACGGTGAATACCACCGAGTCCTCGTGCTTGTTGCGGCTCACGTATTCGACGCTGAGCGCCCAGCACTGGAAGCGGAGATCGAAGCCGACCCGGTTCTCCACGAAGGTGTCGGTCTTCAAATCCCAGTTCGTGGTGGCGCGCGCGATCAGGAACCGCGTGAGCTCCGCGATCACCGAGCCTTGCAAGAAGTCCGCGTTGTGGCGCTCGAAGCGCCAGCCCACAGTGGCCGTCACGCGGGGCACGTTGAGGGAGAGGTCCAGGGTCGAGCGCTGGAATCCGTCACCGTAGAGGTTGTAGCTCGTGTCACCGCGGAACACGAAATACCGGTTGGGATTGATGATGAGGTCGGCGTCCACGTTGCCGAGCGGCATCGTCCTGTTCTTGAAGTCATAGGAGTGGCTGATCGTGAAGCGCAGGGCTTCCCACCGGGTGGGTTCCGTGCCCGCCGGCGCCACCGTGCGCGCCCGCACGCGGTTGACGAGCGAGTACGTGAAGGCGCTCTGCTCGGGGATCAGGTCGATGCTCTCCTGGTAGATCGGGATCTTGTCCCGGTTCTCGCCGAACAGGTACGTGTAGTTCACGCGCGGCTCGATCGAGTGCAGCACCGCGTCCACGTTCCAGAGTCCGCCCATGTTGTAGATGCGGGCGGCGCGCGTCTCGAAGTCGGCGCCGAGCTCGGCCAGCTGCCGCACCCGCCATTCGTTCTTCGTCTCTTCCACCGGGATGTTCTGATCCAGGGTCAACCGGCTGCCCGTCACGGTCTTGTCGTAGCCGGTGAGACGCCCGCCCACGAACGGCGTCACCGTGAAGTAGCCCGCCGCCGGAATCGGGCGCGAGATGCGCGGGTGGAAGTCGAGGCGGACGCCTTCCGCGCCGACGTCGCGCACGAAGTTCACGAAGCTCGAATCGACCTGGTAGAGGAACCCCGGGACCCCGGGCACGGGCTGGCGTATGCCCTGGAGCGTGATCTCGGGCAGCCGCCTCAGCTCCACCGGACGCGGCGTGGTGAGGTCCTGGTACCAGAACATGTTCCCGACCAGGTTCCAGTTGTCCCAGCTCTTGGTGATGAAGACGTTCGACTCCGCGCGCTGGAGGCTGCGGTCGTGCAGGCGGTCGGCGTAATCCCGGAAGAGCTGATCGTCGGAGACACCGTTGACGTCCACTTTCAACGTGAGGCGGGGGGCGATGAGCCAGTCGTGCCGGACGCGGTACCAGCCGCGGTCGTCGTTGTTCTTCTCGGTCTCGCGAATGTAGAAGCCGTGCCAGTCGCCGTAGTTGGTGCGGGAGAGCAGGTACCGGTAGTCCACGCTCCCGCCCACGCCGACCTTCTCGTAGAGGTCGAGCGTGAACGTCGCGTCCTGGCTGTCCGAGATCGCCCAGTAGAACGGCTGCTCGATGAAGTTTCCTTTGCGCGAGGTGCTGCCCAGGCGCGGGAAGAGGAGCCCGCTCTGCCGCTCCTTGCGAATGGCGGCCGCAAAGAACGGGAAATACGGAATGAGCGGGATGTTCCGCACCCAGAAGGAGGCGGTCGTCCCGTAGACGAGGCTGTTCAGGTCCGCCTTCGCGGCGTTGGAGTGGAACGACCACGCGGGAGGGTCGTCTTCGCACGTCGTGAAGACGCCCTTCCGCACGTTGTAGAGTCCCTCCCCCAGCCGGTCCATGCGCTCGCCTGCGATTCGATAGTAGGGCGCCGTGCGCGCTTCGCCGTTGTAGACGACGCCGGTGCCTGTCTTCCAGTTGTAGTCGATGCGGTCGCCGGTGAGGCGGTCCTCGCCGTCGTAGAAGATGGCGCGCCCGAGGGCGACCGCGTCACCGGTCTCGCGATTCAACTCCACGCGATCCGCGGTGAGCCGCGCATTGCCGCGCGTCAACTCGACGTTGCCGGTGGCGATGATGATGTTCTCCACCCCGAGCTGCTCGAGCCGGTCGGCGATGACGGTGACCTCGCCACCGGGGGTGGGAACGGTGACCGGCGCCTGCGCCGCCGCGGATGCCGCGGCGAGGAGGAGGAAGACAGCCACGAGCCCTGCCGCCCGCGGTGCCGACATGAGTCGAGCGACCTAGATCTCCATCACAAAAGGGGGTCCATGCTATCAGCGGCCGTTTCGATGGGGCAAGGTCTATCCCGGCCGCCCGACAGCTGCGCAAGGACGTCACCGATCAGGAAGAGCGAGCCGGCCACGCAGACGAGCGCGCGCGGTCCCTCCGCGGCCGCCAGCGCGAGCGCGGCCGCCGGCGACTCCGCCACGCGCGCCGGCGGCGCGGGCGCGGGCAGGGCGGACACCAACGTGCGCGGGTCGGCGGCGCGCCGGTTCGACGAGGGCGTGAAGATGAACTGAGCGGCGCGGGGCACGAGGGCGCCCAGGATCGCGCGCGCGTCTTTCTCGCGGGAGAGGCCAACGATGAACGTGGCGCGCTCGTCCCCGAAAAATGTCGCCAGCGACGCCGCCAGCGCGCGCGCGCCGCCGGGATTGTGCGCCCCGTCCAGCACCAGCCGTGGTCCGTCCCCCCGCACCTCGAAGCGTCCCGGCCACCGGACACGCCGGAGCCCGGCGCGCAGGGCCGTTTCCGGCGCCCCGAGGTGGCGCGCGGCGGCAACCGCCAGCAGCGCGTTCGCGGGCTGGTACGTGCCGAGCAGCGTGGTCTCGAGATCGGTGACCGTCCACCCGGGACCGCGGCAGTGGAAGCGCTGGCCGGCGAGGCTCTGCGCGACGATATCGACGTGGAGATCGCGCCCGCTTTCGAGGAGCGCCACGCCGGCGGTCGCCGCGCGCTTGCGCACGACGTCAGCGGCCTCCGGCGGCTGCGCCGCGCTCACCACGAGACGGCCACGGATGATGGCGGCCTTCTCGGCGGCGATCTCCGCGAGCGTGGCGCCGAGCAACTCCTGGTGATCGAGATCGAGACTCGTGATGACGGTCGCCTCCGGCGTCCCCACCGTCGTTGCGTCGAGACGGCCGCCCAGCCCCACCTCGAGCACCGCGATATCGACCGCCCGCGCCGCGAAGTGATCCAGGGCGAGGGCGGTCGTGGCTTCGAACACCGTGGCGTCGAGGCGCGCCACGAGGGTGGCGATGGCGTCGAAGCCATCTGCCACGTCGTCCTCGGCGATGGCCTCGCCGTTGACCCGGATACGCTCGCGAAAGGACACCAGGTGCGGCGACGTGTAGAGACCAACCCGGAGGCCCGCGGCCTTGAGGATGGTCGCGATCATCGCCGCCACCGAGCCCTTGCCGTTGGTGCCGCCCACCTGCACGAGACGGTAGCGGCGCTCGGGGTTTCCGAGCGCGTCGAGCAGGCCGTGGATGCGATCGAGGCCGGGGCGCATCCCGGCGTACTCGCCACCGCGGAGGGCGAGTAGCCGGGCCACCGCCTCGGCATAGGTCATGTCGTCGGCGGCGGCTCGACGAAGAAGACGAGGATGCGGCGGAGCGTTTCCTTGAGCTCGCGGCGTTCGACGATGAGATCGACCTGGCCGTGCTCGAGCTGAAATTCGGAGCGCTGAAAGCCTTCGGGCAGCGGCTGGCGGATCGTCTCCGCGATGACGCGGGGACCCGCGAATCCGATGAGCGCGCGCGGCTCGGCGAGGATGACGTCGCCCAGCATCGCAAAGCTGGCGGTGACGCCGCCGGTGGTGGGATCCGTGAGCACCGACAGGTACGGCAAGCGCGCGGCGGCGAGCCGCTCCAGGGCGGCGGACGTCTTGGCCATCTGCATCAGGGAGAGGATGCCCTCCTGCATGCGGGCGCCGCCGGAGGCGGACACGATGATCACGGGCACGTGCTTGTCGATCGCGAGCTCGATGGCCCGCGTCAGCTTCTCGCCCACCACCGAGCCCATGCTCCCGCCGAGGAATCCGAACTCGAAGACGCAGAGGACGACCGGGATCCCGCCCACGCGGGCGAGGCCGCAGATCACGGCCTCCTCCGTGCGCGTCTTGTCGCGGGCGGCGCGCACGCGATCACGGTAGCGCTTGGTGTCCTTGAAGCCGAGAGGATCGACGGTGGCGAGTCCGGCTTCGCGCTCCTCGAACGTCCCGGCGTCAGCGAGGAGCGCGATGCGCTCGGGGGCGGAGATCCGGAACGAGTAGCGGCATTTCGGACAGACACGGCCCGCGCGCTCGACCTCGGCGCGGTAGACGATCTCCTTGCAGGAGTCGCACTTGATCCAGAGGCCCTCGGCGATGACGACCTTGCGCTTGGGCGCGTCCTTGTCCTCGCCTGCCGACCGCCTGAACCACGCCATCTAATCATTCCTCCGTGTTCGCAACGGCGCCTTGAGCGCGGCGACGAACTTCCCCACCGCCTCCACCATCGCGGCTTCCCCGCGCGCCTCTTCGACGAGACGGACCAGCGCCGAACCCACGATCACGCCGTCGGCGAGGCGGCCCGCGATCGCCGCCTGCTCCGGGGTGCTGATGCCAAAGCCGACACAGAGCGGCTTCGTGGTGACGAGACGAAGCGCGCGTAGCTGGGAGGCGAGCTCGGCGGAGACGGCCTGCCGCTCACCGGTGACGCCGGTGAGCGAGACGACGTAGATGAACCCGCGGCTCTTGCGCGCGATCAAGCGCACGCGGGCGGGCGTCGAGGTGGGCGCGACGAGATGGATGAGATCGAGGCCGGCCACCTCAGCCTCCGCCGCCAGCGGTCCCGCTTCCTCGGGCGGCAGGTCGATCACGATCACGCCGTCCACGCCCGCCTCCGAGGCGGCACGGGCGAACGCCTTCAACCCGAAGGCGAGCACGGGGTTGTAGTAGGTCATGAGCGCCACCGGCACCCGCAGCTCGGGCCGCAGGGTGGCGACGCTCTCGAGGACGCGCGCGAGCGACGTTCCCGCCGCCAGCGCCCGGGTGGCGGCGCGCTGGACCACGGGCCCATCCGCGAGCGGATCCGAGAACGGCACCCCGAGCTCGATCACGTCGGCGCCCTGGCGCTGCGCCTCCAGCAGGAGGCGTCCCGTTGCCGCCAGCGACGGATCGCCCGCGGTGAAGTACGCGACGAGCGCGCGCTCGCCGGCGGCGCGTAGCTCTGCAAAGGTCGTGTCGAGCCGGCTCACGGATGGCTCCCGGCGGCGGCGCCGCCCCCGTTCAGCGCGCGCGCCACCACCTGCACGTCCTTGTCGCCGCGGCCCGAGAGTCCCACCACGATGACCTTCGACCGCGGCAGCGACTTCGCGAGCCGCATGGCGTGGGCGATCGCGTGCGCCGACTCCAGGGCGGGCATGATGCCCTCCCGTCGCGTGAGGGCCTGGAAGCCGGCGAGCGCCTCCTCGTCGGTGATCGCCACGAACTCGAAGCGGCCGCTGTCCTTGTAATAGGCATGCTCGGGACCGACGCCGGGATAGTCGAGCCCGGCCGAGATCGAATGCGCGGTCGCGATCTGGCCGTCGTCGTTCTGGAGGAAGTAGCTCATGGTCCCGTGCAGCACGCCCACCGCGCCTGCGGTCAGCGTCGCGCCGTGGCGGCCGGTGGCGATGCCGTGACCGCCCGGCTCCACGCCCACGATGCGCACCCGGCGGTCGCCGATGAACGGATGAAAGAGGCCGATCGCGTTGGAGCCGCCGCCCACGCAGGCGACGAGCACGTCGGGGAGCCTCCCGAACGCGCGCCGCGACTGCACGCGGGTCTCCTGACCGATCACGGTATGGAAGTCGCGCACCATCATCGGATACGGATGGGGACCGAGCGCGGAGCCGAGACAGTAATAGGTGGTGCGCACGTTCGTGACCCAGTCCCGCATCGCCTCGTTGATGGCATCCTTCAGCGTGCGGCTGCCCGACTCGACCGGGATCACGCGCGCCCCCAGGAGCCGCATGCGGAAGACGTTCAGGGCCTGGCGCTCGACGTCCTCCGCGCCCATGTACACGTCGCACTCGAGCCCGAGCAGCGCGGCCGCGGTGGCGGTGGCGACGCCGTGCTGACCGGCACCGGTCTCCGCGATGACGCGCTTCTTGCCCATGCGAGCGGCGAGCAGCGCCTGGCCGAGGACGTTGTTGATCTTGTGCGCACCCGTGTGGCAAAGATCCTCGCGCTTGAGGTAGATGCGCGCGCCCCCGCACTCCTCGGTGAGCCGGCTCGCGAAGTAGAGCGGCGTGGGGCGCCCGGCGTAATCGCTGAGCAGCGCGCGCAAGCGCGCCCGGAACTGTCGATCGCGGCGAGCGGCGGCGTAGGCGCGCTCGAGCTCGATGAGCGGCGCCATCACGGTTTCCGGGACAAAGCGGCCGCCGTAACGACCGAAGTGGCCCTGGGCGTCGGGCAGCCGCTTCACCGGAAGACCGCCCGCCGCGCCTCCGCCACGAAGCGCCGTACCTTGTCGGGATCCTTCCGCCCCGGCGCCGCCTCCACGCCCGAGTTCACGTCCACGCCGTAGGGCCCCACGGTCCCGATGGCGGCGGCGACGTTGTCGGGCGTAAGGCCGGCGGACAGGATGATGCGTGAGCGTCCGCGCGCGAGATGGCGGGCCACCGGCCACTCGATCGGATGGCGCACCTCGCCCTCGCTCCAGCGCGCGGCGCTGTCGAGAAGAATCGCGGCCACGTGCGGGGCGTACGGCATGATCTGGACCCAGTCCGACGCCCGGTACGCGGGCAGGCCTTCCTTCGTGGTGGCCGCGGTCAGCTTGATCGTCTTGATCACCGGCAGCGCGTAGCCGGCGACCTCGTCCGGAGTTTCCTCACCGTGGAACTGGAGCGCACGCAGACCGCACGCATCCGCGACCGCCTTCACGTGGCCGGCCGGATGATTCCAGAACACGCCCACCGGCGTGACGAAGGGCGGCAGCGCGCGGATGACCGTCGCCGCGCGCGCGGGGGCGATGAAGCGCGGCGTGCCTTCCACGAAGATGAAGCCGAGCGCGTCGGCCCCCGCCTCCGCGGACAGCATCGCGTCCTCGATGGACGTGATGCCGCAGATCTTCACCTTAACCACGCAGGGTCAACTCCTTCACCTTCGCCGCCACGTCGGTCGCGCGCACCAGGCTCTCGCCGACGAGAACCGCGTGCGCGCCCGCCGCCACCACCGCGCGCACCTGGTCGGCGGTCTCGAACCCGCTCTCGCTCACGACGATGGGACCGGGCGGCACCCCGGGCAGCAGCGCGAGCGTGGTCTCGATGCGGGTGTCGAACGACTTCAGATTTCGGTTGTTGATGCCGATGATGCGCGCGCCCGCCGCCAGTGCGACGTCGAGCTCGGCGGCGGTGTGCGCCTCCACGAGGGCGGCGAGGCCGAGGCCTTTCGCGCCGGCGAGGAGACCACGCAGGAGATCGCCGTCGAGGATGGCGACGATGAGGAGGACGGCGTCCGCTCCCGCCGCGCGCGATTCCCAGAGCTGGTACTCGTCGATCGTGAAGTCCTTGCGCAGGAGCGGCACGCTCACCACGTCGCGGATGGCCGCGAGGAGTTCGAGGCGGCCCTGGAAATACTTCTCGTCCGTGAGAACGGAGAGCGCGGCCGCGCCCGCGCGGGCGTAGGTCCGGGCGAGCGCGACTGGGTCCAGGTCCGGCGCCAGCACGCCGCGCGACGGCGAGGCCTTCTTGACCTCCGCGATGAGCGCGACGCCGCCGGCCGCGGGCGTGAGCGCGGCCTCGAAGTCGCGCGCGGGCGGCAGCGTGCGGCAGGCGCGCTCCAGGTCCGCGCGGGGGGTGTCCCGCCGCCGCCGCGCGACCTCGTCGCGCTTGTCGCGCACGATCTCGTCGAGAATCGTCAACGCCTCAACGTCCCTCGCGCCGCAGCGTCTCCGTGGGGACGGAGGTGAGCTGGTCCAGCACGTACTCGCGCAGCATCCGCGGAGGCGGCAAGTCGCGGACGAGGCGGCCATCCTCGAGCAGCGGCTTGAGGAGCGGCTCCCACACGCCGCCCGTGGCCGGCGGCGGCGTGCCTGCCGGCACCACCACCGTCTCGCGCGAGCCGCGGCCGCGGTAGAGGTCCTTGGCGCCGGACATCTTGCCGCGCTTGGCGAAGGGGCGCCCCTCGATCTCCATGATGTCGAGCGCGAAGTTCAGCACGGGCGCGTTCGCGATGGAGGTCCCGACGCCGTAGGAATCCACGACCGGATTGAGCCGCAAGATCTCGTACTCGTCGATGCCGCCCGAGACCACGATCTTGACGTGCCCGAAGCCGCGAAGGTTGAGCTCCCAGCGCACCTCTTCCGCGATGCGATAGAGATCGCCGCGTCGTGACGAGGGCGTGTCCAGCCGCACCGCGTAGAGGTCCGGGCCGAGCGCTTCCGCGACCCGGATCGCCTCGAACTTCTCGTCCTGGAGAGTATCGATCAATGCCACCCGGCGCACCTTGGGATCCACCACTTCGTCGAACGCGCGCAGCGCCTCCACGGTGTCGCCCACCATCAGCACGAGCGAGTGCGGGATCGTCCCCATGGGATCGGCGTCGATGATTTCCGCCGACTTCGTCACCGCCACGCCGTCGCAGCCGCCCACGAACGCGTTGCGCTCGATCATGGGCGCCAGCGCGGGATGCATCCGGCGGGCACCGAACGAGATGACTTGCCGTTCCCCCGCCGCCTTCTTGCAGCGCGCCGCCTTGGTGGCGATGCCCGACGCCTGACAGAGGAGACCGAGGAGCGCCGTCTCGTACTGCGCCCACTCGACGTACGTGCCTTCCACCGTGACCACAGGCTGGTAGGCCTCGAACAGCGTGCCCTCGTCCATCGCGCGCACGGTGACGGGGACGCCCTCGAGCAGCCGCGCCGCCTCCTCGATGCCGGCGAGGACGCCCCATTGCCAGTCGTCGGGGAGCGACTTCAGATACACCTCGGTCTTCACACGCTTGCGGTCGTTGCGGTGGCGGAGGACCTGGACCGTGCGGGCGAAGTAGACGTCCGAAACCTCGCCGCTCTTGATGTCGGCGTCGGAGGCGGTGTGAAACGGACGTTTCGGGGTCCGCGGCATTGGTGTCCGTGCGTCTAAACGGTGCGTGAATTCTTGCAGATGCACCACCTCAAGTCAACGAAGCGCCCTTTCCCGATGGCGCGTTGCGGACCCGGCGCGGGAACGCACCGGCGCCGCCCGGGGAGGCGCTGCCGCTCCGGCGTTGCCGCGACGGTGTCCGTGATCAGAGCTTCAGCGATTTGAGGTACGTCCGGAAATCGTCGGCGAGGTCGGGACGGGCGAGCGCAAACTCGACGGTGGCCTTGAGGAAGCCGAGCTTGTCGCCGGTGTCGTAGCGTTTGCCCTCGAACTGCACGGCGTACATGGGGCGGCGCGCCCGCAGCGTGCGCAGGCCGTCGGTGAGCTGGATTTCCCCGCGCTTGTCGGCGGCGGTGTCGGCGAGGATGCCGAAGATGTCGGGCGTGAGCACGTAACGGCCGATGATGGCGAGATCGGACGGGGCCTCCTCCGGGCGCGGTTTCTCCACGAGGTCGGTGATCTCGTACACGTTGTCGTGGATCTGCTTGCCCGCGATGACGCCGTACTGGTGGATGCGGTCGTGCGGCACCCGCTCCACCGCGATCACGGGACCGTCGTGGCGCGCGAACACGTCGAGCAGCTGGCGCATGCAGGGCACGGTGGCGCCGCCGATGATGTCGTCGCCGAGGAAGACCGCGAACGGCTCGTCGCCGACGAGCGGCCGCGCGCACAGGATGGCGTGGCCGAGGCCGAGCGGCTCCTTCTGACGCACGTAGGACACCGACGCCAGCTCGGAAATGGTCTTGATCTGCGCCAGCTCGTCCACCTTGCCGCGGTCGTTCAGGTAGTACTCGAGCTCGAAGGCGGCGTCGAAGTGGTCCTCGATCGCGCGCTTGTTGCGGCCGGTGACGAGGATGATCTCGCCGATGCCGGAACCGACCGCCTCCTCCACCACGTACTGGATGGTCGGCTTGTCCACGATCGGCAGCATCTCTTTCGGCTGCGCCTTGGTGGCGGGCAGGAACCGGGTCCCGAGCCCCGCCGCCGGAAACACGGCTTTTCGAACCTTCATGCGCGGCTCCTTCCCGCGTTTCGTCATCACGACACGCCGACCACGGCCCACCGCTCACGATCGAACGCATCCTTGATGCGTCGGCGGAGCTCGGCCTCGGTCTCGAGGCGAAGGACGGGATCGACCCTGACCATCAGTCGCAGGACGGGATCACCGCCGCTCCACTTGATGATACCTTGCGTCTCCGGCCGGTCCAGCGCGCGTCCCGTGTCACGCGCCCACTCCTCGCCGACTCGCCGGAGCGTCTCCAGGGCGCGATCCACCGGCACCTCCTTCGCCACCGCGACGTCCACGATCGTGCGTGCCCAGCCGGCGTTGAAGTTCGTGAACTCGGTGAGCTGGCCGTTCGGCAACACGTGGAGGGCACCGTCCGTCATGCGGAGCGTCGTCACGCGCAATCCCATGCTCTCGATCGTTCCCGAGAAGCCTCCCACCTGGACGGCATCGCCCACGGAGACCAGGCCCTCCACGAGCAGGAAGAAGCCGGTGATGACGTCGCGCACGAGCGACTGGGCGCCGAACGCGAGCGCCACGCCCACGATGCCGGCGGAGACGATCAGCGCCTGCACGTCCACCCCGAGCTCGCGGAGCACGATGACGACCGAGACGAACGCGATGAACCAGCGCGCCAGGTTCGCGAGCAACGAGGCGACGGTCCGCAAGCGAGCGCCATGGGGGGCGCCGGGCTGCGCGGCGTGGCGCGCCACCACCCGGTCGACGACGCCGGTCACCACCACGTACGACGCCCACAGCACGACGGCGGTGACGGCGATGGCGATGAGCCGGGCCAGCAGCTCGGCGAGGGCGGGGTCGAACGAGGTCCATCGCGCGATGAGCGCCGCGATGGAGGTGGCGATCGTCACGCGGCGTGGCGGCGCGCGGCCCCGGCCCGGGCGGCCGCGCGCGCGCGGCGACGCCGGATGAGCGCGAGCGCGACCGCGTACGTCACCACCGCCGCCGCCGCGCCCACCACGGTGGTTCCCACGAGCAGCGTGACCGATTGCCCGCCTATGCCGCTCAGGCGCGGCAGGATCGCCGAGCCCACGGTGAGCGCGCCCGCGTACACGAAGGGCGCGAACCACGGCAGGTTGAGCCACGCGCCGGCCACGGTGGCGGCTCGGTTCAAGCGCAGCACCCAGGCGACCGCGATGGAGAGCAACGTCTGGAGACCGTAGAAGGGTGTGCAGCTGATGAAGACCCCGACGGCGAGCGCGAGCGCGATCCGCCACGGCGGATCGTCGAGGTGCAACGCGTCGCGGAAGCGCTGCAGCAACGCGTGATAGCTCGCCTTCATGCTTCGGGCCGCCCTCGTCCCACACCTTCAAGGATGGCGACGATCGCAAGGACGCAGCCGGCCTGCATCAGGATCGCCACCGACTCCCGCGGCGAGGCGTTTTTCAGGAACGTCGCGGAGAGGCCGAGCGTTGAGGCGATGAAGAAGATGAGGAGAACGCTCTGCGGCTTGGTGAGACCGAGAGCTTCGAACCGGTGGTGGATGTGGTCCTTGCCCGTGAAGGCGAGCCATTCGTGTAACGAGTGCACTTTGCCTGTGATCACGCGCACGATCCCCACGAACGCGATGTCGAACAGCGGCACGCCCAGGATCAACACGGGCGTGAAGAGCGCGATCAGCGCGTTGTGCTCGGCCCATTCTCCCATCACCGCCAAGCCCGCGAGCGTGAAACCGATGAAGCTCGCCCCGCTGTCGCCGAGGAAGATGCGAGCGCCCCCGGGACGGAAGTTGTACGGCAAAAAGCCGAGACAGGCGCCCACGAGCGCGGCGGAAAGGAACATCAGGTAGCCCTGGCCGGTGCGCAGCGCGGCCACGCTGAAGAACACGGCCGCGATGGCGCCGAGGCCGGAGGCGAGGCCGTCCATGCCGTCGAGGAACTGCAGCGCGTTGGTGACGGTGAGGAACCAGAGCAGGGTGAGCGCGACGTTGATCGCGAACGCGCCGGGCCACCACTCCGGCGCCACGTTCAGCACCACGCCGTAGTACATCGCCACCGCCACCCCGCCCACCTGACCGGCGAGCTTCACGCGCGCGGGGAGATCGACCACATCATCCATGATCCCGAGCGCGACCACCGCGGTGGCGCCGAGGGCGACGCCCTTGAGTTGCCGCGAGAACTGGAAGTTCGCGAGCACGGTGAACGCGAACGCCGCGTACACGGCGGCGCCGCCCAGGAGCGGGGTGGCCACGCGGTGGACCTTGCGCGCGGCGGGCAAGTCGAGGACGGCGCCCCAGATCGCGAGCGCGCGCACCACCGGCGTCGCGAACAGCGCCACCGCGCACGCGAGCCCGACCAGATAGGGCCAGAGATACGGTCCCGCGGCGTATCGGCGCACGGCGGGCGCCATGAGGAGGAGCGCCACCAGCAATCCTGCGATTCCGACCGAGGCCCCGCCCGGGAGCGTGGGGAATTCCGCCACCGCCGACGTGGACCTCATGCGGCCTCCAGCGCGCCGCGGAGCGCGATCGCCACCGCGTCCACCTCGGCGTCGGTGAGCGACGGGTAGCACGGCAGCGACAGCCGCTCGCGCCAGCAGCGTTCGGCTTCGGGGTAGCCGGTGCCCGCGAGCGCGCGGTGAATCGGGCGAAAGACCGGCCGCCGCGCCGCCACCCCCGTCCGCGCCAGCCGCTCGATGATGGGCTCGAGGGGACGATCGAGGGCGACCACGAAGCGGTGATAGACGTGGCGGGCGCCCGTCTCGTCGGGCACGCGGCAGCGCGCGCCCGCGAGCGCGCTCCGGTAGCGCGCGGCGATGGCGCGCCGGCGCCGCACGAACTCGTCGAGGCGCGCGAGCTGGCTCCGTCCGAGCGCGGCCTGGAGATCCGTCATCTTGTAGTTGAAGCGCGGGGCGAGGTCCTCGCGCTGGTCGTAGTCGCGCCCATCACGCACGCGCGCGATCAGCTCCAGCGGACCCGCCACCACACCGCCCTCGCCGCTCGTGAAGAGCTTGGTGGCGTAGAAGGACCCGACGGCGAGGCGCCCCCCGCTACCCACCGGCGCCCCGTTGATCACGGCGCCCACCGTCTGCGCGCAGTCCTCCACGACGGGAAGCCCGAAGGCGAGAATCGGTCGCAGATCGACGGCGAGTCCGAACGCGTGCGGCACGATGAGGCAGCGCGTGCGGCCGGTGAGATGGCGCTTGGCGTCGTCAACGGCAATCGAGAGCGTGTCCGGGTCCGCATCGGCGAGGACGGGCGTCGCTCCCGCCCGCACCACGGCGTGATACAAGGCGTCGCAGGCATACGTGGGAATCACGACCTCGTCGTCGGCGCCGACCTCGAGCGCGCGCAGCGCGAGCTCGAGGGCAGCCGTGCCCGAGCTCACCACCGCCGCCGCCGCCGTTCCGAAGCGCGCCGCGAGCGCGGCTTCGAAGCGCTCCGCTTCCGCGCCCTGCGCGACGAAACCGCTGCGCACGACGCGGGCCACGGCCTCGGCGTCGGCGTCCGTGAGCGTGGGGCGGGAGTGCGGGATCAAAGGTTCAGGAGCAGGCGCACGGAGTGGAAGGCTTCGGCATACTTCACGCGCGCCTGGATGCCGCGGAAGTTCGCGCACGACACCGCGAGCTCCAGGATCGTGAGGTCTTCGATGTTGGTCTTGCTCACCTGGGAGCGATGGGCCTCCAGGCACGCCAGCTTGCGGTCGAGAACCCTCTCGATGTCGGTGTAGCAGTTGGGCGTGAAGTTCTGGCTCGTCGGGCCCTCGTAGAAGAGGAAATTCGGGACGTAGCGGGTGGCCGAGAGCGCGGCCTGCGCGAGATGGCGGTGATCCTGGTGCGTGTCCTCGGGAAAGTGCACGAAGATCATCCGCGGCTTGATGTCGCGGATCACCGATTCCAGCCGCACGATGAGCTCGCGGTTCAACGGCAGTTCGGTGTCGGTGTAGTTCCCCCAGAAGATCTCGCGGACGCCGATCACGGCCGCGGCGTTCTTCTGCTCCTGCCGGCGCACCGCGCTCTCGCCGCCAAGCGCGCCGTCGGTGGCGACGAAGAAGTAGACGGCGTCGCCCTTGTCGGCGTACTTGGTCAGCATCCCGCCGCAGCCGTACTCGATGTCGTCCGGGTGCGAGCCGATGGCGAGGACGTTCACTCAGCAGCTCTCCGGGGGGACCGGCGACCAGGCGTTGCCTTCGATGAGCGTGCCGAGGGCCGCATCGCCGTGGATCAATAATAAGTCAAGGCCGGAGAGGGACGGCACGAAATTGCCGTGTTCCTGCGCGTAGGTCGGGTGCGAATACTGCTGATAGAGCACGGAGATACCGGCCGCCTCGAACTGACTCACGTCCATGTAGCGCGCGCCATCGCGACCGGCCAGATAGGTATCGCCGCCCACCGCGCGGCAGAGCGCGATGAGCCGCGCCGTCGGGTCCTCCGCGTCCACGGTGAGCTCGGAAGCGACGTGCACCGGGGTCGCGATCCCGAAGGCCTCCGCGAGCCAGTCCGCGGTCGCCACCGCGAGCGGCGCCAGCGCTTCCCACTCCTTGTCGTAGAGGAGGTCGAGCGCGCGCGCGTAGCGCGTGAAGTGCGGGGCCGCGCGGTACGCCTGCTCGATCGTCTGCCGGTGGCGCGCGCGCCAGGGCTGGCGCGTGTCGATGGTCACGTCACGAATCGGGGTACCCAGCCGCGCGTGCACGGGCACCGTGAGCCAGCGCGGGCCATCCTTCGTCTTGATGCGATTGCGGTTCTGCCAGCCGTTCTTCTCGTACTGCACGGTGTCGAGATAGATGAAGACGTCGGCGGCCGCGCGCTTGGCGAGGTAGCCGAGCCACGGCAAGTACTGCGGCTGGTGAATAGCCACCCTCATGGCTTGACGAAAATCGGGTTGGTGAGGAGCCGGTGCGGCGAGGGGCCGCGTGCATCGACGCGGAAGAAGCTCGGGCGCCCGTCGAACGTCGCGCGATGCCGGGCTCGAAACGGCGTGACGCCCGACCATGCCTCCACGACCGCGCCGTCACGCACGAGCGCGACCCGGACTTCATGGGCGCCGCCGTCGGAGGCGTCGATGGCGACGGCCGCCTCGATCGGCGTTCCCGGCGGCGCCATGAGCGTATCGCCGGAGCTGGCGGTGGCGGCGCCGGCCGATACGGTAAAGGCGCCGAGCTCGAGGGCTTCTTTGGCCGTCCGGTGGAGCGCGTACATGCGACCGTGGCGGAAGGCATCGAGCACGGCCGCTTCCGAGCGCGCGTTCACGAGGAACACCGTCTGCAGCGTGCCGAAGCGCTTTCCCGCCGAGAACTCGTGGAACCCCGACTCCCCGACCGCCCACGCGGGCACCCGTCGTTCGTTCGTCGCGTATTCGCGCAGGAGACGATCCCAGCCGTCCCCCGGCCGCTCGAACCGCGTGGCATTCTCGTAGACACCGCCGAACGCGGTGTACCGGAAGGTCCGCAGCAGATCGTCGGCGTAGGGCGCGGTCTCCCATGACACGTTCACCAGGCCCACCTTGCGCGCGCCGCTGTCCTGCGCCTCGGGAAACGACCACACCGTCACCCCGCCCGCACGCTCCACGGCGTCGATCAGGTCCTGATGCGCGGTCAGTCCGAGGTTCTCGTAGGGCGGATACGGCTCCGAGGTGAACGGCCATGCGCGTCCGAGCGCGACGACGCCGATCGTGCACAGGACGGCACCCGCGAACCAGGACCGGCGTTGCACCACGACGACGGCGCGGCCCAGGCGCTGCCGGCGCCGCCGTTTCACCGCGAGCAGCACGGTACCGGGCACGATGAGCACCGCGGGTGCCGCATCGAGCACGGACTGCCAGGTATACCGCCCGGTGTACGGGTTACCGATGGCAGGCAGCGCGCGCAGCACGTGCGGATCGTGGATCCCGAACACGAGGAGATTCTTCTGGGTGTCGGAGGCCGTCATGTCGAACCGCAGCGGCGACCCCGACCACCGGTAGTACGGCATCACTTCTACGCCGGGGAGAACGAGCACGCGCGGAAACCGGCGTCGGACCTCCTCGACCCGGCGCAGGTACTCGTCGATGCCGGACGCGAGCACGGAGCGCTCGGTATACGTGACGCGTGTGAGGGCGCGGAAGGGCGGCAGACCGTACTCCACGCGCAGGAGATAGTTCTCGGACAGCAGGAGCGCGCCGATCCCGCCCTGCTCCGCGAGCGTCGCCAGCTCGTCGAGCGAAAGCTGGCCGGTGGAGAGCGTGGAATGGACGTGGAGCACGGCCGGGAGCCGTTCCGCCGCCGCGACCGGAGCGGCGATGAGGAGCGCGCCGAACAACAGACCCGGGAGAAATTTCACCGTGACGCGCCCTTCTCCCGGAGCCGCGACACGAGCTTCTCGCGCAGCGCCGACGTAGCCGGCCGGTCCGTGTCGTGCGGCGCCGACATCACCGGTGTCTTCGTGTCGCGGGGGAGCGACGGGCCTTGCTCGCCGGGCAGCGGTCGGTGTTTCGCCCGCAGCAGCGACGCGTAGACGGCGAGCATCCGGGCGTTCGCCACGTCGGTGGAGAACGCCTCCGCGCGCGCGACCGCCGCCGCCGCGAACTCCGCGCGCAGAACCGGATCGCGCCCGAGGGCGACGAGAGCGTCGGCGAGCGCCACCGGGTCGTCCGGCGCCACCACGCGACCGCACTCGCCGTCCGCGATGACGGCGGGGATGCCGCCGACCGCGGTGCCGACGACCGGGATCCGGAGCGCGAGCGCTTCCACGATCGCGCGTCCCATGCCTTCGTTGCGCGAGGGCGCCGCCATCACATCGGCCGCGGGCAGGTACGACCACACGTCCGTGGAGGCGCCGGTGATGTGCACGCGGTCCGCGACCCCCAGCTCGGCCGCCAGCCGTTCCAGCATGGCCCGCTCCGGACCGTCGCCGATGAGCAGTACGCGCGTCTCCGGGACCGCCGCCACCACGCGGGGCAGCGCGGCCACGAGGATGTCGAAGCCCTTCACGGGGACGAAGCGACCGAGTCCGGCGATCACGAACGCCTCACGCGCGATGCCGAGCCGCGCGCGGGCGGCGCTCCGTGTCGCGGCGCGCGCGCCGATGGCGGCGGTGGGGACGCCGCTCGGCACGGAGACGTACTGGTCCGGGCGTCCGATCTTTTGCGCGAGATGTTCGTCCGTGCCGCGCTCGGTGAGGGTCACGATCCGATCGGTCCAGCGCGCCGCCGCGCGCTCGAGCGCGATGAACAGCGCGGTTCGCCGCCCGCCGTAGTAGCCGTAGAAGATGTGGCCGTGCGGCTGATGGACCACGGCGGGAACCCGCGCCAGCTTCGCGGCGAGGCGGCCGACGAAACCGGCCTTCGACGTGTGCGTGTGCACGATCGTCGGCCGCTCGCGACGGAACAGCCGGGTCAGCGCCACCACCGCGGCCAGGTCCCGCACCGGCGCCACCTCGCGCCCCAGCGTCGGCACGTCGAGGACGCGAACGCCGCGTGCGCGCGCGTCGGTCACCACCGTGGCCTCCGACTCCCGGAGACCGACCGCGAGCGGACAGTCGTAACCGGCCGCCTGCAACGCGACCATGGTGGCGACCGTGTTCTCGGACGACCCGCCCATGGTGAGCCGCGTGATGACGTGCACGGCGCGGATCATCGCGCCCGCTTCTCCGCGTAGATCTCGATCGAGGGCGCCGCGAGCCACCGCCGTCCCGACATTGCCGCGCCGAGGCCGGTGGCGGCGCCGAGGAGCGCCGCCGAGCGGCGTGGCGCGGCGCCGTCGCCGACGGCAGCGTGTGAAGAGTTCCGTGCCTCGAGGACGCGGAACCCGGCTTGCTCCACGAGCCGCCGCAGCCCGGGGGCGCCCAGCGCGTAGAAGTGGAGGATCGGATAGGCATCCCAGCCCCGCCACCGTGCGAGCGGTCCGACCGCGCTCAGCGCGCGCACGAACGGAGCGTGGAAGACCGCGTTCGGTACGCGCACGGCGATGACGCCGCCCGGTCTCAGCACGCGGTGGGCCTCGCGCAGCAGCGCGAGCGGATCCGTGATCTGATCCACCACGTTGACCACGGTCACCGCGTCCACGCTGGCGCTGGCGAGCGGCAGCTCGACGCTGTCCGCCTGCACGGCGGGCACGCCGTAGGCCACACGCGCCACCGCGCACGCGTCGGAGGAGAGATCGGTGGCGACGGCGCCCCAGCCGCGGCGGCGGGCGGCGGCGACGAGGTGGCCGCCGCTGGCGCCCACATCGAGCAGGTGGCCGCGCGGGCACCAGTGCTCGAGCCGGGAAAGCAGCGACTCGAACATCGCCGCCCGGGCCGCGTCCAGGCGTCCGTGACCGAACCGCGCCGGGTAGTCCGTCTCGTAGTGTGTGTGGAGCTCGGCCCGCGTCGGCACCGTGGCCGCCACCGCGATCCGGCACCGGGGGCATCGGCGATAGCGGTCGCCGCGATAGATCAGACGCGTGGCGTGTGTGTCGTCACCGCACACGGGGCACCGGGTGGCGGCCGTCGCTGATTCGGGTCGGCGCGCCCTCACGTCGAGCAGCAGCCGTTCGAGACCGGACACGGCGACGTCCCAGCCGTAGCGCGTCTCCGCGTGGCGGCGGCAGGCGTCGCGGAGGGCAGCGGCCGCGCCGGGATCGCGCGCATCCGCCTCGAGGAAGTCGCGGATTCCGCGGGCCATCGCCTCCGCGCCGGCGTCGGTGAACACGAGGCGCGGCGAGAGCGGTCGCAACAGCTCGGGGGTCGCGCCCACCGGTGTGCCGAGAACCGGCGTCCCGCTCGCGAGCGCCTCCGCGGTCACGAGCCCGAAGCCTTCGAGGGCGCGCGTGGGCAGGACGAAGACGTCGGCAGCCTGGTAATAGCGCGGGAGATCCGCTTCGGGGATGAAGCCGAGGAACTGGACGTCGTTCTCGAGACCGAGCGACGCCACCAGCGCCTGCAGTGCCTGCCGCAGGGAGCCGGTGCCACCGATGAGGAGGAGAGCTCCGGGCACGTCGGCGCGGAGCATCGCCATCGCGCGTACGAGGTTGTCGAGGCCCATGCGCGCTTCGAGATTTCTCACGGTGAGCAGGAGCGGCCGCTCGGCCGGCAGCCCGAGCTCCTTCCGCGCCGCGCGGCGGTCGGGAGCGGGCCGGAAACGCTCGATATCGACACCACCCGCAAGGCGCGCGATTCGCTCGGACGGCACGCGATAGAGCCGCCACAGGTGATCCGCCGAGAACGCGCTCAGGACCTGGATGCGGTCGGCGTGGCGGAGGCAGGCGCGCTCGATCGCCCACAGGGCGGCGGTGACCACCGCGCCCACGGGTCCGCGACGATGACGCGCGGTCATCCCCGCGCGCGACCTGTACTCGAGCGGCGCCGCCGAATGGAACGTGTACACGCACGGGAGTCGCCGCGCGGCCGCGGTGGTGAGCGCGGCGTACCCCGCGAGCGGCTGGTGGAGATGGAGCACGTCCACGGGGCCTTCGGCGAGCTCGCGGACGACGGCGCGGCGCGCGGAGACGAGCGCGTCACGGATGAAGGCGAGCGCCGACGTGTGCGCGACGCTGAACTCGTTCATCCACACGCCGTCCCGGCGCCTGCGCGCGGGGACCTCGCCGCGATGGGCACGGCTCACCACCCGCACCTCGTGACCGCGGCGGGCGAGCCGCGACGCCTGCTCCCAGAGGAAACGCTCCGCGCCTCCCGTCACCGCGGAGGCGCCGACGTCGGCGACCATCAGCACGGCGAGCGGCGACGCCACCGGGCTCAGGAGAGTCTCCACAATCCGCTGGCGTCGAGCCGGTCGCGCATCCAGGCCTCGGTCATCATGAGCGCCCACAGGCGATCGGCGTGGCCGTGCACGCCGGACAGATGCTCTCGCTTGAGCGCCTCCACCTCCGCCACGGCGAAGAGGCCGCGGCGGCGGACGCGATCCGGCGACAGCAGCTCTTCCATGAGCGGTTTCAGATCCGTCCGCAGCCAGCGGCCGAGCGGGATCATGAATCCTTGCTTCCGGTGCGCGAGCACCTCACGCGGCAGCACGTCGGCGAACGCACGCTTGAGGAGACCCTTGAGGCGCCCGCGCGGCATTTTCAGAGCCGGCGCGAGGGCGAGGCTGGTCTCGAGGAGCGCGTGGTCACAGAACGGCGCCCGCAGCTCGAGCGAGTGCGCCATGCTCATCCGATCAGCCATGACGAGGAGGTCGTTGGGAACGTAGGTGGTGAGGTCGATGCGGAAGGCGCCATCGACGGGATCGTCGTGACCGTGGTCGGCGAAGGCGGCGCGGGCGGGCTCGTCCACGTCGTCCTTCCAGAACTCGGCGAGGCCGGGTGTCACGAGACGGGCGAGCGCCGGCTCCGAGAAGAAGCGTGTCCAGCCGATGTAGCTCCCGGGCAGCGGAACGTTTCCCGCGCTCGTGAAGCGCCGCGCCCAGTCCGCCAGGTTCCGGCTGCCCTCGGAATCGCGCGCCACCGCGCCCACGACGCGCTCCGCGAGCGCGCGCAGGGGCCGCGGGATGCGGGCGTAGCGCTGGGCCACGCGGACGCCGAGATAGCGCGGGTAACCGCCGAAGGCCTCGTCGCCGCCGATTCCCGAGAGCGCGACCTTCACGTGGCGGGCGGTCGCGTTCGCCACCGCGAATGTGGGAATGGCGGAGGAATCCGCGAAGGGCTCGTCGAAGTGACGCACGATGGCCGGCAAGATGTCGGTGACGACAGGCTCCAGCACCTCTTCGTGGTGGTCGGTCTCGAAGCGGCGCGCCACCAGCCGCGCGTACGGCCGCTCGTCGAAGGACGCGGTGGCGGCGCCGAAGCCGATGGAGAAGGTGGCGATGCGCCCGCTCGTGACGTCACGCATGCTGGCCACGATCGCGCTCGAATCGATGCCCCCGCTCAGGAACACGCCAAGGGGCACGTCGCTCTCGAGCCGAAGTCGCACCGCTTCGCGCACGGCCGCCCGCGCCCGCGCGGCCGCTTCGGCGGCGTCGATCCGCACCGCGGCCGCGCTCCCGCCGGACGGGAGGTGCCAGTAACGCCGAATCGTGAGCGCACCGTCCCGGTAGAGCGCGGTGTGGGCGGGCGGCAGCTTCGCGATCTCGGTGTAGATCGAACGGGCTTCCGGCGTATAGCCGTAGGCAAGGAACGTGTGGAACGCGCTCCAGTCCACGGCACGGCCGATCCCCGGGTGCGCGAGCAGCGACTTGATCTCCGACGCGAAGAGGAAGCAGCCGGCGCCCTGCCAGTAGAACAACGGCTTCTTGCCGAGACGATCGCGCGCGATGAACAGCGCGCGGCGGCGCCGGTCCCAGATCGCGAACGCGAACATGCCGCGCAACCGCTCCACGCACGCCTCGCCGTACGCCTCGTAGGCGCGCAGGATCACCTCGGTGTCGCTCTGCGTGCGGAAGCGATACCCGCCCGCCTCCAGCAACGGCCGGAGCTCGCGATAGTTGTAGATCTCGCCGTTGAACACGATGTGCAGCGACCCGTCGTCGTTGCTCATCGGCTGCCGGCCGGTGGCGAGGTCGATGATGGCGAGTCGGGTCATGCCGATGCCGGCCCCGGGCTCGACGTGGGCGCCGCGATCGTCGGGACCACGATGCTCGAGATGCGCGAGCATGGTCGCGAGCAGATCGGGCGAGCCGTCGCCGACGTACCCGGCGATGCCGCACATCAGCGGACCTCCGAGGGCACCGGCGAGGCCGGGACCAGCTCGCGTGCGGTCAGCAAGTCGAGGTAAAGCTCCTCGAGGGCGCGCGTCGTCCGTGTGAGCGTGAAGTGGTCGCGCACGCGGACGCGTCCGCGCGCGCCCATGGCGCCGGCCTCGTCCGGACGATCCAGCAAGCGCGCGAGCGCGTCGGCGAGCGCGGCCACGTCGGCCGTGGGCACGAGGAAGCCCGTGCGCCCGTCCTCGACCACTTCGGGATTGCCGCCCACCGTGCTCGCCACTACCGCCTTGCCGAGCGCCATCGCCTCCAGCAGCGCGAAGGGCAGGCCCTCGGAGCGCGAAGGCAACGTCACGATCTCGACGACCGACAGCACGTCGGCGACGTCGGCGCGGGCGCCGAGGAAACGGCAGCGATGGGTGATGCCGAGCGCGGCCGCGCGTGCTTCCAGCATCGCGCGCAGCGGGCCGTCGCCGGCCAACACGCAGCGAAGCCGCGGGAAGCGCGGCGCCAACCGCGCCACCGCCTCGAGCAGGAACTCGTGCCCCTTCTGGGGCGTCATCCGACCGGCGAGACCGATCACACGATCGCCTTCCTCGAGCCCGAGCGCGGCGAGCATCGGCGCCCGCGGCCGGCGCGGCAGGAAGGCGCCGGCGTCGATGCCGTTGTGGATCACGACGATGCGCGGCCCCCGGATCCGGTAGCGGCGGGCGAGATCGCCGGCGATGGCGCCGGAGACGGCCACGATGGCGTCCGCGAGTGGGCTCGTGACCCGCTCCGCGAGCACGTAGGCCCGGCGCCGCCACCGGCTCACGTCGTAGTCGAAGAGCGAGTTGTGCACGGTGGACACGACCACCGGCACGCCCGCCAGCCGCGCCGCGACCTTGGTGTAGACGTTGGAGCGAGCGCCGTGCGACTGGACGAGCGCGGGCCGCTCGCGCCGGAAGACGTCGATGAGCGCGCGGAGCGCGGCCGGATTGAGCAGGCGATCCGCGACGCGCGCCAGGTGCACGGGGACCTCCTGCGCGCGCAGGCGATCGACGAGCGGCCCGTGCTCGGGCACCACCACGCCGAGCGCGAAGCGACTGCGGTCGATCTCCGCCGCCAGCGTCCGGATGTACGTTTCTCCGCCCGCCCACCCCGCGGAATCGGCGACGTGCAGGATCCGGACAGGGAACGCGGTCATGCCGCGGGCTTCCGGCAGCGAAGGAGGAGGTTGTAGGCGAACCGGACGCCGCCCACGCGCGGCAACGTGCGCTCCAGCCACGGCGTCAGCGGTGTGTAGACATCGCGCACCACCGGCAGCATTTCGAGGTACCGGAAGTAGCGATAGCCGCGCACGAGATCGATCGTGAAGCCGGCCGCGCGCACGAGATCGACGATTTCACGGTAGACGAAGCAGGTGTCGATCGGCTGATCGGTGACGAGCGGATGCTCGTACGGAAGCAGCTTGCCGCGGAGCCAACGGCCGGGCACGAGCCGCCCCAGCCGGTGGAATGGCGCAAAGCCGGTACCGTTCGGTACCGTCACCACCGCCCATCCGCCCGGTCGCAGCACGCGCAGGATCTCCTCGAGCCCGCGCTGCGGCTGCTTCAGGTGCTCCACCACTTCCGTGCAGAACGCGCCGTCGAAGGAGGACGCGCGAAAGGGAAGCCCGCACTGCACGTCGGCGTCGGCCACCCGCACCCGGCGCCCATCCCGCAAGGGACGGCGAACACGCGCGGTGGAGATGTCCACGCCGGTGAGCTCGCTGCGCGGAAAGCGCGCGGCGAGCGCGGCGAGCAGATCGCCGGTGCCGCAGCCGACGTCGATCAGCCGCGCGGCGGGAGTCCCGGCGAGCGCGATCACGCGGCGAAGGAACTCCGGACCGAGGCCGCCCCGGTGATGCAGGCGCGAGTAGCCGGCGCGAATCTCACCGTCGCTGAGCTCGTGTCCGGTCTTCAGCACGTGGCCGCGCGCTCCCGGCGATCGACGGCAACGCCGCCGCCGTACACGATCTCGTAGCGGGCCGCCTCCACGTGAGGACGCAGGAGCTCAGGATGGGGACCGGACACGTCGTGATCGACGGGCACGAGCCCGCGGCTGTACTGGCGGATGTAATGGGCGGCGGCGCGTTCGACGTCGCTGATCCCCCACCGCACGCGGATCTGTTCCTCCGCGTAGGCCTTGAGGGTCGGATACCGATGGAGGTCACCCTCGCCCAGCCACTCCAGCCAGAAGTGGCGCATCATGGCCGGCACCGCGCGCTTGACGTGCACGTGCACGTAGGCGACCGACGGCCAGCGCAGGATGCGATAGAACTTCGGCACCCGGAGCGACTCCAGCGCGAGCTTGAGCACCGGCCGCGATCGGAGAATTCGATCGGGAAACGGCAGCACCTCCGGGCGCGTCTCGCGCTCGACGCGGACGTAGCGCGCGGCCGCGCTCGCGACGTGGATCTGACCGTCGAAGCGCAGCCGCCGGTCCGGAAATTGATGACGAAGGTCCCCCGCCACTTCGGCGGCGGGGACGTAGACGAGGTAATAGCGGCGCCGATCGAGCCCGAGCAGATACCGCCGCAAGTGGGCAATGTCGAGAGCGCCGCTCGTGTGCGCCACGAAGTCGGCATCCCACCGAATCGTCCACCGGAAGCGGGCGCGAACGAGCCCGAGGTTGGACATCTCGAAGAGGTCGAGCTCCGGGCACGCCTCCACGCGCAAGCGCGGGCCAAGGACGGCGCGCGCCGACTCCACCGCCCGGCGCGTGGCGGGCGCGGCGCCGTTGTCGAGCAGCACCACCTCATCCGCGAAGTCGCGAATCGAGCGGAGACACGGCTCCACCCACTCCTCCTCACCCTTGACGCGCACGACCGCGCTGATGCCGTTCGGCCGGTCGTCGGGGGCGGCCACGAGCCCGAGCGACGGCGCGAACGAGCAGAGCCAGCGCAGCCGCTCATCGAGCCGCAACGGCGACCCCCTCCTCGCGCGCCATCTCGTCGAGCAGCTCGGCGGTGATCGTGCGCACGTCGAAGGTCGTCAGCACGCGGGCGCGGCTCGCGCTCGCCATCGCGCGCCGCCGCGCGGGGTCGGCGAGCAGGCCCTCGACCGCCTCGACGAGACGGTCGAGGGCGGGAGCGCGCAAGAGCACACCCGTGACACCGTTGAGCACGGCCGTGCCCACCCCGCCGCGGTCCGTCGCCACCACCGGCACCTCGGACGCCATCGCTTCGAGGATCGCGCGCGGAATTCCTTCGATCCGGAACGTCGGATAGAGGAGGAGGTCCGCCGCGGCGTAGTAGCCGCCGGTGGCTTCCGGCGCCACCGCGCCCGTGAAGTGCGCGCGTGCCGCGAGCTCCGTCCCGGCCAGGCTGCGCTCGAGGCGGGCGCGATCGGGACCGTCGCCGACGACGATCAGGTGTAGATCGCGATGCATCGCCGCCAACCGCTCGAATGCCTGCACGCCGAGCCAGATCCCCTTTTGCCGATTGATGGTCGCCACCATCAACAGCACGACCGCGTCGCCGGGGATGCCGAGCGCGCGCCGCACCCCCGCGCGCAGACGCGCGTCCGGCTGGAACTGTCGCGGTTCCACGCCGGCATAGAACCGCCGCGCGGGCCAGCCGCCGGCGCGCAGGTTGTCGTAGAGCGCGTCGTCCTCGGCGAGGATGGTATCGACGCGTCCGTACAGCCGGCGTTCCAGCCACGCGTAGTAGAAGAGCGCGAGCGCGTGCTTGCCGTACGCGAGGCGCTGGCGCAGACCGGCGCGATCGTGCCACTCGCTCACGAGGTGGGCGAGCGTGCGTCCCGTCGAGAGCACGTAGTGCCGCACCGGCACCCGCGCCGCCGCCACGCCGTAGCCGGAGAGGTTCGTGCTGAGCACGACGTCGCAGTGGCCATCGACGCAGAGCGCCCCCACCGCGTCCGCGCTCCGGCGCCACCACATCGCGGAGTCGCGCGCGGGCGGCACGTCGGCCAGGTAGCGGACGCGGGCACCGCACTCCCACGTGTCCGAGGTGCGCCCTGCGGGGTGCGCGGTCGTGATGACCATGACGTCGTGGCCGAGCTCGGTCATCGCGCGCGCGAGGTACTCGGTGTTCGTCTCCACGCCGCCGAACCCGTGCGCCCGCGTGCGCTTGGTGACGAGCGTGATCTTCACCGGCGCCCCACGCTTTCCTGGAGCCGCGCCGCCACCCGGTCCCAGCTGTAGCGCGCGAGCACGAGCGCCCGGGCGTGGAGGCCGAGCGTGCGCCGCCGCCCCGGATCGTGCAGCAGTCCCTCCAGCGTCTTGGCGAGGCCGTCCGGATCGTCGGGCGGCGTGAGAACGACGGCGGGCGTCTCATCGGCGAGCGGGCGCACGGAGTCGATGGCGGAGGCGACGACCGGACGGCCGCACGCGAGCGCGTCGAGGATCTTGAACGGCGACGTCTCACCGCGGTCCGCCGTGAACGGCGCCACCACCGCGTCCATTGCGTTGAAGTACGCGGGAACGTCCGCGTACGGCACCTGCCCGGTGAAGCGAACGACGCCGTCGAGGCCGAGGCGGCGCGCCAGCCCCTCCCACTCGCGCCGCATCGCGCCGTCGCCCACGATGAGCGCGCACACGCCCGGCACCGTGCACGCGAGCTGAGGCAGAGCGTGCAGCAGCGTCGGCACGCCCTGGTGGCGGTAGAAGATACCCACGAAGCCGACCACCGGACGTTCGGGATCGAGCCCGAGCCGGCGTCGCGCCGCGCGTGCTTCCTCGGGCTTGAAGTGCGTGGGGTCGGTGGCGCTCGGGATGACGTCGATGACGTCCGGGCGCGCACCGTAACGAGTCACCAGCATGTCGCGCAGCCCCGGCGTGAGCGCCACGATCCGGTGCGCGAAGCGAACGTTGACCGCTTCCGTCCATCGCGTGAGCGCGCGCGACAGCGCGCCCACGCCTTCGAGGCGCTGGTATTCGAGCGCGTCGGCGTTGACTTCCAGCACGAGCCGGCAACCCCGCAACGCGCCCAGCAGCAGCGGCAGGACCGTCCGCGACGATCGGAAGTAGACGACGTCTCCCGCGCCGCCGCGAGTCGCCCCGAACGCGGCCACGATCATCGAGACGTAGGCGGTGAGCGGGCGCAGGACGGGCGCGTCGATGACCGGGTACGCGCGCGACGGCACCGCCGCCAGCGGACGCTGGCCGCGCACGCGCGGATAGAGGACGAGCACGTCGCCGCCCTGCTTCGCGAGCGCGCGCGCGAGCTCCCACAGCTTGCGGAACCCGCCCACCTCGCCGACGACGCCGCGCTCGTAGGAGTACGTCAGGAAGACGAACCGCGGCGACGTCGGGCTCACCGGCTCACTCCGCGCAGACCGAGGCCCAGGATGCTCGCCTCCACGCGCAGGCGCTCACGGCGGCGGCGCAGCAGGGACGGCACCGCGCGCGCGAGGGCGGCCGCCACCGTGATGGCGCGCACGACCCCGTACACGACGCCGCCATGGTGGGTGGAGAAGTAGATGAGCGCGCTGCGACGGTGCTCCACGCTGAGCCGCCCCTCGTGCCCGCGCGCGCTCGCCCCGCCTTCGTGCACGACCTCGACCGCGGGCCAGTACACGACCTGCCAGCCCGCCCGCCACAGGCGGCGGCAGAGATCGGTGTCCTCGAAGTACATGAAGTAGCGCTCGTCCAGGGCTCCGGCGGCGGCGAGCGCCTCGCGGCGGAGGAGCAAGCAGGCGCCGCTCAGCCAATCGACAGCGCCGCCATCGCGCAGGCACGGATGCTCCCACGCGTACGGCAACCCGAAGCGGTCGCCGAAGAGCCGTCGGAACACGGCGCTGTTCAGATAGGGCCGGGTCAGGCTCGGGAAGTAGAAGCAGGAGCGCGCGGGTTTGCCATCCGCGGCGCGGAGACGTGGACCCACGGCGCCCGCGCGCGGATATGCGCGCGCGTAGCGAACGAGCGCGCTCAGCGAGCCCGGCGCGGGGACCGTGTCGCTGTTGAGGAGAAGCAGGAACCGCCCTTCCGCGGCCGCGAGACCGGCGTTGCAGGCGCGCGCAAACCCGACGTTGTCGCGGTTGGCGATCACGGTGACCGCGGGAAAGTCGTGGCGCAGCATCTCCAGGCTGCCGTCGCGGGACGCGTTGTCCACCACGATCACTTGCGAGTCGAGATCGGCCGTGGCCGCGGGCAGCGCGCGCAGACACTGGGCAAGGTGGTGGCGGGTGTTGTAGCTGACGATGATGACCGAGAGATCCAGCGGGCGGACAGGCGCGGTCATGGCGCCGACGTCGTGGGCCGCAGGAGGGCGGGAAGCGTACGCAGCCACTCTCGGCTGACGACCCCGTCGCGGACGGCGAGCCAGAGGAAGAGGGCGCCGATGAGCGTCGCCGACGTCGCCAGGCCGAGAGCGGCGCCGGCCCGCGTCGGCTCGGGCACCATGGCGATCACGAGCGCGCCGGCGGCGGCGGGCACGGCCATGAGGAGCGGACGGCGCAGCAGCCGCACGACCGCGACGACGGAGCCACCCATCTCGGAGGCGAAGGCGACCACCAGGTACACGGCGCCCGCGGCAAACGCGAGCGCGGTGCCGAGGGGGGCGCCCGCGAAGCCGAGGACGGGGATCAGGCCGGCGGAAAGCGCGATGTTGAGCGCGCCGGCGAGGATGCTCCGCCGCAGCTCGAGCTCCGGCCGCCCGATTCCGAGCGCGACCGTGTGGGCCATGCCGCTCAGGAGATTCAGGTAGTAGCCCGCGGCGAGCAGCCAGACCGCCAGCCGTGCGTCGGGCGCATCCACGCCCGCCCACACGAGCAGGATCGGCGCGGCGCCGGCGGCGGTGAACACGAACAGCGGCGTGGCCGCGAAGACGAGCAGGCGCGTTCCCGAGAGGTAGAACTGCCAGAGCCGCTGGCGATCGCCGGCGGCGTCGAGCGCGGTCGCGGCGGGCAGCGCAGCCGAGATCAGCAACAGCGGCAGGCCGCGCATGACGTAGGCGATCTTCGAGCCGAGGTCGTAGTAAGCGACGGCGGACAGGCCCAGGAATGCCGACAGAAGAATCTTGTCGCCGTGGAGGCCGATGAGATGCGCGAGGTGGGCGATCTGCAGCTTGCCCCCGAAGCTCGAGAGCTCGCGCAGCACGCCGCGATCGGGACGGCGCACCAGACCGAGACCGGGAAACAGCCGGCTCACCGCGCGCACGGTCACCACCAGCTGCAGGACGGCGAGACCGGACTCGGCGAGGAGCAGCTCGCTGAGCCCTCCTCCCGCAACGGCGATGAACGCGAGGGCAACGCCGCGCACGAGCGTCACCGCCACCGTGATGCGCGCGGCGACGTCGAAGCGCTGGGCGCCCTGGAGCAGGCTCGTGAAGACGGACGTGAGCGAGTTCAGCGCGAACACCGCCACCGCCGCCACCACGGCCGCGCGTGCTTCGCCGCGCAGCGACTCCGGAAGCCAGAGCACGAGCGCCGGAAACCGCGTGACCGCAACCGCGGCCGCCACCTCGACCGCTCCCAGCACGCCGTAGAAGACGACGCTCGTGCTCGCGAGCACCGCCACGCGCTCACGCTCGCCGCGCGTCCACGCCGCCGCCGCCAGCGGCGTGACCGCGGCGGCGAGGCGTAGGTCCACGAGCCCGAGCGATCCCGTCACCGCCCACAGCAGCGACCACAAACCGAAGCGCTCCACGCCGAGAGTCGCCAGCAAGATCGGCGACAGCACGAGCCCGACGCCGAGGCCGACGAGCGAGGCCACGCCGTTGAAGACGGTGTTACGGACGAGGGCGGGCGGGGCCGCGGTGCGATCCGATGTCGGGTGCACGACCGACGTGGTCGTCATCGCGCCCGCTTCCCGCGTCGCGTCGCCGAGCGCTTCCGGAGTGGCGTCGGCGACGGCTTTGCGCGCGGCGCGAGCGCGACGCCACCGTGATCGCGGATGAAGCCGGCGAGCACGGCATCCCACGCGCCCTGCGCGCGCACGATGAACTCGACCACCTCACGGAGAGCGCCGGCGCCACCGGCGGCACGGGTGACGAGATGAGCGGCGGCTTTCACTTCGGGGGCGGCGTCGGCGACCGCGATGGCGAGCCCGGCCGCCTGCAACGCCGGGAGGTCGAGGAGATCGTCGCCGATGAAGGCGACGGCCTCGGCGGGAAGGCCGAGCTCGCGTCGCAGCGCATCGACCCGCTCGCCCTTGCGGCGGACGCCGACCAGCACCGCGTCCACGCCGAGCTTGGTGCCGCGCGCGGTGGTGGCGGCGCTGTTTTCGCCGGTGACCATGGCCGTGCGCAGGCCCGCGCGCCGCGCCAGCTCGACCGCGATGCCGTCCCGGGTGTGGAACGCCTTCAGCTCGTCGCCGCGCTCGGTGAGGACCATGCGGCCGTCGGTGAGCACGCCGTCCACGTCCATGACGACGAGCGCCACCCGGCGCGCGCGTGCGAGTGCCGCCGCCCGCGACGTCATGCCGGCCTCGGCAGCGGCCGGCGCGCGGCCACGGGCGGCGGCTCCCGACGCGCCCCGCGGTCGGCGACCACCGGCAGCATCACCACGATGCCGGCGAAGAACCAGAACGGCTCCATGATCCGGACGATGATGAAGGTGTTGGAGCCGATGGCATGCACGAGGAGACCGACGGTCCCGGCCATGAAGCCGAGGACGAGGCCGCGTTCCTCGGGATCGTCGAGACGTTTGAACGCCGCCCGCGCGCTCCTGATCACCGACCACATCAACCACACGAAGGCCGCCATACCGACGACGCCCGTCTCCACCAGCGTGCGTGCGTACTGCGCGTCCATGAACCGGAATCCCGTGACGCCGTAGCCGAGGATCGGCCGGCGGATCCATCCCTTGAGCGCGTCCTCCACGCTGAGGAGCCGGGCCGACGTCGAGGGATCGAGACCGACGCGTCCGAGACGGACGGTGGGCTGACCGCGTTCGGGTTCGAACGTGTAGAGCACGCGTTTCACGACGGGCTTCGGGAGGATCGCGATCACGACGGGTGAGAGGACGACGGCGACGAGGACGAGGCCGGCGGCGAGACGCCGGCGGTCGGAGAGCCAGAGGAGCGCGAAGAAGGCGGGGATGAGACCGAGGTACGACGCCCGCGACAGCGTGAACACGAACGGCACGAGCATGAGCGCGAGGAGCGCGAGCATGCGGAATCGCATCCGGAGCCGGCGCGTCTCGAATGCGATGCCGCCCGCGATCGCCATCATGAGGAGGAGGTAGCCGCCGAAGGTATTCGGCTCCCCCACTTCACCTTCGAACGGCGCCGAGACCCGCTCCCCGGAGGGGACCTGCGCGGCGCCGAGGAGACTCACGATGGCGGCGGTGACGAAGGCGGCGGTGACGAGGCGCCATGCCTGGCGCCGGTCCGTGACGTTGTTGACGACCATGTAGTACACGAAGAAGTACTCGACGTACTTCAGGACGTAGAAGAAGCCGGACTGCGTGCGCACGGTGCCCGTCACGTACCCGACGAGCGTCGCGAACAGCGACGCGAGGACGTACGCCATGATGGGGCGGTTGAGCGGTGTCTTCGTGACGAGGCCCATCTCCTTGTTCACGGCGGTCTTCGCAAACCAGCTGAGACCGATGACGATGAGCGTGAGGTCTTCGGTGCGCAGCGTGACGCCCGCGCGCTGCGACTCCCCGCTCGGGCCCGCCACGAACTCCGGGGAGAGGAGCATCGAGAAGATGACGAGGTAAATGCCGAAGTCCGTGCGCACGAAGGCGACGCCGAACAGCACCAGCGCCGACACCACCACCAGCGCGTAGCGCAGCGAGACGGTGGTGATGCCCTGGGAGAGCGCGAACGCGGCCCCCACGAGCACCACCGCGATGAGGAGCATGTGGGTGGGCGCCGGCGCCGCGCCGGAGCGGAGGATCCCGGATGGCATGGCGGCGCTCAGCGAACCCGGACGATCTCGTGGGCGAGGCCGAGACGCATGAGCTCAGCGCCGGTGGCCTCCGCGTCCTCTCGCGCGGCGAAGTTGCCGTGGCGGATGACGTACGTCACCGCCGCGTCAGGTGTGGCCGCGATCCGCACCTGGTGTCCGAGCGCACGAAGCCGCTCCGCGAGCTGCACGGCCGGGCGCAGGGCGAGCGGCTCGCCCACGCGCACCGAGAAGCGGTGACCGCTGGGCGTGACGCCCCCGACCGCGAAACCCTCGCCGCGCAGCGTGGCCACGAGATCGTCCGCCTCCTGGGTGGTCGCGGCGCTCTCGACGAGCACCGCGTGGGCGGTACCACCGGCCTGGTGGCGATAGCGAACCGTCTGATACCCGGCCTGCGTGAGCTGACGCTCTACGCGTTCGGAGTCCGCGGCCAAGCCGAAGGGACCGAACTCGATGGCGAAGCGCACGGCAGAGGGCTTTCGGGACGGAGTCGGCGTCGCGCGAGGCACGCTCACCGTCGTCGGCGCGGGTGCCGGACCGGGCACTGCCGGTGAAGGCGCAGGCGCAGGTGTCGCGACCGGCGCTCCATCGACGCCCGCCGGCGCCGCAGTCGTCGGGGACGCGCCGACCCCGGGTGCAGCCTGAACGACGGCGGCGGGGGCCACCGGCGTCGCCGCCGCGAGGGCCGGCTCCTTGACCTCGGCGGGGCTCGGCAGCGCGTGCACGGGCAGCGTCTCGAGACGCTGGCGCAGGAGGGCGCGCGGGCGCACGTCCTGTCCCACGAAACCCATCCGCCACGCCGTCACGCTGCTCAGCGTCGCGAGCATGCCGCCGAGGAGGAAGAGTCCCATGCCGACGTTCCGGTATCCGCTCTTTCGCCGCCGGCGTTTGCCCTTCCCGGCGGCCTCGCCGTCCTCGGTGCCGCCGTTCCCCTGCGTCGTCGCCGTCTTGCGGCTCACGCGCGACCGGACGAAATCGAACGCGCGCGCGACGCGGCCGCGGGGCGCGTCGTCACGCGCCTCCTCGCCGTAGTAGTGCGTGTAGTAGTGGGTGTAGGCGTAGGCGGCGATCTCCGTCTGGAGGTCGTTGAGGACCACGCCCCACACCTTCGCGCGCGCGGACTCGAGGTGAATTTTCGCCCGCTTGAGCACGAGACGACCGACCTTGCCCGCCTGATAGACGAGCACGACGCCGTCCGCCTGACCCGCCACCACCGCCGAGTCCGTGACCGGCAGCACGGGCGGCGTGTCGATGAGGACGATGTCGTAATCCTCGCGCACGGCGCGGAGGAACTGACCCATCGCGGGCGTGGACAGGAGCTCCGACGGGTTGGCCGGGATCGGGCCCGCCTCGATGATGTGGAGGTTGTCGAGGCCGGGCGCGGCCATGACGTCCTCCATCTCGAACCGTCCCATCAGGATGTCGGCCACGGTGCGGATGCAGTCACGCCACTGCGCGTTGCCGACGAGGATGTCGGAGAGGCCGGGCTCGCGCTCGATGCCGAAGAAGCGGTGAATGCTCGGCCGGCGCAGGTTCGCGCCCACGAGCAGCGTGCGCTGGCCGTTCTGCGCCATGGTGAGGGCGAGATTGACGATGGTGGTCGTCTTGCCTTCCTGAAGGGTGGGGCTGGTGACGACGAGGATCTTGCCCTGTCGCTCCATGCACTCGAACTGCACTTTCGTGCGCAGCGTGCGGTAGGCCTCCGCCACCGGCGACTTCGGGTCGAAGTGCGTGATGAGAAGGGCATGGCTCGAGAGCGCGTCGTGGTCCATCTCCGCGAGCGCGGGCCGGCGCTCGATGAGGCGCTGCACGGTCTCCCGCGCGTCGATGTGCGGAATGATCCCGAGGACCGGGACCTCGAGATAGGTTTCCACGTCCTCGATGGTCCCGATCGAGGTGTCGAGCGTCTCCTGGATGAAGGCGAGGACGAGACCGACGAAGAGCCCGAGGATACCGCCCACGAGCACGGTATTGACCGTTTCCGCGCCCACGGGCGCGGGAGGATCGGCGGCGGGGCGCACGACCGAGACCTCCTCCACGCCCTCCGATTCCTTGATGAGCGCCTCCTGGTGCTTGGTCTTGAGCACCGTGAGGAGGTCGTCGTTCACCTTGGCGTCGCGCTGCAGCCGTTGCAGCGTGAGCTCCACCGCCGGCACCTCGCGGTTCTTCTGCAGCAGCTCCGCCATCTGACGCTCGAGGATCTCCTCGCGATGCCGGAGGAGATTGATCTGGGCGCCGATCTCGCGCCGCATCTCCGCCCGCACCTCGCGCAACCGGTCGTCGATGGCGCGCAGGCGCGGGTGCTGGTCGGTGACCTCGAGGGCGAGGTTGTTGCGCTCCAGGAGGAGCTCGGTCTGCGTCGCCTGCAAGCGCATCATGGCCGGGTTCTGGGAGTCCACGTAGATGCGCTCCTGGATCTCGCCGGCGGGGCTCTTCGCCAGCCGCGCCTGCATCACCTCGAGCTCGGTGCGCTGCTGGCGCGCCTTCTCGATGTCTCCGCGGACTTGCGTGAAGAGCGCGACGAGGACGGTGGACTCCGCGCCCGGTGAGATCACCCGGTGCGCTTCGCGGAACGCCCAGACTTCCTCCTCCGCGCGCTTCACGCGCGCCTCCACGTCTTTGAGCTGGCCCTCGATGAACTTGCGCGCTTCCGTGATGCGGGCGTTGCGGTTGGTGCGGTTGTAGTCGCGGTACGTCTCCGCCACCGTGTTGGCGAGGTCGCGCGCCTCGCGCGGGCTCGTGGAGGTGGCGGTGATCTCGAGGATGCTCGTGCTCGGCACGCGCGACGTCCGCATCTTCGCGCCAAGCTCGTCGAGGACGGCCGTGTATGCCTTCGATTCGCGGATGGCCTGGCCCTTGGTGCCTTCCGGCAGGCGTCCCATCCGCCGCGCCACCTCTTCGAGGATGGGATAGCTCTTGATCAGCGTGGCCTGCGTCTCGATGGAGTCGGCGGTGTTGTAGGAGAGCACCTCGAGGAGCAGCCCGGACATCGACGTGGACTGCTCGAACTTGACGGCCGCCGTCGCCTGGTACACGGGAACTTTCTGCTGCGCGAACCACCAGCTGAGCCCCATGACGAGGAGAGTGGACGCCCCGATCACGACGCGGCGGCGCCGGATCAGCAGCCAATAGTCCCGGAGGTTCATCTCGTACTGCGCCATCAGACGCCCTCGGGGCGGGGGACCACGGTCACGGACGTCCTCGCTCAGCTCTCCACGGGACCGGTGACATACAGAAAAGGCGCCTCAGAGAGGTCGACCGGGCGCGCCACCGGTAGCGCTTGCCCTTTGGAGTCGGTCACGACCTCAACCTGAGGTCGGAGCGGATGATTCCGGTTGACGGCCACGACCCGGCCCACCTCGCCCGAGTTCAGGCGCACGACGGTGCCGGGCGGGAACACCGAGATCTCCGCCAGCAATGCCTTGATGAGCGGAGAGGAGAACGACTCGTTCTTCGAGCGAACGATCTCGCGGATGACCTCGTGCGGCTCGAGGTGACCGGCGCCGGGCGGCGGCGCCGTGAGCGTGGCGTAGCTGTCCACGATGCCGAGGATCTTCGCGTCCTGGTGAATGGCGGCGCCCTCGAGGCCCTGCGGAAACCCTTGCCCCTGCTCTCGCTCGTGATGCTGGAGCACCGCGTCCACGAGACCGGGAAAGGGTGGCCCCCATTTCCGAATGAGCTCCACCGACAGCCGGGGATGCGACTGGAAGAGTGCCTGCTCCTCCCCGGACAGATGATCCGCGCGCCGGACGATGCCCTCCGGCACCTGCCAGAGGCCGACGTCGATCAGGATGCCGGCGAGGCCGAGCTGGAGAAGCCGCGCGCGGTCGTATCCGAGATTGCGCGCGACCTGGAGCGACAGCACCGCCACCTGGGCCTGATGAAAGGCGAGGTAATCGCCGTCGGCGGGTGGGGCGGGTGTGGCGGCGATCCAGAAGAGCTGCGGCGAGTGCTCGAGCGCGACGACGACGCGGCTCAAGAATCCCTGCGCGTCCGCCCACGGAAAGGGTTCCCCGGAGCGCGCGAGCGGCCGCAAGCCGGTGAGGAAGACCTGGAGCTCGGTGAACAACGCCGCCGCGTCGCCGGCGGTCGCCGTGTCCGCGGAGCGCTCGCGGGCGGACGTGGCCTCCGCTGCCGGCCGCGACTGCTTCAGCTGCTCGAGCGCGCGATAGCGAACGGCGTCGCGCTCGGCCGCTTCGGCGGCGCCGGCGGGATCGGCTGCGCCATCGCTCTTCGGTCGCGGCGTCTCCCGCGCCGCCGGCGGTCGGGGAGCGGAGGGAACCGTACCGCGGATGAGGTCGCTCATGCGGACCATCAGGCGACTCCCACCACGTCCTTGATGACCTCGGCGATGACCTTCTCGTCGATCTCGGTGAGCCGCTTCGAGTAGCCGATGAGCAGCGCGATGTCGCAGAGGTTGTTGATCTCGCGCGGCGTGCCCCGCGTGAAGTCGAAGATCAGCTTGATCGCTTCCTCGGTGAAGATCGGCGCCTCCCGACCGGCCATGCGCAGGCGGTGCGCGATGTAGGCACTGGTGTGAGCGCTGTCGAGCGTGTTCAGGTGATACCGGATGGCGATGCGCTGATCGAGATGTTTGAGGCGCCGGATCTTGCCGATCAGCTCGGGGGAGCCGATGAGGAGCACGGTGACGAGGAAGCGATCGTCGGTCTGGAAGTTCATGAGGAGCCGCAGCTCCTCCAGCACACCCTCGTCCTCGATGAGCTGGGCCTCGTCCACGATGACCACGGTGTCGCGCTGGGCCTGGAAGTTGCGGAAGAAGACGTCGTTGAGCTGGTGCAGCAGCTCCGGCTTGCTCTTGTCGTGCGTCTCCACGCCGAGCTGGTAGAGCACCTCGCGCAGGAAGTCGAGCGGGCTCCAGCTCGCGTTGGTGAGGAGCGCGATCTCGTACCGCTCCGCCTCCAGCCGCTGGATGAGCGCGCGCGAGAGCGTGGTCTTGCCGCACCCGTACTCCCCGGTCAGCATCGCGCAGCCCTTGCGATGGCGCACGGTATAGACGAGGCGCACGAGCGCCTCCTCGTGCTCCGGCGAGAGATAGAAGAATTTCGGGTTCGGCGAGTTGTTGAAGGGTGGCTCGGCGAGACCCCAGTAGCCTTCGTACATGCTATTTGATGGTGCCGTTGAAGAGGATGTAGAAGCCGGTGTACGCGCTCGCCAGGCTCGTGATGACCTGCGCGATGTACAGGTAGTCCTGCCACCATCGCACCGCCACCTCGGGCACCGTGACCACCGCGCCCGGCTCCAGCGGCGGCGCATCCTTCATCGCGTACGTGCGGCCGTTGCGAAAGGTCACGGTGGTGTTGCTGACCTTGGCGCGCACGCCGGGGCCGCCCGCCACCGTCACGTACTCACGGGCCGTGAAGTCCGGACGAAAATCCACGGCCCCCGGCGTCTTCACTTCGCCGACCACGTACACCTTGTCCTCGATGACGGGGAGCGTGAAGACGTCGCCGTTGTCGAGCACGACGTTCTGGGTCTCGTCCTTCTCCACGAGGAGCTGATGGAGGTCGATCGGGATGCGCTGGCGCGGCCCCGCCGTGCCCGCGCGCTCCACGAACGCCTGCCGGAGGTCGGCGAAGGCGGCGGCGCCACCCGCTTTGAAGACGAAGTCGCGCACGCGCTCTCCCCGCGCCAGCTCGAAGCGCTGCACGATCGTCGGCTTCCCGGCCGTGGTCGTCTTGCTCGACTCCGCCGTTCCGTTGAAGGCGCCCCGCAACTCCACGACGTCCTGCAGCACGGTCAGCGACGGCACGAAGAGCAGGTCGCCGGGGCGGAGCGTGAGGTCGGTGGACGTGCTGAGCGCAGCCGCGAGATCGACGGAGATCGTCTCCTTGCGTCCCTCCGGTCCCACGCGCGTCAGCCGCGCCTCACCCGGCGCCGCTCCTTGCACGAGGCCGCCCGTGAGCTCGAGCAGCTCGGCGAGCGATCCACTCGGGTGGACCTCGTACTCGCCGGGGCGTCGCACCGCGCCCGCAAGCGTGACCGAGCCCGCCCGCGGGGGAACGTAGATCGTCATCTCTTCCTCGGCGGCGGGATTCTGCGCGACATCGCCACGAAGCTCGAACTCGAGGAGATCGATCTGGCGTTGAACCCCTTTTCGCGCTACCGTGACGCGGCGCCAGCTGCCGGCAGGCGTGATGCCGCCCGCGGACTGGATCAGCTCATGGACACGCCGGGTCGCCGAGGCAAGAATGGCGCCCGGCCGCTGAACCTCGCCCGAGAGCACGACCTCGAACGTGCGCGGAGCGAGCACGGTGACGGAGATGTCCGCGTAGCGGAGGAGTGCGCGGGCGCGCTCGACGATCCGTCGATGCGCCTCGAGAAGCGGGAGCCCGCCGACGTCGACCGCGCCGATGGGCGGAACGTTGACGCGGCCGTCGAGATCGACCGTGATCTGCTGGCGCGTGACATCAACGCGACCGGTGATCTGGATTTCGAGCAGATCGCCGGGTCCGAGCCGATAATCGGGCCCCGGATTGACTCGGGGCGCCGAGATCGGCGACATGACGTCGGGCTTCGTGGTCGTTGCCGGAACCGACGACCCGGCCGGCGGTGTCGGAGAAGGCGACGATTGCTGGGCGACCGAGAGGGATGGCGATAGCAAGGACACCGTCAGAACGACACAGACGGCTTTGCGCGCAGTGAGAGACGGTAACTTAACGGACGGGGAAACTTTTTGCAATATGGCATTTTCTCTTTTTCAGCGCCGTAGGGTCAAGGAAAAAGGCGTACGTTTGCAATAGTTTCCTCGACATTTAGCCCTCCTGACGCGGGTGATTCAGCCGCCGGCTCCGGCGCTTCCGGCGACCGCCGATGACCCCCCGGACGGCCCGGACGGGGCTCCTCGTCATCGCTCTTTTGGCCTTTGCGGCTGCTGGGTTCGGCGTGCGGGCGGTGTGGCCGTCCCGGTCCATCCCTCCCCCGCCCCCCTCGCCCCTGGGTACCGCCGACGCCCTCCAGTCGGCCTTCGTAGGTGTCGCCGAACGGGTGCGGCCGGCCGTGGTCAACATCGGGACCGTGCAGGTGTCTCATTCGGGACGCCCGCCGGTCATCCCGGGGCCGTTCTCGGATGACCCGTTCTTCAAGGACTTCTTCGATCAGTTCTTTGGACGCCGGGGTTCAGGCCGACAGGAGGAGTTCCGCCAGCCCGGGCTCGGTTCGGGCGTCATCATCGACAAGCGCGGCTACGTCCTCACCAACTACCACGTCGTGCGGGGAGCCGACGCCGTGACCGTCCGGCTTTCCTCGAAGCAGGAATACCGCGGCCGGATCATCGGCGTCGATCCCAAGACCGACCTCGCGGTGGTGCGGTTCGATCCGGATAACGAGCTCACGGTGGCGGCCCTCGGGAACTCCGACGCGCTCCGTGTCGGGGAATGGGCCATCGCCATCGGTAATCCGTTCGGGCTCGATCAGACGGTCACGGTGGGCGTGGTGAGCGCCACCGGCCGCGCCGACGTCGGCATCGCGACCTACGAGAACTTCATCCAGACCGACGCGTCGATCAACCCCGGGAACTCCGGGGGGCCGCTCGTCAACCTGCGCGGCGAGGTCATCGGGATCAATACCGCGATCGTCGCCACCGGTCAGGGCATCGGCTTCGCGATCCCCGCCAACATGGTGAAGCGCGTGACCGGGCAGCTCATCGACCGCGGCAAGGTCACGCGGGGGTGGATCGGTGTCTCGATGCAACCCCTCACCCGAGAACTTGCGGAATCACTGGGCGCGCGCGATACCCGAGGCGCCGTGGTGGCGCGCGTCTATCCCAACAGTCCGGCCGCCGCTGCCGGCCTCGCCCAGAACGACGTGATCGTGAAGTTCGAAGGGACGCCGGTGGACGACTACCATCACCTGCAGCGCCTTTCCGCGGACGCCGAAGTCGGTCGCACGATCAAGCTCGAGATCGTCCGCAACCGCGAGCGCCGGAACGTCGAGCTGAAGATCGCGGAAGCGCCCGACTCCCAGGCCGGCGCGTCACCGCGCTGATCGCCGCCGCGGGCGACCGGTTGAACCGCGTGCGGTGCGCGCGTGGGCGCGCGCGCCGCTACGCGACGAACGGCGGGATGGGCGGAATCTCGACCTGCCGCGTACGCACCTCCCGCACGCCCGCCACTTCGCGGGCAACCTCGACGGCGCGATCGAGCGCGCTCGTCCCCTCGAGGACGACGGTTCCGTCATGCGCTTCCACGCTGATGCGGTACCGGCGCGTTTCCGGGTGGGTGGCGAGAGCGACCTGCACGCGGGAGGCAAGGGCGCGCGCCGCGAGCGCCTTGCGGGCACTCTCGGTGGTCGCCATCTCGGGACGCCGCACCGCGGTCTCGATCATTTCCACGACCGCCTCGCAGCGCAGCTTCTCGGTGTTGACGACGAGGTCGTAGAGCGTGGGATCGTCGATGTCGACTTCGTACAGGTAGCGCATCCGGCCCGACTTCTCGGCGTCGTCACGGCGCACGAAATCGGCGGCGGCCCGCTGGTGCGGCGTCTCCCCCGTCATCTCGGCCGTGCGCTTGAGCCACTGCCGGACGCGCTGGTCGAAGGGCGCGATCACCCGCACACGCATCACGTGGGGGAGACCACGCAGCAGCCACTGGCCCCCGCGTCCCATCAGGACGGCGTTGTCCTGCTCAGCGAACTCCAGCAGCGTGGTTTGGAGGACCGTGATGTAGTGGCGCGTTTCGGCGTCGAAGCGCTCGAACAGGGTTGGCTTCGATTCGTCGAGGTGCGACAGCTTTTCCTCGACGAGACCGTAGCGCTGGACGGCATCCGTCAAGAGCTCCTGATCGACGTAGCGGTGACCGAGACGCCGCGCGAGCGCCATACCGATCTCCGGTCCGCCCGCGCCCATCTGATGGGAGATCGTCACGATGGCCATCGTTCACCCCCGCCGATATTTTTCCTTCAGCGACGCCGGAGCGATCGCAATGCGCTTGCCGCTGACATCGTCCAGGATGTAGACCTCGTCCGTGAGGGCGCCGCTCGCGAAGACCTCGAAGACCTCCAGCGCCGCTTCGAGGGTCGTATCGCTGCGCCCGCTCATCAGCGCTTCCACGTCGCGCACGGCCAGCCGCGCCATCGCGCCTCCCGAAAATGGCGGACAGCCTATCGCAGGCGCGGCAGCGCGGCAAGCGCCTCCCGAGCTCTCGAGCTTCCCCGCGTGTTCAAACCCTCGCCGACCGGGCGAGATCCTCGCGGACGGGCGCGGGCCGAAACGCCGGCACGAAGGAATAGGGCGGCCAGGGTCCGGTGGGGACGACCGCGACCGCGGGGGTACGGGACGCGATGGGGCCGATCCGGGCAAGGAAGTCGCCGGTCTCGTCGCGCGGAAGCAGGAACGCCGCGGAAGCGGCCACGTTGCGGGCGCTGCCTTCGGCCCGGAACCGCCACTCCACCGCCCCCGCGTGCTCGGCCAGGCGTTCGGCCAACTCTCGGAGTTCCCCGGCATCCATGGAACGGACGGAGGCGTGCCCGGGAGAGCGGGGGCGGTCGTGACGCCAGGCGAGGTGCAGCAGGCGGACGTTCATCTCGACGCGCCCGCGCACGTACGCGAGGGTGGCCCGGAGGAGCGGCTCATGGAGCGCGAGCCACCCATCGACCTCGTCGGAGGGGACCACCGTGCGGCATGGCAGAGGAACCACGGCCGCGGCGGACATCGCCGTCGCGACCACCTCGTGGTGCAGCGACGAGAGCCTGGGTCCCTCGCGCGGCGCCTGGTCGAGCGCGCTCGAGATCACGCTGAGGTCGCCCACTCGCCGCGCCTCCACGGCGGCTGTCGTCACCCCCGCCGCGGGCGGCCGCCATGACCGCGGCAAGCGCTCGGCGACGGCGTAGAGGTAGTGGTCCATCGCGGTCGGCGGCGCCGCGGGGACGACGCTCAACGTCCCGCGACCGCCGCCGCGCGCTTCCACGCGTCGGTGTGCGCGTCCCTCGAAGAAAGAAAGCGGCCCTGCGGGAGCCCGGAGCTCGTCTGCATGAGCCGCGCTTCCTTGAGATCCCAGATCTCCCATTCCCACAGGAGCGCTTCGGTGAAGCGGACCCGGATCTCGTAGCGGTCAGCGTAGACGTCTCGGAACATCTTGGGCCTCTGCACCCCCGAGGGGTCCCGAAGCAGTGAGGGCAAACGAGGGGTAAGTGCGAAGCGTACGGACGTCGTCCCCCCACGTCAAGCGAGATGAGCGCCTTCCGGACGGACGTCCCGGGCGGGGGGCGGGGCGCGCGCGTGTCATAATACCGGGGTCGTGACGGGCTTGCGCCACTGCCTTCCCGCAGCGCTGGCGATAGGTCTCCTGGTGTCGACGTTCGGGGAGGGGGCCCAGCTCGCCGCCCTCCCCCCCGACGTCCCTCCCGCCGAGCGCCTCCGGCTCGAGGAGATCGCCGAAAACGCCGCGGTCTCCACGCAGGTGCGCGCGGAACCATTCCGGGCACGTCGCGAGGTCTTCGAATACCTGCTCGATCATCCGGAGTTCGCGTCCCAGGTCGCGCGCACGCTGCGGTTCGCGCGGTATCGTGTGTGGCGCACGCCGGACGGCCTGCACCTCGACGATGGCTGGGGCGCGAAGGGACGGTTCGCGGTCGTTTCCGCCACGCGGCGCGAGGACGGAAGCGGCGGCACCCGGGTGATGTACGCGCAGGGACGCTACGACCCCTCCATGCTACCCAGCATCAAAGGGCAAGCGGTCGTTCTCGTCGACTACGCGGTGACCCCCGACATCGACGGCAAGAGCATGATCACGACCGAGCTCAGCGGCTACGTCAAGTTCGACAGTCGGCTCGTGGCCGCCGCGGGCAAGGCAGCGGGACGGGTGGCGCGCGCCAAGGCCGACCTCGAAGCCCAACGTCTCGTGAGGGTCTTCGCCAAGACCACGCGCGCGATCGAGCAGGACGCCCCCGGCGTGTATGCGCGGCTGCGCGACAATCCCGAAGTATCGCGCGCGCACCTGGAGGAGTTCCGGCGACTCCTCAACCTGCCGTGAGCGCGAGCGCGCGCGCGAGCTCATCGCGCACGCGCGGAAGACCGGGATCGAGCGCGACGGCGGCGCGGAACGCGGTCACCGCTTCCTTGGCCCTGCCCTGCCCCAACAGCGCGCGGCCGAGGCGGGCGTGGCCGTGGGCGAGATCCGGCTTCAGCGCAATGACCTCCCGGGCGGCGCGTTCCAGCGCCGCGTGTTTGCCTTGCGCCTCCAGCGCCTCCCAGAGGTCGAAGTGCGCCCGCGGCGGGCGGGGGTCGAGCGCGACGGCGGTGGCGCACGCCTCCTCTGCATCCGCGTAGCGTCCCTGCGCCAGCAACAGCGCGCCCAGTGCCGCGTGTGCGCTCGCCGAGTGTGGCTTGATCGCGATCGCTCGGCGATACGCCGCCTCCGCGTCCGCCCACCGCTCCTGCTCGCTGAAGAGCTCGCCGAGATCGGTGTGGGCACGGACGTATTCCGGCTTGAGCCGGATCGCCTCCCGGAACGCCATCTCCGCTTCGGCAGAGCGGCCCTGGAGATACAGCGAGACGGCAAGACCGCGGTTGAGTGCGGCGTGATCGGGGCGGAGCGCGAGGGCGTCGCGATACGCCCGCTCCGCTTCCCGGTGGCGCCCTTGCCGGCCCAGCCCCAGCGCGAAGTTCGCGCGCGCCTTGACGGAGTCGGGGCGGAGCCGAACCGCCTCGCGCAGCGCCGTCTCCGCCTCGGCGTGTTTTCCCTGCCGGCCGAGGGCGACACCGAGCGCGACGTGGAAGTCGGTGTCGCCCGGACGCAGCGCCACGGCGGCGCGAAAGGCGGCTTCCATTCCGGCGACGTCGCCGAGCGTGCCCAGCGCTAGTCCGTGCGCGGCGTGCAGGTCCGGATCGTGCGGTCGGCGCTCGATCGCCTGCGCGTACGCGGCGGCTTCGCCTTCCGCGTCGCCCTGACGGCGGAGGGTCACGGCGAGGCCCATGTACCCGGTCGCGGATTTCGGCCGGAGACGAATGGCCTCCCGAAACGCCGCTGAAGCCGCCTCGAGATGGCCCTGCCGCTCCAGCACCACTCCGAGCTGACGATGGAGTCGCGCCTCGTTGGGGCAGAGTCGAATCGCCTCACGAAACGCGGATACCGCGTCCGGGTAACGACGGCGCCGGCGGAAGGCGAGACCGAGATTCTCGTGAATCACGGGATCGTCCGGGCGCAGGGCCAGCGCCTCGCGGTACGCGTCCACGGCGTCGAGGAGCCGCCCGCCGCGATCGAGCGCGAGTCCGAGCCCCATCCACAGGCGCACGTCATCGGCGCGGAGCGTGAGCGCGGCGCGGTACGACTCCACCGCGTCCCCATAGCGTCCCTGCTCGAAGAGGGCGGCGGCGAGACCGGCATGAGCCTCCACGTCGGCGCCGGCGTGGGCGGCACCGCGGAAGAGCGCGGCCGCGTCCTCGGTCTTGCGCTGGCGGCGGAGCACGGTGGCGAGATTGGCGCGCGCGACGGGGTCCGCCGGCTTCAGGCGAAGCGCGTCGCGAAAGGCGGCCTCCGCCTCGCTCCACGCGCCGAGCCGTTCGAGCGCGAGACCCAGATTGAGGTGCGCCTTCGCGTAATCAGCGCGCTGGGCGATGGCCTCGCGAAGGGCGGCGGCGGCGGCGTGGTAGCGGCGCTGCTCGAAGAGCACGGCGCCGAGCTCGGCATGAAGCGACGCGGCCTCGGGCCGAAGGCGCACGCCTTCGGCGAGAACGTCCGCGGCATCCTCCGTGCGGCGCTGCCGACGGAGAGCGAGGGCGAGATCGAGACGCGCCCGTACGTCGTCCGGGCGCAACCGCAGCGCTTCCCGGTAGGCGGCGTCGGCGTCGTCGAAGCGACCGCTCGCGGTGGCGCGACGGCCGCGTTCGAGCCAGGCTTCGAAGTCGCGGGCGGGCGGTGTCGCCTCCGTCATCGCCCCATTCTTCCCAGGACGGGCCGCCCGCGCAATGTCTCCAACGGGCGGCGAGACGGTGAGGTTCACCCCGGGTGCTCACCGCGGAGGCATGCCGGACGCGTCACGCGTTGACCAACGGCGACGGCCACGGTATGACTACCGTGTGCCGGAAGCCGAAAGGAAGCGGGCGACGCGGATTCTCGTCATCGACGACGAGCGCGAGATCCGCGAGATGCTGCGGGATCTGCTGCGGACGCAGGGCTACGAAGTCATGACCGCCGCCAACGGCCACGCCGCCACCCGACTCCAGCAGGAGGACCCCGCGGATCTCGTGATCACGGACATCTTCATGCCCGAGAAAGAGGGAATCGAGACGATCCTGGATCTCCAGACGGCGTGGCCGGGTCTCAAGATCATCGCGATCTCGGGAGGCGGCGGCGACTACAACGTCGATTACCTCGCGGCGGCGCGCCAGCTCGGCGCCGTGCACAGCATCAGCAAGCCGTTCCAGCTCGACGAGCTCCTCGCCGCCGTGCGGGACGCTCTCCGCGCCTGAGCTAGTCCTCCGCGCGCTCGGGAGGGCGGACGGGAAGCTTGATCGTGAAGGTCGAGCCCTCGCCCACCGTGCTCGATACCTCGATGGTCCCGCCGTGGCTCTGCACGATGCCGAGGCTCACCGAGAGTCCGAGCCCGGTTCCGCTCACTTCCGGCTTCGTCGTGAAGAACGGATCGAAGATGCGGCCGATGTGCTCGGGTGCGATCCCCGTCCCCGTGTCCGTGAACTGCACGTGAACGGTGTCGGCGTCGGCCCAGGTGCGGATGGTGAGCGTGCCGCCGTTCTTCATGGCGAAGATGGCGTTGTTGATGATGTTGAGAACCACTTGCTTGATCCGGGACACGTCGAGCTCGATGACGGGCAGCGTGGGTGAGTACTGCTCCACCACGTCCACGCCGTTGAGCGCGCCCTGGCGGCGCACCATGCTCACCGTCTGCTCGAGCACGACATTGAGCTCGGTGGGCGCGGGCATGAAATCGCGCTGGCGGCTGAAGTGGAGGAGGTCGCGCACGATGTCGCGCGCCCGGGACGCTTCCTCCTGGATCAGCGCAAGCTCCTCCCGCATGGGATCGCCCGGCTCCAGGCGCTCGGCGCGGAAGGAGGCGAAGCCGAGGACGGTGGTGAGCGGGTTGTTGATCTCGTGCGCGATGTTGGCCGCGAGCTCGCCGATGGCGGCGAGCTTGGTCGACTGCACGAGCTGCGCCTGCGTCCGCTTGAGCTCGGCCATCTGGTCCTTCACGCCCTCGTAGAGACGGGAGTTCTGCACCGCCACCGCCGCCTGGAAGGCGATGCCCTCCACGAGGCGTAGCTCGTTGTCCGTGAAGGCGTGCTGCTCGTGGGTCCACGCCACCGAGAAGCCGCCGATCATCTCGTCGTTCCAGAACATGGGCTGGAACAGCACTGACTTGTGGGCGACGACGTGGACGATCGGATGATTGAAGCGCGCGTCGTGCTGGCTGTCGCTGGCGCACACCGCGCGCCGGAGACGGCGGGATTCGTCGAGCCACGGATCGTCCGCCCGCATCTCGAGCTCGGTGAGCCTGTCCAGCGTGCCCTTCGGAATGTGATACCCCGAAAGCGGGACATAGCGGTCGCGCCCCGGCGCCAGCAGCCATGCCGCGCCCACGTCGGCCCCGAGCGCGCGCACGATCTCCCGCGTGGTTCGCCGGAGGATCTCCGTGAGCTCGAGCGTCGAGCCCACGGCCTGGCTCACGCTGAGCAGCGTTTCCGTCTGGCGCAGCTGGAGGCGCTTCTCCTCGAGGAGGCGCCCGTTCTCGGCGGCGATGGCGACCTGGTTGGCGACGATGTTCAGGAGCTGCTCCTCGTCGGCCTTGGCTCCGGGCGGAAGGACCTGGCGTGCGGTCATCACACCGAGATGACGTCCCCGCACCACCAGCGGCAGCTTCCACTCCACCTCGGTCCAGTCTTCAGTCTCGACGCCGGCGCCGGCAAGAACGCTGCGCGGACGCGCCGCCGCCTCCTCCATCACCGACACGCGCACGCCCGCCGGCTCCGTGAGCTCGACGGTGAGCGCGGTGGTGCCGAGCGCGCGCGCGAGATTGGGAAGGAACTGCTCGAGGACCGCGCTCACCCCCAGCTCGGACGTGATGTCCTGCACGGCGCCGTGGAGGTCGGCGAGCTGGCTGGCGCGGCGCACGAAGTGCTGGTTCAGTCGTTTGAGCTCCTCCACCTGGTTGACAAGGCGGTACACCAGCCGCTGATTCAGCTCGCGGAGGTAGACGCCCTCCTCACGTTCCTCGACGTGCTCGCGCTTGCCGTGGAGGAACTCCGCCACCTGACGGGGGAACGCGTCCACGTCGATCGGCTTCTGGATGTAGCCGTCACAGCCGGCCACGAGCGTACGCTGCCGGTCGCCTTCCATCGCGTACGCGGTGACCGCGATCACGGGCGTGGTGGCGAACGTGGGAAACGACTTGATGATCGCCACCACCTCGTAGCCGTCCACGCCGGGCAGGTTCACGTCGAGGAGGATGAGACTCGGCTCTTCGCGGATGGCCGCCTCGATGCCGGCCAGACCATCCTCGGCGTCGATGATGATGTAGCCTTCCGACTCGAGGATCGCCCGCACGAGCATCCGGTTCTCGCGGTTGTCCTCGATGTGGAGGATTTTCGGTCCGGTTCCGTCCGGTCTCACCACTCTTCGCCGCATGGTCGGGATCGTCCCCCTCAGTTCGACGGTGTCGTCAACGGCAATGTGAAATGAAACGTGGATCCGTGATTTTCACGGCTCTCCGCCCAGATGCGCCCGCGATGGAGCTCCACGAATTTCTTGCTGATGGCGAGGCCGAGGCCGGTGCCGTCCGCATGCTGGGAGAGCGGGCTGTCCAGGCGCTGGAACGGCTGGAACAGTTGCTGGAGGTCCTTGTCGGCGATGCCGATGCCGGTGTCGGAGACGCTCACGTGCAGCACGTCGGGCTCGATGCGGATCTGGAGCAAGACGCGCCCCGCCGGCGTGAACTTGATGGCGTTGCTCAGGAAGTTCAGCAAGATTTGCTTCACCTTGGTGCGGTCCGCGTACACGAGCGGCAGCGCCCCCGGCACGTCCTTTTCGATCTTGAGTCGCTTCTCGCGGACGAGCGGCAGCGACGATTCCATGCACTCCTCGACGAGATCTTGCAGGTCCACCTTTTCCGGGCGCATCTCGAGCTTGCCCGCCTCGATGCGGGAGAAGTCGAGAATGCCGTTGATGAGCTGGAGCAGATGCGTGCTGCTCGCGTGCACCGAGCGCAGATACGTCTCCTGACGCTCGGTCAGATCGCCGTCGAGGCGGTTGAGGAGAACCTTCGAAAACCCGATGATCGAGTTGAGCGGCGTCCGCAGCTCGTGCGACATGCTGGCCAGGAACTGGGACTTGAGACGGCTCGCCTCCATGAGCTTGACGTTCGAGGTGCTCAGGTTCTCGTAGAGGCGCGCGTTCTCGAGCGAGATGGCGGCCTGGTTGGCGAGCACGGAGAGCACTTCGAGCTCCTGGGCGTCGAAGATCTCCCCCGACAGCTTCTCGCCGAGGAGCAGGATCGCGCTCAGCTTCTTCTCGATCTTGAGGGGCACGATCAGCGACGCGTGGACCTCGTCCAGCTCGTTCTCGGCCGTTTCGAAGAAGGTGGCGATGCTCGGATTGAGCTTCGCCTCTTCCTTGACGAGCACGCCCTCGGTGCGGAGCAGCCACTGCACGATCGGGCTGTCGGCCCGGATGGGCGCGATGGTGGCGGCGGTGTCTTCCACGGCCGTCTCCTCGCGGTAGGCCACGAAGGAGTTGGTGGCGGAGTCGTGGATCATGAGCACGCAGTGGGTGACGGGAATACCGCGCACGAGGCCATGAAGGAGCGTGTCCACGAGCTGCCCGAAGTTCAGGATCGAGCCCATCCGCTTGCTGAGGGCGAGCAGCGTCTCGTAGCACCCGCGGCGTTTACTGAAGGTCACCCGCTGCACGAAATCCTCGAGCGAGTGCCCCCACGGGCTCATGAGCAACGCCACCCCGAAGCCGAGCGGCACCACGACCCAGATGGTGTCGATGTCGGCGAGGTCGAAGTAGCGCTCGAGGGCGCGGGCGGTCACGAAGAGGCCGCCCGTGATGACGGCGCCGAGGGCCGCATACACGGCCGCGCGCTTCACGGCCACGTCCACCGCGAAGAGACGATAGCGGACGATGGACGTGCCCAGCATGAGCGCGAAGACCATGTTGGCGGGGATGCCCATGGGATACACGGTATCGGCGGCAGGAACGTATCGCGCCAGGATGAAGCGCGCGAAGTCGATGAGGGCGCCCGCCAGGCTCACCGTGGTCCCGAGCAGGATGAGCGTGGCGCGGTTGCGCCGGAAGCTCGAATCGATTCCGCGGTACGCCTTCACGAGGCGCCACACGCCGGAGATCATGAACGCCTGGAAGTACGCGAAGAACGCCATGTAGAGCGGCCCCGCATCGGGCGCCCAGCCCCAGTACGTCCACTTCACGCCCTTCATGAAGATGGGCGAGGCCGTGAGGTTGATGACGGTGAAGAGGGCGGCCAGGCAATAGGCGAGCACGAGCGACGGCCTGTGGCGGGTGGTTGCGTCGAGGAAGATCAGCACGAAGTGGTAGTACAGGGCCGGGATCACGACCACCGCCGCATGGATGACGAGTTCCCAGAAGAACGCGGAGCCTTCGTCGGGAGTCGTGCGCAGCATGAAGACGCCGTAGTTCCACAGCGCCATGCCCGCCGCGAAATACGCGAAGACGCGGTTGAGGCGGCTTCCTGGATTCCGGACGACCGACAGCCCGGCCAGCGAAACGTTCAGGAAGAACGCGAAAAGCGGAAGGAGATTATGCGGGGTCAATCACGTTCCCCTCGGCGCCGTCGAAGGGGAAGTAGATTTTGTCCTTTTTCCGCTGCTCCTCGATCTCGTCTCGGAGAATCCCGAAGACGAGCACGTCCCAGTAACGCCCTCCGTGGAACCCGGCCTTGCGCAGCACGCCTTCCTGCTGGAAACCGTTACGACGAAGGGCATTGATGCTGAGGACGTTGTACTCGTACACCTTGGCCTCGATCCGTCGCAGGCCCAGCACGTCCACGCCATAATAGGAGATGAGGCGCCCCGCTTCAACGCCGAATCCTTTCCGCAGGGCCCTCTGATCCGCAATGATCGTCTCCAGAAAGGCGTACCCCTCCAGCAGATGGATGTTGAAGAGCCGCACGACGCCGAGCGGCCGGAGGGGGTTCTCATGCGGCACGTTGACCCGGGTCGGATTCGCCATGATGAGGAGGACGACCTGGGTGGGATCGGCGAGACAGGCGTCGTAGAACTCGGGGCCCGAGTCGTACTGGTGCTTGAACGTGTGCAGGAACTCGCTGCCCACCATGCGCTCGAGAAACGGGTCGTCCACCCATTCCCCCACCACCGTAAGGTCTTCGGGGACGAGGGTGCGCAGAAAAACGCGCCGGCCGCGAGCGATGACCGCACCGTCAGACGTGGGACCCTCGGCCGCCGGCGTGGCGGAGGCGGCCGCGGCCGCAGAGGCGAAACTCATTCGTCGGCGTCCGCGACGCGGAAGACGGTGGCGGTTCCAGACTCCCGAAGCGCCCGGCGCACCTCGGCATTGATCCGGAGCACCATCTCGCCGCCCGGACGCCCCTCCAAGACTTTCTGGCCGCTGAGGAGCGCCGCCACGCCCACGACGTCGACTGCGGTGACGCGCTCAAGATCGAGGAGCAACCGATCACATCCCCGCTCCGCGTAGCCCCGGATCAGCTCCCGCACGCGCGGCGCGGTGGCCGCGGTGATCGGGCCGAGCAGACAGAGGCGCGTCAACCCGGCCCTCTCCTGGTCGCCCAGGCGCACGGTGACGACGTCCTCGTTCATCGGAGCCTCGGTTCTGTCCATGCTGTCCGGGGCGCAGTGCCATCAGAACGTGATTTCGAAGCGCACCGTCGGCTCACCGAGCGACAGTTCGGTGGCCTGGACGTCAATGCATTGCCCGTTCGGCGCACCGGCGGTCGTGCCGAGGTACGTGATGTCATAGCCGCCCATGAACGCTGCGAGCGGATTGGCAGCGGGCGAGAGCGGACAGAAGAGCTGCCGCAGCGTCGCGCCGCCCGTTTCGGGTCCCGCGTAGTTCCCGGCGAACGGCAGACGGAACACTCCCGTGAAAGGGATGGAACCTTCGCCGCGCGATCGCCGCATCGTGCCCGTCACCGTCCCGTACGGGATGCCCTTGATGAGCGCGGGCGCGAAATTCATCTCGCCGCGGAAGCTGCCGTGCAGCACGACGAGCTCGGGCCCGTCGACGGCGTTGTCGCCTTGCACCACGACCGTGTACGTCCCCCAGAAGTCACCGAGACCGGTGGCCACGTTGATGTTGTCGTTCCCGGTGGCATTGATGGCGCACTTCGTCGCCCCGGGGCTCAGGAGCGTGACCAGCGACTTCGGGCACAGCGGCGTCCCGAGATCGGCCCAGCCCGAAAGCTGCGACGTCGCGGAGCGATACGAGCCGTCCCGGAACTTCGTCTTCTTCATGTTCTCGGTCAGCTCGTAGAGCGTGGCGTCCGCGGCCTGGACGAAACGCGGCGCGAACACAATCGCGGAGAACGCTATCACCGCAACAGCGGCGGTCCGTTTCCACGTCGTAGTCATGTGAATAGCCTCCCCGTCGCGCCGTCGAGAGCGCGCGATGGAGCACAGTCGAGCAAAGGCGGTACCAAACCTCTTCCGCGCTACAACTGAGCGGAACTATTGGTGCATCCGACTACGAGAGGAAGAAAAATCGCGCGGCGAGCGGGTGATTCCTTAACATCGAGGGCGCGTCAACGGCCAGGGAATGACCAGGGTGGCACGAACGACGTGGCGCGCGCGGTCCGCTGCTCGGTGGTCGGCGCCGCCGCGTCGCGACGGCGTGCCCATGCGAGCAGGCTGATCCCGTTCAGGAACGTCGCCCGCGACTCGAGCACCTCGAAGCCGGCCTTCCCGAGGTACTCATGGAACTGCTCGCGGGTGAGATAGCGATGATCACACTCGCGAAAGCGCTCGAAGAGCGCGGTCGGCACCAGCCAGCGGAGCGCGCGCACGGCGGCGGCGAGGCCCTCGTGGCTTCGCATCGCGCGAAACATCGGCACCACGTGGGCGGGACGCGCGTAGGTGAGAAAGATCGCATGGCCGCCGGGACGAAGAGCGCCGCGGCACCCTTCCAGGAAGCGTGCGGGCTCGGGGTGCCAGTAGAGCGTGTGCATGCTCACGAGCACATCGAAGCTGCCCGCCCCGGGAATCGCGTCGCGCGCCACATCGGCATGATGAAAGGTCACGCGGCCGGGAGCGGCGGAGGCGACCGTTTCCTGCGCCACCGCCACCAGGTGCTGCACGGCGTCGGCGCCCACGACCGAGTATCCGTCGCGCGCGAGGCGAGCGACGACGGTACCGATGCCGCACGAGACGTCGAGGACGTTGCTCTGCAGGCGGCTCGACCCTGTCGCGGCCGAGCGTGCGACGAGACCGGCGACCTCGTCGAGGAGCGCGGTATACGGGGGAAACCGGCGCACGATCGCGTCATAGCTCCAGCCGTATCCGAGCGCGATCATGCGCTCGAGGGCGGCCTGTCTACGCACGGGCGCGTCCGCGCGGCCCTCGACCTTGGGCGCGAGCACGACGTTCCGGTTCATCTACTCTTCGGTGTCCTTGCGCGCCCATGCGAGCACGCTCGCTCCATTCAGGAAGGTCCGGCGCAGCTCGAGCACGGTGAAGCCGGCGGCGCGGAGGTTGGCCGTGAACTCGTCCTCGCCCCAGTAGTGCGGACCGACGCGCTTGCGGGCAAGCTCGAAGATCGTGTTCGGCAGCAGCCACAAGAGCGCGGCCAGCGCCGCCGCCAACCCGTCCTTTGCGCGCACGTCCCGGAACGTCGCCCACGGCGCCACCTGCCGCGTGTGGTTCACGAAGATGGCGTGGCCGCCGGGTTTGAGAATCCGGTACGCCTCCCGGAGCAGTTGCTGCGGCGCGGGGTGCACGTAGAGCGAGTGAATGTTGACGATTTGCTCGAACGTGGCGTCGCGGAAGGTGTTGCCGCCGCCGAGATCGCCGTGGCGGAAGGCGAGGTTCGAGAGGCGTTTCGCCCGCCGCTTCTCACGAGCCAGCTCGACGAGACCGTCATAGGGATCGACGCCGACGACCGAGAAGCCGGCCTCGGCGAGGAGGACCGTGAAGTTTCCCGGCCCGCACGCGATGTCGGCGACGTGGACGGAACGGCGGCTCGCTCCGTCGCCGGTGGCTGCGCAGACGAGCTCGAGGACTTCGCGTTGGAGCTCACAGTACGGCTTGAAGCGGTCGAAGATGTAGTCGTAGACGACGCCGTAGCCGACGGAGAGCATCCGATCCAGACCCCAGCGCAGCCCGTCCGCCACGGACGTCATCCCACGGTATCGCGGGGGCCGGGCGTCGTCGGGGTGAAGGTCGCGCGCGCGCTGGTCCGGCGGCGAGTGCTCCGTGACGTCGCTGCGTCTCATCGCAGTCTCCTCGCCTTCCGCGCTGGGAAAGGCGCCGGCCTGTGGATTCGTGTCAGGGCGTGGGCGTCGGGGCGGCGAGCGCCTTCCCGACCGCGGCCCGAAGCTCATCCGAGGTGAACGGCTTGAGGAGGATGGAGGTGACCCCCATCCGGATCGCTTGCTCCATGACCGCGGGCGTCCCATGTCCGGTGACCATCACCACCGCGACGTTGGGATGAAGAGCGCGGGCCTCGCGGAAGACGTCGAAGCCGGTCATGCCCGGCATCTTGTAGTCGAGGACGATGAGATCGAACGGCTCCTGGCGCAGGATCTGGATGGCGGCGTCGCCGGAGTTCGCTCCCCGCACGGCGTAGCCGAGCGCCTGGAGGACGTTCACGCAGAGGACGACCACCGGGCCCGCATCGTCGACGATGAGAATCTTCTTCTTCGGCTGGCCGGCCGCGGCCTGGCTCACGACTGTGGCACCGCCGACGGCGACGACGCGCTCTGAAAGCGGCTGATCTCGGCAAGCCGCTCGACGGGAATGGTCGCGAAGGCGTCGCTCGCCACCGGATCGAACTGGCTGTTCCGGCCGCGCGCGATTTCCTCACGGCCGCGCTCGATCGGGATCGCGGCCCGGTACGGCCGATTCGACGTCATCGCGTCGAAGGCGTCGGCCACCGTCACCACGCGCGCGATGAGCGGGATGTCCTCGCCCTTGAGCCCGTCCGGATATCCCGTGCCGTCGTAGCGCTCGTGGTGGCTGCGCACGGCCTGCGCTTCGCGGGCGAGGAAGCGAAGCGGCTTGAGGATCTTGTCGCCGACGACGGTGTGGCTACGCACGAGCGCGAACTCCTCGTCCGTGAGACGATCCGGCTTCTGGAGCAGGGAGTCGAGGATCACGAGCTTGCCGAGGTCGTGGAGGAGCGCGGCCCGACAGATCACGAGCGTCTGCTCGTCCGACATCTTCATCGCCCCCGCGACTTCGCGCGCATAGAGGGAGACGCGCGCGGAGTGTCCCTTCAGGTAGAGGTCTTTCGACTCGATCGCGTTGACGAAGGCCGCGATGGTGTCGATGACGTTCTTCTCGATGTTCTCGCGCAGCACGATCTTCTGCAGGGCCACCGCCCCCGTGCGCGCGTAGCCGAGGAGCAGGTTCTTTTCGTCGGGAAGGAACGAGCTCGTGCGGGCGTCGCGGGCGAGACAGATCATCCCCATGGACTTTCCGACCCCGGGGATGACGGCCGCGATGGCGTCGATGGGCTGCCCTTGACCGGACAGCGTCACCGTCTCCTGCGCGCCCGTCGCCGTGAGGTCGTCGAACGATGACTGCACGCGCGTGAGGAGATGATTGATCAACACGGGATGGCCCTTGTGATTGGCCTTGAAGCGCCCCTCCTCGTCGCGCAGCAGCAAGAGCGCGGCGTCGCTGGGAAGGCTCTGGACGGTGTAGTCGAGTACCATCTCCATGAACTGCCCCGGCTCCAGGCCGCGCAGGGCGAGCTCGCCGATCCGCGACAGGACCTCGACGCCGAACTCGCGCCGGGCCATCTCCTCCGTGACCCCCGCCGGCTGTGTGAAGACGCCGTGATTTTTCCGGCGGTCCTCGCGGACACGGCGGATCAGGTGATCGATGTCCCGAGCCGCGAACGGCTTCGGCAGGTAGTCGTAGGCGCCGTGCCGGAGGCCGAAGATCGCGGAGCTCACGGAGGGCGCGCCCGTGATGAGAACGACGGGCGTGCCGGGCTGCTTGCCCTTGACGGCGCGCAGCAAGTCGAGGCCGCTCAGACCCGGCATCCTGATGTCGGAAATGATCAGGTCGAACGGCTGGTCGGACATGAGGTTGAGCGCCTGCTCCGCCGTCGAGGCTTGCGAGACCACGCACCCGGTCTCGGTCACGGTGGCCACCAGCAACCGGAGAATGGGCGCGTTGTCATCGACCACGAGCACGCGAAGCAGGTCGAGGCTCTGTTCTTCCGGCAAGAGCGTGGACATGAGTATGGTGAGTTCCCTTCCTATTTGGACGACGCCATCTGGTTGAGGAACTCCATCCACTGGCGCGTCAGCACGCCGTCCTTCGGGAACTTCAAGTTGTCGAAGTCCGCGGGCAACTCGGCGACGAGGTCCTTCGCCGCTTCTGCAGGGACCACGGTGGGCGCCGCCGGCGTCGCCGTCGCGGCCGGCTTCGGCGCCTCCGGCACTTTCGCCCACGCCGGCGGCTTGGCCGGTGTCGGTGTCGCCGTCGCAGGAGCGGCCCCACCGGCGAGCGTGGCTTCGATCTCGCTCACGAGCCCGCGGAGGCCGGTGCTCTCCGTCGCCGGTTTCGGAGCAACCGCCGCCGCCGGCGCCTTGTGCACCGGAGCGGGAGCCGGAGTCGCGACGGCGGGCGCCGCCGGAGCCTTCGCGATCTCGTCGAGAAGACCGCGCAGACCGGTCGCGGCGGCGCGCTCGACGGGCCCGCGCGCGGCCGGGGGCGGCGGGGTCGCCACGGGAGGCGTCACGGGCGCCGTTGCAATCTCGTCGAGCAGCGCGCGCAGTCCGAGACCGGGCGCCGCAGCAGCGGTCGGCGCCGCGCCGTCGCTCGCGTGCTCGGCCACGGGCTCGACGGCGACTTCCTCGGCGGTGGCGACTTCATCGACCATTGGAGCAGGTGCCGCGGACTCGAGGACGAGCATGGGTTCCGGTTCCGCCACCGGCCACGGCGCATCGCCGACGCGGGCGGCGGCGTCGAGGCCGATCTCCTCGAGCACCGCGTCGAGCGCGGCCGCGTCCAGTGGCGCGACCGGGCGCTCCAGCTCGAGCGCCGGCGACGCATCGTGCAGCGACAGCGTCTCCCCGGCCGCCGCGTCCGCGACGTCCGCGAACTCCTGTGCACTGCTCGCACGCGCGGCCGCAAGCACGTCCTCGGCGATCGGCCCTGCGGTGTCGCGGGCATCGTCGTCGGCGAGCGAGAGATCGCTCGCGACGGGCGACGGTGCGCTGTCGCGCACCTGATCGCGCACGAGCCTTTCACTCGCCGCGGGCGCGGGGGTGGGAAGGTGACCGTTCCCGTGGGCGCCATGCCCGTTGGTGCCGGCCAGCGACGGCGCCGTCACTTCGTACGCCGCGACGGGCGGTGTCGCCAGCGCGGGCGGCGGCACCGCCACGCGCTCACTCACGCGCGGCAGCGAGCTCAGGCTTGCCGTGACGTGCTCGAACAGAATGGCGGCGACGCCGTTGACTTCGAGGGGACGAAACTCCACGCACGTCACGCGGGCGAAGTTGATTTGCTTCATCTTCCGCGGGAACGATTCCGGCGTGCGCTCCACGACGAAGATCACCCGCGGCGGACGTTCCGCCGACACGCGGAGCGACGGATACAGTCGCTGGACCGCTTGGGGGTACTCCAGACACCACGAGTACGCTTCCACCACGCGCATGAGCAGCGCCTCGTCGGCGGTGGTGCCGATGGCAATCAGGACGAGCGCGCCCTCGACGTCGACGGCGGCGATGTCGATGGTCGCGTGGCCGAGCAGCAGACAGGCGTCGATGACGGACAGGCCGGGCTCGAGGCTTTCGATGTTCTCGGCCACGAGCTGCACGAGCTGTCCGACATCCCCGACGTCGAGCTTCCTGACCGCCACTCTCATTCGGACCCCCTGTGTTCGCACGCGGCGAACTGGTGTACCGAGTGTCGCGGGGGCTTAGAGCAAGGGCGGTACCAAGCCCTCATTTCGAGCCAAACATCGCGAATCCGAACGCGTTTCGTGGTCTGGAGGGCGAAGCGAGATGGACAGCCTGGCGGTTGATCGCTGACCGCCCGCGACAGCCTGGACGGCCCCGCTGATCACACCCTGACCAACGTCAGCCGCCGGCGAGCTTCTTCCGAAGTGTCTGGCGGGTGATCCCGAGGATCTTGGCGGCCTCGCTCTTGTTGCCGTTGACCTGCTCGACGACCTTCACGATGTAGGCGCGCTCGATACTCGCCAGCGTGCGCGACTCCTTGCCGGCCGCCGCCACCACCGGCGTATCGGACA
>Ga0114129_10000152_pt1 | contig 73518 bp, 55 predicted proteins | sample RhiMetdeltSRZDD1_FD_80071 | JGI IMG/M metagenome (GOLD analysis project Ga0114129, IMG submission 80071) | Populus rhizosphere microbial communities from Tennessee, USA - Rhizosphere MetaG P. deltoides SRZDD1 (version 2) (version 2) | ecosystem: Host-associated > Plants > Roots > Rhizosphere >...
GCCGTTTGCACTCCCGCTCCGCTTTCGAACAACTTACGCCAGCAACACGCCGGCAAGACGAGGAGATGTGTATGGCGGAAAAACAGAACGCGATGACACCGATACGCGAGGACCGTCTCGGCGTGACGAGACCAAAGAATTGGGGCAGCAGCCCATTCCGCGCGCTGCAGCGCATGGCAGATCAGATGGATCGGATGTTCGAGGACATCGGTTTCGGTTCTCGATGGACAAGGCCGGCTTGGCGAGAGATGGGCATGGAAGCCTGGGCGCCGGAGATTGATGTCTTTCAGAAGAATAACGAGCTGACGATCAGGGCCGACCTGCCTGGGCTGAGACGAGAGGACGTGACGGTTGAGATCAACGACGACTCTGTTTCCATTCAGGGAGAGCGCAAGCGCGAGCACGAGGAAGAACGCGAAGGCTACTATCGGACCGAGCGGAGCTATGGCAGCTTCTATCGCGTAGTCCCGCTGCCCGAAGGCGCCATCACCGAGCAGGCCAAAGCGAGCTTCAAGGACGGCGTGCTCGAGATTACGATGCCTGCGCCGCCCTCATCGAAGGGGCGTCGTCTGGAGATCAGCGAAGGAGCGAAGAAGTAGCGCTCGCGTGCCCGCCGAAAGCGGCGACGCTCCGGCGGGCATTCGCGCTCGTTTCGGCCGCGGCGAAAAAACGCTGAGGTCAATTCTGTGGAGCTGATGCCTGAGCTGTCATTGATCACCCCATAACGTTATGATTTAGGACTGAAGTGGTCGGAGTTTATCGGCCATGCTCAGGCTGTCGAAGAAAACCGATTACGCGCTTCTGGCGCTTCAGCATCTCGCCAGTGAAGGTGCGTCGGGCGTCGCAAGTGCCCGTGCGATCGCGGAGCGCTTCGGCATCCCCCTCGAGCTCCTCGCGAAGATCCTGCAGCAGCTGGCGCACCACGGCCTCGTCGCCGCGCATAAGGGCATCCACGGCGGCTATTACCTCGCGCGGCCGGCTGACGCCATTTCGATCGCGGACGTCGTGGAGGCGATCAACGGCCCGATGACATTGACGGCGTGCTCACCCGCTGACATGAGATGTGAGCAGTTCGCGGCGTGCACGGTTCGGGATCCGCTCTGGCAAATACGAGAACGAATCGTCTCGGTGCTCCAGGCGACCACGATCGCAGATGTCTCCCGGCCCGACGAGTCTCACGGCGCGCCGGTGACGATGTGGAAGGAGGAGCCGGTCTCTACAGGTCCGGTGCAGAGGCGATGATTCGAATCACTGATCGCGCGGCGAAACACATTCGCAAGATGCTCATGACCCGCAACCAAGGTGAGAGCGCGCTTCGAGTGGGCGTCAAAGGCGGGGGCTGCTCCGGGTTCGAATACACGTTCGGATGGGAAGCCGCACCTCGACAGGGCGATTCCGTCTTCGACGCCCCGGACGGCGGCAAGGTCTTTATCGATGCAAAGAGTCTTCGACTGCTGGACGGCATCGTGCTGGATTACGACACCAGCCTCCTGAGCAGGGGATTCCTGATTGACAACCCGCATGCGAAGAGCACGTGCGGGTGTGGAACGTCGTTCAGTGTCGAGGAGTCCTAGAGCCAGACAAGGAACATATGAGTACGGCAACGCAGACAATCGAGCAACTTGCCAGCCGCGAGTACAAGTACGGCTTCGTGACCGACGTCGAGCAGGACTCGGCGCCCCGAGGTCTCAACGAGGACGTGATCCAGCTGATCTCGGCGAAAAAGCAGGAGCCTACGTGGCTGCTCGACTGGCGGCTGAAGGCGTATCGCACGTGGCTGACGATGAAGGAACCAACGTGGGGCAACGTCAAGTACGGGCCGATCGACTATCAGCGCATCATCTACTACTCCGCTCCGAGGAAGCGCCCCGCCGTCGCGAGCCTTGACGAAGTCGATCCGGAAATCCGACGGACGTTCGAGAAGCTCGGTATTCCGCTCGAAGAGCAGAAACTCCTCTCGGGCGTGGCCGTCGATGCTGTCTTCGACAGCGTGTCCGTCGCCACCACGTTCAAGGAGAAACTCGCCGAGCTCGGCATCATCTTCTGCTCGTTCTCGGAGGCCGTGCAGAACCATCCGGAACTGGTTCGCCAGTATCTCGGTACCGTCGTCCCGTACTCGGACAACTTCTTCGCGACGCTGAACTCCGCCGTGTTCAGCGACGGCTCCTTCGCGTACATCCCGAAGGGCGTCCGCTGTCCGATGGAGCTGTCCACCTATTTCCGCATCAACGCGCGGGAGACCGGCCAGTTCGAGCGAACGTTGATCGTCGCAGAGGAGGGTTCGTACGTCAGCTATCTCGAAGGTTGCACGGCGCCGATGCGCGACGAGAACCAGCTGCACGCGGCGGTCGTCGAGCTCGTGGCGCTCGACAACGCCACGATCAAGTACTCGACAGTGCAGAACTGGTATCCGGGCGACCGCGAAGGGAAGGGCGGCATCTACAACTTCGTGACCAAGCGCGGCAAGTGCCTGGGCGCGAGCTCGAAGATCACGTGGACACAGGTGGAGACGGGATCGGCGATTACCTGGAAATACCCCGGGTGTGTGTTGATGGGCGACAACTCCGTCGGCGAGTTCTACTCGGTGGCGACGACGAACAACTGGCAGCAGGCCGATACCGGCACGAAGATGATTCACCTCGGCAAGAACACGAAGAGCACGATCGTCTCGAAGGGCATCTCTGCGGGCCACGGCCAGAACACGTATCGAGGCCTGGTCAAGATTGCGAAGGGCGCGCGCGGCGCGCGCAACTACTCGCAGTGCGATTCGCTGCTGATCGGCGATCAGTGCGGCGCGCACACCTTCCCGTATCTCGAGATCAAGAACAGCACGGCGCGCGTCGAGCACGAGGCCTCGACGTCGAAGATCGGCGAAGACCAGATCTTCTATTGCCGGCAGCGCGGACTGTCGACCGAGGATGCGGTCAACATGATCGTCAGCGGCTTCTGCAAGGAGGTCTTCCGACAACTGCCGATGGAGTTTGCCGTTGAGGCGCGGAAACTGCTCAGCGTGAGCCTCGAAGGGAGCGTGGGCTGATGCTGAAGGTCACGAACCTCCATGCCGCCGTCGGCGGGCACGAGATCCTCCGCGGCATCAATCTGTCGATTGACGCCGGTGAGGTGCACGCCATCATGGGGCCGAACGGCTCCGGCAAGAGCACGCTCGCCCGGGCGCTCGCGGGACATCCCGAGTATCAGGTCAGCGAGGGCGAGGCGCTGTTCGAGGGCGAGAACCTGTTCGCGATGGATCCCGAGTCGCGCGCACGCGCCGGCGTGTTCATGGCATTTCAGTACCCGGTCGAAATTCCGGGCGTCCATAACGCTTATTTCCTGAAGGCGGCACTCAACGCGGTCCGCGCGCATCGCGGCCAGGAGGAGCTCGACGCCGTGGAGTTCATGGCGCTCGTGCACGACCGCATGAAGCAGCTCGGGATCGACGAGTCGCTGCTGAACCGGCCGGTGAACGAAGGCTTTTCGGGAGGCGAGAAGAAGCGCAACGAGATCTTCCAGATGGCGGTGCTCGAGCCCAGGTTGGCCATTCTCGACGAAACGGACTCCGGCCTCGATATCGATGCGCTGAAGATCGTGGCGCACGGCGTGAACGCGATGCGGCGCCCCGATCGCGCGTTTCTGCTGGTCACGCACTATCAGCGGCTGCTGAACTACGTCGTACCCGACGTCGTGCACGTCCTTGCCGACGGACGGATCGTGCGGTCGGGAGGCAAAGAGCTGGCACTGGAGCTCGAGGAACGAGGCTACGGCTGGCTGGAAGCGGGCGCGTCGGTGGGGAGCTGATTGTGGCGCCCGCGCTGAATGCGTACGTCGCCGAATGGGAACGCGCCAAGCCGCTGCGGCAGCACAGTGGCGCGAATGGCCTCGCGAGCATCCGTGAGGAAGCGCTTCAGGAGTTCGTGTCGCGGGGATTCCCGACCACACGCGAGGAAGAGTGGCGATTCACGAGCGTCGCGCCGATTGCCGAGCGCATGTTCGCGCTTCCGCTGCCATCGGCGGCCGACATATCGGCGAGCGACATCGCTCCATTGCGGTTGCCGATTCCCCCCGCGATGGAGCTGGTATTCGTCAATGGACGCCATGTGCCTGCGCTGTCACGGGTGGGGACGCTTCCAGAGGGCTCACGCGTAGAAAACCTCGTCACCGCGCTCGCGACCGCCAGCGATCAGATTGAGCCGCATCTGGCACGGACCGCATCCGTCGAGCAACAGCCGTTCGTCGTGCTGAATACAGCGTTCCTGGATGACGGCGCGTGGATTCAGGTGCCTGCGGGGGCGATCCTGCAGGAACCGATTCATCTGTTGTTCCTCTCGACGGGCGGCATCGATAATCGTCCGCTGATGTCTCATCCCCGCATCCTGGCGATTCTCGGCAAGAACAGTCAGGCCTCGGTGATCGAAACGTATGCAGGAACCAACGGCGCGCAGTACTTCACCAATGCCGTGACTGACATCGTCGTCGGCGACAACGCCATCCTCGACCACTACAAGCTGCAGTACGACAGCCCCGCGGCGTTCCACGTCGGCGCGATTCACGTGCGAGCGGACCGCAGCGCAACGTACCGATCGCACTCGGTCAGCCTCGGCGGAGCGCTGGTTCGCAACGACGTGGTCGCCGTCATGAACGGCGAGGGCGCGGAGTGCATGCTGAACGGCCTGTATGCTGCCGATGCGCGGCGGCTCGTCGACAACCACACGACGATCGACCACGCGCAGCCGCACTGCGACAGCCGCGAGATCTACAAGGGCATTCTTGCCGACCATGCCCGCGGCGTCTTCAACGGAAAGATCATCGTCCGGCCTGACGCACAGAAGACCGACGCCAAGCAGACCAATCGCGCACTTCTGCTGTCGGAAGACGCGCAGATCAACACGAAGCCGCAGCTCGAGATCTTCGCCAACGACGTCAAGTGCACGCATGGCGCCGCCGTTGGGCAGCTGGACGATGAGGCCCTCTTCTACATGCGTTCGCGCGGCCTCAGCGACGCTTCCGCGCGGCGAATGTTGATTCACGCGTTCGCGGCCGACGTGCTGAACCGCCTGCCGCTCGAGCCCGTTCGCATGCGGGTAGAGGAGCGCCTGCAGCAGCAGCTCGCGCGATCGCTGCCTGCAGTGGCATGAGGGAACTATGACGACCGCTGCTTCACCGTCCGCTTCCTTCGACGTAATGCGCGTTCGCGAAGACTTTCCGATTCTGCAGCGCCGCGTTCATGGGAAGCCGCTCGTCTATCTGGACAACGCAGCGACGACGCAGAAGCCACAGACAGTGATCGATCGGATCGTTCGGTACTACCGGGAGGAGAACGCAAATATCCATCGCGGCGTGCATGCGCTCAGCGTGGAAGCGACCGACGCGTACGATGCCGCCCGCGAACGGGTGCGGCGCTTCCTCAACGCCGCCGAGGCGCGCGAGATCGTGTTTGTGCGCGGAGCGACGGAAGCGATCAATCTGGTCGCCGCGACCCACGGACGCGCACATATCCAGCGCGGCGACGAGGTGCTGATCTCCGAGATGGAGCACCACTCCAACATCGTGCCGTGGCAGATGCTGTGCGAGGAACGAGGCGCCCGTCTGCGCATCGTGCCGATCACGGACACCGGTGAGCTGCGTCTGGATGAGTACGAACGTTTGCTTGGGCCACGCACGCGCATGGTCGCGATCACACATGTATCGAACGCACTTGGCACCGTCAACCCGGTGACCGCGATCGTACAGATGGCGCACCAGAGGGGCGCGGTTGTGTTAATCGACGGCGCGCAGGCGGTCGCGCACATGCCGGTGGACGTGCGGGCGATTGGCTGCGATTTCTACGTCTTCTCCGGCCACAAAATCTTCGGCCCGACCGGGATCGGCGTGCTGTACGGGCGGGCCGCGCTGCTCGAGGCCATGCCGCCATATCAGGGCGGCGGCGACATGATTCGGTCGGTGACGTTCGAGCACACGTCGTACAACGACATCCCGCACAAGTTCGAGGCAGGAACACCGAACATCGCCGGCGTCGTCGGACTCGACGAGGCGATCGAATACGTGACAGCTATCGGCCTGCCCCGTGTGGCAGTCTACGAGCGGGAATTGCTCGCGTACGGTACCGACGCGCTGTCGGATATTCCCGGCCTGCGGCTTACGGGCACCGCAACGCAGAAGGCCGCCATCCTGTCGTTTGTCATCGACGACATTCATCCCCACGATATCGGGACGATCCTCGATCAGGATGGTGTCGCGATTCGCGCGGGACACCACTGCTGCCAGCCGTTGATGGCCCGCCTGGGCGTGCCCGCAACCGCGCGGGCGTCGCTCGCGGTCTACAACACTCGCGAGGAAATCGATTCGCTGGTCACGTCGCTCCGCGCGGCACGGGCGGTGTTCGCATGAGCGCCGAACTCCAGGAGCTCTACCAGGAGGTGATCCTCGACCACAATCGGCGGCCGAGGAACTTCCGGGTCCTCGAGGGTGGCCGGACGGCCGAAGGGTTCAATCCGCTCTGCGGCGATCACCTCATCGTCTACCTCAAGGTCGATGGCGGCGTGATTGTCGACGTGAGCTTTCAGGGATCGGGCTGCGCGATATCGAAGGCGTCGGCGTCGTTGATGACCGAAAGCGTCAAGGGTAAGAATGTCGGCGACGTCGCCAGGTTGTTCGAGCGTTTTCAGCAGATGATCACCGCGCCACCGGATGCTCCGGTGGAGCAGCTTGGCAAGTTGCAGGCGCTGGCCGGTGTTCGTCAGTTCCCGATCCGAGTCAAATGCGCGAGCCTCGCGTGGCACACGCTGCGCGCAGCGCTGGACGTGCGCAACGAGGTGGTGTCGACCGAATGAAGTCGCTGCCAGTGATTCAGCCGCCTCCGTCAAATGCGTCGGCGAGCCCCGCCGCCGCTCCGGTCGAGCAGCGTCCTCTGCAGACGGTTGGCATGATGAACGATCTACAGAAGAGCGCCACGCTCACGCCGCTGATCGTGAAGGCACTCTCGGCCGTCTTCGATCCCGAAATACCGGTCAACATCTACGATCTGGGGCTCGTGTACGACGTCATCGTGGAGGCGTCGAGCAACGTTGGTATCCGGATGACGCTGACGGCACCTGCCTGTCCTGCGGCGCAGTTTCTTCCCGGCCAGGTCAAGAAAGCGGTCGAAGCCGTACCAGGTGTCGCTGACGTCAAGGTGGACATCGTTTGGGATCCGCCGTGGAGCCGCGATCGCATGTCGGACGCCGCCAAGCTGCAGCTCGGAATCTTTTAGCCAGTACAATCATCCAGAATGCCGATGTGCTCCGCTTCGGAAGGCACACATTGATGCGACTGTCTGCCGTGATACTCGTCGCACTGCTGGTTGCCGCCTGCAGCAGCAGCAGCGATCGAGCATCGTTCAAGGAATTGCAGCGGGTGAAAGCGGGGCCGATGGACATCCTGCTGTTCGCGCCGGGCGAGGCGCTCAAACAAGGCAAGGGGAACTTCGTCCTCGAGTTTCGCGATGCCGGCGGCAACCTGCTCGACGTTGGCACCGTGATGGTAGGCGCGTCGATGCCGATGCCCGGCATGGCGCCGATGTTCGGCGAATGCATGGTGATGCCGAGCGACACGAAAGGACGCTACGAAGTGTCGAGCGACCTCGGAATGGCCGGGACGTGGCGGCTGCAGATTGCGTGGGATGGGCCTGCGGGCAAAGGCTCGGCGTCAGTTCCCGGCAGCGTGCTTTAATCGGTCATTAGGCGGACCTGAAGGTCCGCCTCTACGGGGCACTTAGCCTCTACAGGACACTTAGTTCTTCAGAAGCCGACGCGCGCCCCGATCCGCACAGCGCGCGGCGGTTGCACGGCCGTGGTGGTGCGGAACCACGCACTGGTCACCACGTCTTCTTCGACCTCCTTCGCATTGTTCAGGAGATTGAACACTTCCAGAACGGCCGTCAGCCCGGTGCGGCCGATGCGCAGCGATTTCTGGATGTGCGCGTCGAGCGTGAGCGTATAGGTGAACCGGGTGCGGCCCCGGCGATATGCCGGAATCGCTTCGGGTCCCTGACTCAATTCCGGAACGATGACGAGCCGCGAAAACGGCTGACCGTCCTGATAACGGGCGACCGCGCTGAAGAGCACACCTCGCGGTGCCGCGTAGCCGTTCCACCACTTCATGACGTACTCGCGGTCGAAGAATGTGTGCCCCCACGCATACGTGCGCGCGTTCGGGTTCTCGAACAATTCGCCAATCCCACCCGTGTCCGCTTCGAGCACGCCGAACCCACGGTTGACGCCAAGCGCGGATGCGCCGAACGCCGTTCCGTCGAACCGGGTGCGCCACGCCGACGCCATCGTGTGTTCGATCGTCACCTCCACACCACGGTGACGCGAGAAATGCCCCGCGGGATTGGTGAGCAGGTAACTGTCCCGTCCAAAGCTCGATGGCAGACGGCTGTACACCGGCAGAAGGCGATCGTCCTCGGATTCCGCGAAACGCTCCCCTGGATCGACAACGTACTCGAGGACGTAGTCGCTTGCCTGTACACCTGTGTTTATGGATCCGATGAGATCGCGCTCGATTCGGTGCACACCGGTTACGCGAAACGACCAGCCGGCCAGGCGTGCTTCGCCGCCAGCGATCCATTCCGTTGTGTACGGACGGCGCAAATCGGGATCGATTCCACTGAGCTGCTCGGTGCCGCAGCAAGCGCCAACCAGACCGATTAGCGTCCCACGCTCCCCGTCGTCGAATGCCTGGTCCGCGTTGGGATCGTTCCAGCGATAAACGCGCCCGGCGGGCGCCGCGGGATCACCGAACGCGAGATAGTCGAGCGGAAGCCGGTGTGCGTACCTCGCGTGGCCGCCATACAACGAGAAGCGCGCACGCGAATCGATGGCCCACCGGCCATACACGCGGGGCGTGACGGTCAACCAGGAGATGTGTCCGCGGCCGCCGCGAGCGGAGCCCGTGGTCCCATCGAGGCGTACCCCCGGCTCCACCGAGACGCGGCGGGAAAGCGCGATACGGTCGACGACGTACGCGCCGACATCGGTCGACGTCCATCGCATCTGGCCGGCGGAGCTGTATTCCCACACGCGCGCGGGCAACCCGCCGACGAGTTCGGCGACGCCCGAAGGGGGTATCGCATCCAGTATTGCCTCCGCACGAGAGAAGCTGACACCGGCAGTGGGGATGTGACGCGAGATCTTGCGCAGCGCGGGCGTCACGTCGGCGAGCGCCGACCATCGTTGCCGCATTCCCGACGCCGGGCCGAAGAGGGCGGAAACGGGTCCATCCTTCAAGCGGTCGACGGTTGGCGTGATGTGCGCTGTTGGGCTGGTCGTCGAAAACACGCCGCGAATCAAGCCGGCCGACACCGACAGCGCGGTGCCGCCGTTCGTCCATCGATCCCATCCCACGTGTGTCGTCGAAAAGGTGTCCGTCTGCCGCGCGTCGCGAAACAGGAAGCGGGCACGCGCCGGCGAAGGCGTGCGGGTGCCGTCGAGCGTCGCGCCGAGCCGGATGCGCGATTTTCCGCGCGCATCGACTGTGCCGTTCGCACTGAAAGAACCGACGCGGCCCTCCAGAATCGCCGGATCGTCACGCTCCACGCGGTCGGATGCCATCAGACGTGCCGACAGGAACACGCCGGCGCGCGCGGCAATAGGGCCGCCGGCCTCGCCACTCCAGTCCTCGTGATTCTTGAACCGGGCGATCGAGGGGGCGCCATCGCGGCTGTTGCGCGATTGCAGCCCCGTCGGCATCGCGCCGAGCGACGAGCGGGCTGTCCAGCTGTTGCCCGGTGCGCGCGTCGTCACCGATAGCAGCGCTCCTGCGCCGGAGATCGATGGCGGGATGGCCGATGTCGAGACGACGATGGTTTCAAGCGACGTGTGACTCGTCGTGAAGAACGGCGCGCCGCCGTGCAGTGGGTCGGTGACGTCGATGCCATCTCGGACTATTGATGTTTGCCGCCAGCTGCTGCCGTTGCCACCAATCAGAACCCATTCTCCGGTCCACAACCCGCCGTTCGCGATGCGATCGGCGATGAGCGGCGCGACGGCGGTTTCGACCACGGCGGCGACAGGATCGTCGCCCGGGAACGCCTCCAGGATGTCGCGGTCGAAGATGCGGTGACCGCGGCGGGGTCCGGAAGCCTCGATCAACGCCGAGGGCCCAGAGTCCTGATCGCTCTTCGAAAGATCGGCGATGAATTCGTTCAGCGTTCCTGGATCGACTGCGACACGCGTGACGGCGTCCTGAAAGGCTGGAGCCTTGACGACAATCAGGTATTCGCCGGGTGGAATGTCCGTGAAAACGGCGGCAACGGAAGGACGATCGACCCGGAACGACCAGGAGGCGGCATTGGTCGCGACCGAACTCAGGGTCACAGTTGCGGCCGTCCAGGACGCTGTGGGCGCTACGGTGACGTGAACCACCGCCGCCGTCTCTGGAGAAGAAGCGGCATGCGCGGCTGGTGTCGCGAGCAAAGATGCGGTGAGCGTGAGATAACTGGCAGTGCTGCGCGCGTGTGTCCGAATAGTAGTTGCCCTGTTTTCTCTATCGGATGGGCGGCGTCGCGGCGCATGTCAGCAACTTCGCAATAGCTCACAGCATTGCAGGCTCTCTGGACGTCGCACCTCCGCCCTCTCGTGATATGAAGAGGCGCGAAGTCGATGAGCATGCGTGGGAGCACCGTCGGGGGAATCTGTCTGGTCGGCGTCATGACGTGCGGACCCGCCACCGGACAGAGCGTGCAGGAGAACGGTGCGCGGCGGACTGTTGTCGCGAGTCGTCTCGCCGAGGGTGAATCAATTGCACTCGACGGCAGCCTCGATGAGCCGTTCTGGTCGAGAGCTGTTCCCGCTGCTGATTTCCTTCAGATCGATCCGGCCAACGGCATGCCCCCTACCGAGCCAACCGAGGTGCGTATCGTTTTCAACCATGAGGCGTTATACCTGGGCGTCACCTGCTTCGATTCCGAACCTGACCGCTCGATCGGATGGCAGCTTCGGCGCGACGAGCGACTCTTCTCGGATGACGCCTTCGTGTGGACGATTGATACGTTTCTCGACGGCCGGACCGGGTACTTCTTCGAGATGAATCCGTCCGGTCTGATGGCCGACGCGTTGATGGGCCTCAACGGCGAGAACCGCGAATGGGACGGCATCTGGAACGCGCGGGTGCGACGAAGCGAGATTGGGTGGACGCTGGAAATCGAAATCCCGTTCCGCACCCTCAACTTCGATCCTGACAACGATACCTGGGGCATTAACTTTCAACGGGTCGTCACCCGTAAGAACGAGCAGTCGATCTGGAGCGGATGGGCGCGCAATCAGGGCGTGCGACGCATGAACAATGCGGGTTTGCTCACGGGCCTCCGCGATGTGACACAGGGCCACGGCCTCGACATCAAGCCGTACGGTCTCGTCTCGTCGCTTGCATCACCGGGCCGGGGCAAGCCGGCGATGTCGACCGACGCGACTGCGGGGCTCGATCTCTTCTACAATCCGACGCCGCTGCTGCGGGCCAACTTCACGGTCAATACCGATTTCGCGCAAACCGAAGTCGATCAGCGCCAGGTCAATCTCACACGCTACTCGCTCTTCTTTCCCGAGCGGCGAGACTTCTTCCTCGACGGCGCCACATTCTTCGACTTCGGCAGCGACAGCGGAGGCGGCGATAACATTTACAGTCCCGTCGGCCGGAATACGGAGGAGCGCATCATTCCGTTTTTCAGCCGCCGCATCGGCCTGAGTACTGACGCCGCGCCGCAGAAGATCGACTTCGGCACCAAAATGACTGGTCAGATGCGGGCGCAGGATGTCGGGCTGCTGCACGTGCGCACTGGCGAAGACGACGGATTCGGCAGTGAGGATTTCACGGTCGCACGAGTGAAACGGCGTGTCTTGCGGCAGTCGTACGTCGGCGGCCTTTACACGCGTCGCGACCCGCGGCTGGCTGGAGTTGGCGCAGCCCACACGGCGGGTCTCGACGCGCGGCTCGCGACCTCGACGTTCCATGGCAATCAGAACCTCGAGGGTGGTGGATGGATCCTTTACGACAGCCGACCGGACATATCGGGCGGGAATGCCGCGTTCGGCGCATCCGTCGCGTACCCGAATGACCTGTGGAACGCACGCGCCGAGGCGACGGAGGTGCAGGAGCACTTTGATCCCGCTATCGGATTCGTCTCACGCCGCGCGTATCGCCAGTACTCCCAGGCGGTCGAATTCGGCCCTCGTCCGGCCAACCACCCGCGTATTCGCCAGGTGATTGTCGGTGGCCGTCTGGATACACTCACCGATTTGAAGAACGAGCTCCTCAAGCGAAATATCATCCTGCAGCCGGCGCAGATCCAATTCCACTCCCAGGACAGCCTCAGGCTGACGTTCTTCCGCCGGTATGAGCGCCTTGATAGCCCCTTCGCGATTGCGCGCGGCATCACACTTCCTGTTGGCTCGGCGTATACGTTCAATCGGTACCGGGCATTCGTTTCCACCGCCAACAGGCGTCGACTGGCCGTGAACTCGTCAATCGAGGTTGGACAGTTCTATTCCGGCACGAGGACGGACCAGCAGGTCAGCCTCTCGATGCGCGCCCGACCGGGAGTGTTTTTCTTCCTGACGGGCCAGTGGAACCGCGTCAGATTGCCCGAGGGGCGCTTCACGACGCGCCTGTATCGCTTCGTTGTGGAGACGCATTTGTCCCCGTTTGTTTCACTGGTTAACAACATCCAGTACGACAACCAGAGCAGCGTGGCGGGCTGGCAGTCGCGGTTTCGGTGGATCGTCACGCCAGGCAGCGACCTCTATGTCGTGTACACGCATAACTGGGTCGAGGATGCGCTCCTCGACCGTTTCAGCACCTTGGACAAGCGCCTCGCGTCGAAGGTCCTGTACACGTATCGTTTCTGACGCTATTTCTTCCTGATTCCCGCCCTGAGACCGCTCGGGAGGACAGTGCGTCGGTTCTGAACCAGTCAAGGACGGACGTGCGCGCATAAAAACGAGATGTCGCTTTGGCGCTGACCTTGCTCGGCCGCGTTCCAGAGGTGACGCTGTGCGTCGATATCGCTCTGGTCAACAGCTTGTGGGCGGAGCGTGGTGCCTGGTTGCGCTGTCGACTTTCGCGTTGTCGATCGCCGCCGATCCTGCAGCGGCCCAGGCCGTCCTCGCGGGTCCCGATGCCTCCGCAGTCGCCCAACCGGCGACGTCCGAGCCGGACTTTCTGTTCGGCCGACCGAAAGGGTCGCTCGGCATTCGGACCGGCTGGCTGTTTGCGCGAACCGACAGCGATCTGTTCGAGTTCGTCCGTGATCAGCTCACCATCGGGCGCAACGACTTCAACGCGCCGCCGCTCGCCGTCGATATCGGCGCGGTTGCGTCCAACCATGTGGACGTGATCATCGGGTTCGCGTACAGCCGCGCGACGATCGACTCCGAATACCGACGCTTTGTGGACAACAATCGCCAGCCGATCGCGCAGCAGACGAGGCTGCAGCAAGTCAACCTGACCGCAAGCGCGAAAGTCGCGGTCCTTCCGCGCGGCCGCGAAGTCGGCCGGCTCGCATGGATCCCGCGCCCGGTCTCACCGTATGTCGGTGCGGGCGCGGGCTATCTCTGGTACAAGTTCGAGCAGTCGGGCGCCTTCGTCGACTTTGTCGATCTGTCGGTCTTCGATGCATCGTTGCGGTCGAGCCGGTGGACGCCGGGCGCACACGTTTTCGCGGGCGTGGACGTCAAGCTGCGGCGACGCCTGTTTCTCGAAGCCGAAGCGCGTTATCTTTGGGCGAAGGGTCCGACAGGCCGGGACTTCATCGGGTTCGATCGAATCGACCTGTCGGGCGTCAACGTCACGGCGGGCGTCAATCTCCTGTTTTGATGGGGTAGACCCATGAAAATCGTCATCGCGGCCTTCCTCGTTGCTGCAGTTGGAATTCCCGTGGCTGCGTCGGCGCAGGATGTCACCGGTAATTCGAGCTGGATGGCATGGCTTGGCTGTTGGGAGCTGATTCAGGACGACACGCGCTCCGGGAGCAGCAGTGTGCCGGTCACAGGAACCGTGGGCGCGCGGCCTTCGGCGTCTCGCCCGACGGATATGCGCGTCTGTGTCACACAGGACGCGTCGAATGTTGGCGTAAAGATGACGACGTTCGCGGCCGGCCAGGTCGTGCTCGAGCAGACGATCGTGGCCGACGGCCGCGAGCAGCCAGTGAACGAAACCGGCTGCACAGGGTCGCAGCGGGCGGAGTGGTCCGATCACCGGCGGCAGCTGTTCATGCACGCCGAGCTTCAATGCAAGGATCAGCCGCGCCGATCCGTCAGCGGGGTCACGCTCATCGCCGACGGTCCGACATGGCTCGATATTCAGGCGCTCGGCGTGGGGGGAGATCAGCTTCTGCGCGTGCGCCGGTACCGACGCGTTGCCGACCAGTCGTCGCTGTCACCAGATGTTGCAGCACGCGCGGATGCTGAAGCGCAACGGCTCGCCGCGACGCCTCTCACGGTCGAAGATGTGATTCAGGCCAGCTCGAATGTGGCGTCGAAGGCTGTCGAAGCGATGCTCATCGAAACGCGTGCCACGTTCGATCTCGATGGCCGCGCGCTGCTTCGGCTGCAGAAGGCCGGCGTTGCGGGCGCAGTGACGGATTTGATGGTGGCGCTGTCGTTCCCGGACCGTTTTGTCGTTGAGCGCCAGGTCGCTGCTGGCCTTTCGGGCTCCTTCTCCTCGCCGTTCTCCGCACAGTACGACTCGTACTGGTATGGGGCGTACGTTCCCTACGCGCCGCTCGCGCTGTATTCCCCGTACTACTATTCCTTCTACGGTTACTCGTACTCGCCGTATGCGTACTCGCCGTTTGCGTATGGCTACTGGTATCAGCCTTATCTAGGCGTCGCGTCCATTGGAGTCCTGCCGTTGCAAGGCGGTGCGTCCCCCAACGCGGTAGAGACCGGCGCAGGCCGGGCGGTCGCCGGTCGTGGCTATACGCGTGTCCGCCCGCGCGACGACGGAGGCGGTGCGACGCTGGCCGGCCAGGAGACATCCTCGTCGACCGGAGGATCTTCGACACGCTCGACACGGTCCGGAACGCGGGGATCGTCCGGCGGCAGTACTGTCTCAACCGGTGGATATTCGCGTGGCGGATCCGATTCGAGTTCGGGCGGCGGATCGAACGGTGGCGGAAGCTCCGGGGACAGCGGAGGCTCGAGCGGCGGATCATCGAGCGGCGGCTCTGGTCGCACGGCGCAGCCGCGGTAAACCCGTCACGACCTCAGCCGTGATTTGATCCTGACCTTTTCTTCAGGAACAATTCAGGCTCCTCAACCGTCGCAGTGCGTACGATTCCGAAATGCGACGCGTCATTCTTTTTCTTCTCGTCTTATTGATTGCTCATTCCGCGCGCGCACAGGTCTTTGGTACGGTGCGCGTCACACTTCGAGACGCACAGGACCTGGCGCTCCCGGGCGCCACGGTCATGTTGAAAGCTGAGGGCTCAACCTGGACGCAGACTACGACCGCTGATGGTCAGGGCGAAGCCGCGTTTACCGCGGTGCCGATCGGTCATTACATGGTCACGGCGACTCTCTCAGGCTTCAGGGACCAGCAGGAAGACATCGAAGTCACCGCCAACGCCATCATCCCGGTGCGGATGAAACTGACCGTCGCCGGACTGGCGGAGTCCGTCGAAGTCTCCGCCGAGGCTGAAACGGTCAACCCCGAGTCGTCGCGCACCGAGACGCTCACGCATCGGCTCGACATCGAACGACAGCCTGACGCGGATCGCAGCGGCAGTCTGGCGATGATCACGAACAATGTGCCCGGCACCTACGTGATGCATGACCATCTGCACGCACGTGGCGGCCACGGTGTGACGTTCGAGATCGATGGTGTGCCCGTGCCGAACAGCAACCTGGCCGCAGTCGGTTCGCAGTTCGATCCGAAGGACGTCGACTATCTCGAGTCCGAGCGCGGAGGTTTGGCCGCCAACTACGGCGATCGCGCGTACGGCGTCTTCAATGTCGTCCCACGGAGCGGATTCGAGGGCAGCAAATTCGGTGACCTTACAGCGCGCTACGGGAGTTACAACCAGGGGACCCTGTATTCGAGCTTCGGCAATCACACCAGCGATCAGAAATTGGCCTGGTTCGCGAGCGGTTCGGGTAACAGGACTGATCGCGGACTCGAGCGTGTAGACGTTCCGGTCATCCACGACAAAGCGTCGAGCGCGTCCGGCTTCACCTCCATCCTCTACAACCCGTCGATGACGAACCAGTTCCGCCTCGTCGGATCGGGCCGTGAGGATCACTATCAAGTGCCCAACACCCTCGGCCAGGAAGCGCTTGGCATTCGCGATGAGGAGAAAGCCACCGACGCGTTCCTCAACACGACGTGGGTGCACACGACGCAAGGCGGGTTGCTAGTTACCGTCTCGCCGTACTACCACTTCAATCGCGGTCAGTACATCGGCGGACCAAGCGATCCGCTCGTGACCACCGACAACCGCGGGTCCCATTACGTCGGCGGCTATGTCAACGTGGCTCAGACGCGGGGCCGCCACACGTATCACTACGGCACCGACACGTTTGCCGAACACGACGATTCGCTGTTCGGACTCCGATCGAACGTCGGCAACCGCCTGTCGTTGACACACGAGGAAGTGCTCTGGGCAAATGTCGCATCGGCATTTGCCGAAGAAACGTTCCGGATTGCGCCGAACTTCACGCTCAACGGCGGGGTGCGCGTCGAACGTTTTTCAGGCACGCTCACCGAGCATGCCGTGAGCCCGCGTGTTGGAATGGCTTGGCAGATCGGCGGTGGGCCTGTGTTGCGAGCGTCCTACGGCCGTTTCTATCAGCACCCGCAGACATCTACCGTAACTGGCCCGCTGCTCCAGTTCGCATTGCAGGAGGGCTTTGGCTACCTGCCAGTGCCCGGGGAGCGTGACAACATGGTGGAGGTCGGCCTCGGCGTCCCAGTCCGCGGCTGGACACTCGATTTCGACGCGTTCTACAACAAGACGCGGAATCTGGTCGATCATGAGGTGCTCGGGAACTCGAACCTGCTGTTCCCGCTGACGATCGATAACGGGCGCGTGCGTGCGTTCGAATCGACGTTGAAGTCACCACTGATTGCACATGTCGTGCGGCTGCACTACGCGCTATCACTTCAGTCGGCGCAGGGACGCGGCGCGATTACGGGAGGGCTGACGGACTTCGTGCCGCCGCCGAACAACGCCTATTTCTACCTTGACCACGATCAACGGGTGACGTTCACGCCGGGAGCGGAGCTCACGCTTCCGAGGTCGGCGTGGGCGTCCGCAAGTATCACCTACGGCTCAGGTTTCCTTCGTGGCAACGGTCCGGACCACATGCCGCAGCACACGACACTCGACCTCGCCGCGGGCAAGGATTTAGGGCAGAACGTGGAGCTTCGGTTTTCGGCATTGAACGTCACGGATGCCCTGTTCCTGACCGGATTCGAGAACTCGTTCGCCGGGACGCACTACGCCAATCCGCGTGAGATCACGGGTCAGGTAAAAGTCAAGTTCCACTATTAACACGTGGACCGTCCACGCACCGCCGCGAGGCCGCTGCGGCATTGCAGCGGCTTCGCGGGGTGGGGCTTAAAGTCCCAGGGACAAACCGACGCGTATTGTGCGCGGCAAAGTTGGATGTGAGTGCACGTCCCAGACGCCTTGCGCCGGTTCTCCTGGTAACCGCGAGACATAGAAATAGTCAATATCGCTCGCGTGAGTGTTGAGCAGATTGAACCCTTCGAGGATGACGCGCACTCGGCGTGACAGAGCGTAGCCCGCTTCGGCATTGACCAGAGACGTGGCAGCGGACTTCACCGACGCATCTTCAACCAGGTTCCGTGGTCCGAAATATCGCCATCGGAGACTGGCCGACAAGGGCCCGACGTTTTCAAAGGCGACACCCGCCGCCATGACGGTGCGCACCGCGCCGGGAATCGTATGACCGGCCGCATTCGTATTGGTGAATCGTGCTGTCGACCACGACAGGTCAGCATCCACTGTCACCACAGGGTGGGGACGGTAATAGGTCGTGATCTCGAACCCCTGGCGGCGACTTGGGCGTCCGGCCTCGGTGGTGCCGGCATCGCCCGCAAATACCAACTCGGACGCGAGTGCGAGCATCCATGCCGTTGCGGTCGCCTGCAGATGAGGAATGGCCACGGTGCGGAGGCCGACTTCAGCTCCCCGCGCCCGCACGAGCGGTGCCACCACCCGCTCCGGAGAGTCTGCGCTCTCGTGCGCGAGCACGCCGCGCGCATCGTTACTGTGGAATCCGGCTCCGACGTTGGCGTACAGCTCCGTGGCCCCGAAGGGGCCGAAGACGACGCCGCCTTTCGGGCTGACGATTGAGGGACGCCGCACGTTCTCAGTCGAGGCATCGGGCGCCGCCGCGGCGAAGCGGTAACCATCGACACGAAGACCGGCGAGTGTCCTGAACCACGGCGACCACGACACTTCGTTCTGTCCGTATGCCGCGACGCTGGTCTGTGCCACCTCATCGCTCCGCACGGTGGCGAGCAGTTCCCGTGCGTTTGTATGCGACAGAGCCAACGTGGTGATGTTGTCGTTTCGCAGCTGGATGCCATATGTGTTCTGTGTCATCCGGTTCTTCCAGCGTGACAACCGGCGTTGCGAAATCCTGGCCCCTGAGACGTATCGGTGATCTGCCTGGTGGAATTGGTCGCCGTTCAGCGGATCGTCGAGGAAGAACGTGAAATTCGAGAACAGGTTGAGGTCGTAGACAACGCCGTACCCCGAGACGCGCGTGACGACGTTGTCCCGCGTCCGTTGCCATTCCAACGAAGCGCTGGCGCGATACGTGTCACCACCGTCGGTGGCATCCAACGTCCCAAACCGCGTGATCAGTTCTTCGGAGATTGCCCGCCGTGGGATCTGATCTGGAGAATTCCAGCGCGCGCCGTAGCCGATCCCTGTGATTGACAGCGCGTTCAAGCTGTCTCCGCGCGAGTACCGCACAAACCCGTTCAGTTTTCGGAACTCTTCGGCTGGGGTCCAGGGGCCATCGTTGTGTTCGGCTTCTAACGCCCCGAGGATCTGGCCATGGCCAAGGCCGTGTCCCGCTGCCGTGACGAGGCGCCCGAATCGATCGCTGCCGCCAGTGACGCGCAGCACAGGATGGCCAAGCGAGTTCACGTAATTGATCGTCGCCGCGCCTGCCGCGGCAAAGTCTCCTTGTTCGGCGTAGTACGGTCCCTTCGAGAACTGGACGCTGCTGACGAGTTCCGGAATCACGAAATTCAAGTCGGAATACCCTTGTCCATGCGCGTGCGTCGGCATGTTGACCGGCATGCCGGCGACCGTCGTCGCGAAATCCGTTCCGTGATCGAGATTGAACCCGCGCAGGTAGTACTGATTGGCTTTGCCCTCGCCGCTGTGCTGACTGATCACGACGCCAGGGACGGTCTCGAGTACTTCGCCGGTTCGCATCAACGGCCGCGTCTGCAGTTGCCGCGCGGTAATCGCACCCTGGCTCGCTGAGGTCGCCACGCCCACGAGATTCTGCGCAGGGTCGGGAACGTCTGCGAGGTTCGTGAATGTCTGCATCCCCGTAACGGTGATGTCCGCATTGAGCGCCAGCTGCAACACCACGGTGATCCCCGCGGCAGCCTCTCTTCCGAGATCGAGCTCCCGGCGAACGGGCGCGAAGTTGACGAGCGTGAACACGACGTATGAGCGGCCAGCAGCCACCCGATCAAAGGCAAAGCGGCCAGCTGCGTCAGTCACCGTGACGAGCGAAGGTGCGTTTGCCGCAATCAGTTCGACTGTGACTCCAGGCAACGGCATCGAGGTTTGATCGACAACCGTGCCGTGGGTGACTTGCGCCAAGACGGGTGCGCTGCCTGCCAGAACCAAGAGCAGAAGCGCGGCGACACGCATGCACGGCATCCTAACTCTGACTACGACCATCGCGGCTGTTTGGATTTGGGCGGCTTGACCGACGCCTCTCCTGATAAGATCTCCGCGTGATTGCCGCCCGGACCCGCCGCCCGGCCGCCGCGCGGCTGCTCATTGCAGCCGTGGTGTTTGCCGCGGTGCTGCCACCGGCGCACATTCACCTGGCGGAGCATGATGACCACGACCACGAAGATGCTGCGGCCGTGGAGCATTCCCACTGGAGCGCACATCAGTCGCCGCGCGCGGCGTTCGATGACGATGATGGGCGGGTCATCTTCGTGGATCGGCCGGCACGGTCAGCGGACGCCCAGTCGGCGTACGCGCGCCTGTCGGCCGTTGTTGTCGCGCTCATCTCACTGCCTCCACTTAGGACCTTTACTGCTGCCGAGCGGCCGACATCCGGCAACAGTCCGCGCGATGGACCTGCGCGCGCGCTTCAGCCTCTTCGCGCACCTCCTTCCTTCGACACGCTGTAACTGTGGTCGCTAGGCGGGCCGCCTGAAGGCGGCTCCTACGTACGTGGGGGCCGGCTTTAGCCGGCCCTAACGACCGCTTGGATATTCGTGTGTACGAAGGAGTCCTATGCAGATCCGTTCGTGGGCCGCAATAGCAGCGGCGTTCGCGTGCTGCGCAGCCGCAGCGCAACCCGTTCTCGGTCAGACTTCAGCGCCCCTCGTCCTCAGCGAGGCTGATGCGATCGCGAGGCTATCGTCCGACAGCCCGCGGGTGCGTGCCATCCGCTCGGGGGTCGAGCTCGCACGCGCCGACCTCCTAACCGCATCGCGCTGGCCGAACCCAGTTTTGCTCGTCGACCGAGAGGCTGTTGTCGGGGTTACTGAAACCATTACCAGCATCCTCCAGCCGCTGCCGATTACAGGACAGCGCCGTTTCGAGATCCAAGCCGCAAACGCATTGGTCGATGCGACGAGCTTCCGCGCGGACGATGCGACACGGAGGGCGCGCGCAGACTTGCGACTGGCGTATGCCGATCTGGTCGCAGCGCAGATGCGCGAGCGGGAGCTCACGGCTGCCCGCGATCGCCTGCAGGAGCTTGCGGGCATTCTGTCCAAGCGGGAGCGCGAAGGCGATGCTGCGGGCTTCGATCGTCTCCGTGCTGAACGGGAAGTGCTCGACGTCGAGGCCGATCGCGTCATCGCAGCTGCGGATCGTGCGCGTGCGCAGGGACGTCTTGCGGGATTCTTTGCTGCCACCGTTGATCCGGGATCGCTCGTCGCCGCAGATCGGGTCGTCACCGTCCGCGACGTGCCTCCGGTCGATGCGCTGCTCGAGCAAGCTGAGCGCACACGAGGCGAGATTCTGGCGTTGCGGAAAGAGGTCGAGTCTGCCGGCTTCGCCGCGCGCGCGGCCGACAGACGCCGCGTGCCGGAACCCGAAGTCATTGGTGGTACCAAGACGTCGAACTTTGCGGGCGGCGGGGTCGGCAGCGTACTGGCCGTCCAGGCTGTGCTGCCGCTGTTTGATTCTGGACGTGCGGAGCGGGTGCGCGCACAGGCGCGAGCCTCCCAGGCGTCCGCGCGGCTCGAGGCCCTGCAGATCACTCTGCGGGGCGACATTGCCGCGTGGCGAGGCGCCGCGCTCGAACGGCGCGCCGCCGCCGAGCGATATCGGGCATCGGCGGTTGCCTCCGCATCGGACGTGGAACGCATCGCGCGCGTCAGCTACGAATCAGGCGAGCGGGGGATTCTGGAATTGCTGGACGCCTATCGCACATCGGCGTCCGCGCGTGTGCGTCAGGCAGCGCTCGACGCGTCGGCGCGCGAGGCAGAGATCGAACTGGAATTCGTTAGCGGATGGGAGATGCCGTAATGAGACGCGAAACCGAACCCGCCGTACTTCAACGACCCATGGAGACACGAAGGTCACGGAGGAATCTTGGCCTCCGTGGCTCCGTGGCTCGTGATCCGTTGCGGCACGTCTGCGTGGCGATCTGCGTTGTGCTGGCCTCTTGCTCACGTCAACCGCAGCAAGCCGCTCCCGAGCCTCCGTCGCTGAACGTCACGAGCTGGACGGACAAGTCGGAGCTCTACATGGAATATCCGCCGCTTGTCACTGGCGAGGACGTGCGTTTCGCGGTGCATCTGACGAAGATGGCGGACTTCAGCGCGCTCAATGCCGGACGTCCGAGCATCGAGATGACGCCTGAAGCCGGAGGAACGCCGGTCACGCTGCCGGGTTCGGCGCCGCTGCGGCCGGGCGCGTTCCGCGTGCAAGGAAAGCTGCCGGCCGTCGGGCGGTACAAGTGGGCGCTGATCGTCGACGCGCCTGGGCTCAGCGATCGCCACGATCTCGGCGAGGCGGATGTGTTCGCGGACGAGAAGGCCGCCATCGCGGAGGCGGAAAAGCGTCCCGCTGAAGATCCGGCAGCCATTGCCTACCTGAAAGAGCAGCAGTGGACGAATGCGTTCAGCACGACGCCCGTGCGAGAGGCGGAGCTGCGTTCGTCGGTGCGTGTTCCCGCGTCGATTCATCCGGTCACCGGCGGGGAAGCGATCGTGGAGGCCCCCGCCGCTGGGCGGTTTGACGCCGACTCGCTCGTCTCCATTGGAGCCATCGTGCGCGCGGGGCAGCCGCTTGGCCGTCTCGAGCCGCGGCTCGCCGCGGCCGGCAACGATCGCGCGACGCTCGCGGCCGAGGTGGCGGAAGCACAGACGAAGCTCGAGGCCGCGCAGGCAGAGCAGGGCCGGGCCGAGCGCCTGCTTGCCGAGCAGGCGGTCCCGGCGCGCCGCGTTGAGGACGCCAAGCGCGGGGTCACCGTGGCGGAGGCGCAACTGCGCGCGGCGCAGGCGCGGCTGGCCCAGCGCGATCAGACGCTCGGCACGGGTGGCGGCGTGGCTGCGGGCAACGCATTCGTCCTCCGCGCGCCGCTGACGGGACGCGTCACCGAAGTGTGGGCGACGCTCGGCGCATCCTACGCCGAGGCCGATCATCTCTTCCGCATCGTCAAGACCGATGAAGTGGAATTGCAGGCGCTGGTGCCGGCCGCGGACGTCGAATTGACGCGCGACGTCGATACCATCGCGCTCGAATTGCCCGGCCGTCCGGAGCCGCTGGTCGTCAAGCCACACCACATGCACGACGCCGGCGTGCTCGATCCGGAAACGCGCGCGCTGACGGTGCAGTTCGAGGTCGAGAACCGCGGTAATCAGCTCCTGATCGGACAGACCGGTTCAGCGCTTCTCTACGGACGACGACGCGTGCGCGTGTTGGCGGTGCCCAAGGACGCGGTGCTGATGGAAGCCGGCCGTCCGTACGTGTTTGTGCAAACCGGAGGCGAACGCTTCGCGCGCCGCTTCGTGGAGATCGCCGCGCGCGAAGGCGATCTCGTCGGGCTCAAGAGCGGCGTGATGCCCGGCGAACGCGTCGTCACGCGCGGCTCGTATGACGTGCAGCTCGCGTCCGCCGCGAAAGGTCTCCCAGCAGAAGGCCACGTGCATTGATAGTGGAGGCCGGGTCCTTTCGGACCCGGCAGATTAGATGAAACGAATCATTCAATGGTCCATTGACCACCACTGGCTCGTCATCGGTCTCTCCGTGCTGCTGTTCGCCACCGGCGCATGGACGGCGCGGCAGATGCCGATCGACGTGTTTCCGGATCTGACGGCACCGACGGTCACCATCCTGACCGAAGGCCACGGGATGGCGCCCGAGGAGATGGAGTCGTTGGTGACGTTCCCGATCGAGAGCGCCATGAACGGCGCCTCGGGCGTGCGCCGCGTCCGATCCGCAACGGCCGTCGGCATCTCGGTCGTGTGGGTGGAGTTCGACTGGGGCACGGACATCTTCATGGCGCGGCAGCTGGTCTCGGAGAAGTTGTCGCTGGCCGGTGGCGTGCTGCCACCTCAGGCCGATCGTCCGGTTCTGGCACCGGTGTCGTCGATTATGGGCGAGATTTTGTTCTTTGCCCTCTCATCCGATCAAGTCGATCCCCTCACGCTGCGCACCATTGCCGATACGACGGTTCGCCGGCGGCTGCTCGCCGTTCCCGGTGTTTCACAGGTCACACCGATTGGCGGCGCGGAGCGGCAGTTCCAGATCGTCGCGCATCCGGATGCGCTGCGCGCGAACAGCATTTCGCTGACCGAACTGCTCGACGCGGCGCGCGGCGCCAGCGAGAACACCTCTGCTGGGGTGTATACCGAGGGATCGCAGGAGTACGTGCTTGAAGCGATCGGTCGCGTCCGCAGCGTCGACGAAATCGGCGACACGGTGATTGCGCTGCGCGGGGATCGTTCCGTCCTCGTGCGCGATGTTGCGGACGTCCGCGAGGCGGCGGCATTCAAACGCGGCGAAGGCTCCCGCAGCGGCAAGCCCGCTGTGATCGTCGGCGTCCAGAAGCAGCCGGGAGCAAACACCATTCAGGTCACTGGCCGCCTGGACCGCGAGCTCGACACGCTCCAGCAGGAGCTGCCGCCGGGTATCACCATTGACCGGCGCATCTTCCGTCAATCCGATTTCATCGAGGTGGCCGTCGACAACGTGATCGACGCGCTCCGCAACGGCGCACTGCTCGTCATCGTCGTCGTGTTCCTGTTCCTCGCGAACCTGCGTGCCGCCGGCATCACGTTAACGGCGATGCCGCTCTCGCTCGCTGCCGCCGTGCTTGCGTTGCGCGCGTTCGGTGTGGGCATCAACACGATGACGCTCGGCGGGATGGCGATTGCCATCGGCGCGCTCGTCGACGACGCGATCATCGACGTGGAGAACGTCGTCCGGCGGCTCCGTGAGAATCAGACCAAGCCGATCGAGGCACGCCAGTCTGCCTCCGACATCGTGCGCGATGCCACTTTGGAGATTCGCAGCTCCATCGTCTTTGCGACCGTGATCATCGTGCTGGTTTTCCTGCCGGTGTTCGGCTTGACCGGCATCGAAGGACGGCTGTTGACGCCGCTCGCGTTCGCATACATCGTCTCGCTGCTTGCTTCGCTGGCGGTCGCCATTGTGGTCACCCCGGCGCTGTGCTACGCGTTCCTTCCCAATGCCCGCTCGATCGAACGTGGACATGACGGCTGGCTCGCGCGCGTGCTCAAGACCCGGTATGCGAAGGACCTGCCCGGTATTCTCGACCGCCCACGCCTCGTCATCGCGAGTGCGGTTCTCCTTCTCGTCGGCGCCGCCGTCGGGCTGACGCGGGCGGGCACGTCTTTCTTACCTGAATTCCACGAGGGCAGTCTGACCGTCCAAGCGAACACGCTGCCCGGGACATCGCTCGCCAAGTCCGACGAGATTGGGCGTCGCGTCGAGCAGATCCTGCTGTCGCAGCCGGAGGTCGTGGCGACCGCGCGGCGCACCGGACGCGCTGAGTACGACGAGCATGTGCAGGGCGTGGAAGCCGCGGAGATTGACGTGGGGCTGAAAGAGACGGGTCGAACTCGTGACGAACTGCTCGCCGAGCTCCGGCGACAGTTCTCCACACTGCCCGGAACCAACGTGACGATCGGCCAGCCCATTTCGCACCGCATCGATCACATGCTGTCCGGCACACGAGCGAACATCGCGGTGAAGGTGTTCGGTGACGATCTCGGCACGTTGCGTCGTCTCGGCGAGCGCGTGCGCGAGACGATCGCTACCGTGCCCGGTGTCGCCGATCTCTCGCTCGAGCAGCAAATGGACGTGCCGTTCGTCCGGTTCGTGCTCAATCGCCCGGCCATCGCGCGTTATGGGTTGCGACCCGGAGACGTGACGGAAGCGATTGAGACGAGTTTCGCGGGAGCGACGGTCGGCCGCATTTTCGATCGCGGTACCACGTTCGACCTGCTGGTGAAGCTCGACGCCGCAAACCTGGCGGACTTCGATCGTGTCGCAGACCTGCCGGTCGAGACGCGGACCGGCGCGATCGTGCCGGTTCGCATGCTCGCCGACGTTCGGCGAGAACAGGGACCGAACATGCTCCTGCGGGAAAACGTACAGCGCCGCATCGTGATTTCCTGCAACGTCGCTGGACGGGATCTGGGCAGCGTCGTCGCGGACATCCGGAATGCGGTGTCAGCAGCCGTGCCGATGCCTGCCGGTTATCGCGTCGAATACGGCGGGCAGTTTGAAAGCGAGGAGAGCGCGTCGCAGCGGCTGCTGGTCCTGGGCGTGATTGTCATGGCAGCGATTTTCATGTTGCTCGTGCTGGCATTCGGACGCACGCGCGATGCCCTCATCGTCATGGTCAATCTTCCACTGGCACTGATCGGAGGGGTTGCCGGTGTCTTCCTGGCCGGCGGCGTGCTCAACGTGCCGACGATGATCGGTTTCATCACGCTGTTCGGCATCGCGACGCGGAATGGCATCATGCTGGTGTCGCACATCCAGCATCTGATCGAGGAGGAGGGGGTCACCGACTTCCGCGAGGCAGTGGAGCGCGGTGCGCGCGAGCGGCTGATTCCGATCCTGATGACCGCCATGGCTGCCGGGCTGGCGCTGATTCCGCTTGCGCTGGGCGGCGGGAAGTCCGGCAGCGAGATTCAGACGCCGATGGCGATCGTCATTCTCTGCGGCCTGGTGACGTCAACGATTCTGAATATGGCCGTCGTTCCGGCTTTGTACCTTCGTTATGGCGCTATAACCGAGAGGGCCTGATACCTCCTGACACCTGATACCTGATACCTCTCGGTGAGAGAATGTGGGGCAAGATGAAAACGGTTTACTGGTTATTTGTCGTGAGCGTTGCGCTCTTCGTGAGCGGCATCGCATTCGTAATCGCGGGTGAACGAACCGCGCGCGCGGCGACGCCGGCGGCGGCTGCCGCGGCGCCGGACGTGGCGCCGGTCGCCACCGTCAAGCAAATCATGATCGGGATCACCAATCCCTCTGCGTACGTCATCTACGAAGCGGTCGGCACCAAGTCTTCGGCCGCCGGTGTCGAGGAAATCGCGCCGCAGAACGACGAGGAATGGGCGAAAGTCGGGAGCGCCAGCGCGGCGGTCGTCGAGTCGGGAAATCTGATGTTGATGGGCAACCGCGCCATCGACAAGGGCGACTGGGTGAAGATGACGCACGACATGATGGATCAGGGACAGAAGGCGATGAAAGCGGCCGAAGCGAAGGACAAGGAAGGGATTGTCGCGGCCGGCGGCGATCTGAATAACACCTGTGACAACTGCCATGCTCGCTATTCGCGCCAGTAATCGGTCAACTTCCAATCTCCAACTCCCAACTTCCAAGCCTCTTGGAGGTTGGAGGTTGGCCCCTCTTGGAGGTTGGAGGTTGGCAGTTGGAAGTTTGACGACGCTGCTCTTAATCGCGTTCGCGATGTCAGCCGCGCTCGAGGCGCACGGCGTCTCCGGGAAAGACGCGGTGTTTCTACAGGGTCTGATGGGGCGCGCCATCATCCCGCTCATGTACCTCGGCGCGAAGCATATGGTCACCGGCTACGACCATCTGCTGTTCCTCGTCGGCGTGATCTTCTTCCTGTACCGGCTGAAGGACGTCGTCGCCTACGTCAGTCTCTTCACCCTCGGCCACAGCATCACGCTGCTGGCCGGTGTCCTCGGCGGCATTCACGCCAATCCGTATCTGATCGACGCGGTCATCGGATTCTCTGTTGTCTACAAGGCGTTCGAGAACATGGACGGGTTCCGGCGCTTCCTCGGGTTCCAGCCGAATACGAAGGCCGCGGTGCTCATCTTCGGCCTGTTCCATGGCTTCGGGCTCGCCACCAAACTGCAGGACTTCGCGCTCTCCCAGAACGGGCTCGTGGCGAACATCGTCAGCTTCAACGTTGGCGTCGAGATCGGCCAATGCCTCGCGCTGACCGCCATTCTCATCGCGCTGACATGGTGGCGCGCGCGAAGCGCCTTCTTTCATCACGCGTTCGCGTTCAATGGCATTGTGATGGCGTGCGGCTTCCTGTTGGTCGGTTATCAGTTGTCCGGCTACTTCCTTGCGGTGTGACGATGGATCCAGTGACTGAACATGTGATGGAAGTGACGGCGGGCCTTCCGGCCGTCGAGATCAAGAATCGCCTCGCACTGGCAGCCGGTGCCGCGCTGCTGGTGGCCGGCGTGTTGCTGGTCACCGTCGTCCTGCCGGCCGAATTTGCGGTCGATCCGCTCGGCACCGGTGCGAAGCTCGGACTGCTGCAACTCGGCGAGGTTGGCCAGCAGGTCGATGCGTTGAACAAGACCGCCGGAACCGCAACGGGGCAGGGCACCGTCGTCGCTGCGCAGGACAAACCGTTCCAGCAGGAAAGCGTGGACTTCAAGCTCGCGCCGCGCGAAGGCATGGAATACAAGTACCGCCTCGATAAGGGCGAAGCGCTTCTGTACGCCTGGAACGCCAGCGGCCCGGTCAACTTCGAATTCCACGCCGAGCCCGATGGCGGCCCCGCCGGCTACGCGCAGACGTACGAGAAGAAGTCGGCGCAGCTGCAGTCGTCAGGCACACTGACCTCGCCCTTCCCGGGCATCCACGGCTGGTACTGGGAGAACACGACCGATAAAGAAGTCACGGTCACGCTGAAGAGCGCAGGCTTCTACAACCTTGCGCACGAGTTCAGGAACGGCCAGCCGACGAAGAACAAGATGTTTCAGTGATGAGGCTCAGGGCTCAGCGCTCGGGGCTTCTGCCAAAAGCCTTGAGCGGGATTTTCTGTGCTCTCGCGCTTGCCGCACCCGCCGCCGCTCAGGAGGTGCAGCCGCCCGCATTGCAGGTCGGCGCGTTGCCCGATTCGCTGAGCGTTGACGGGGTCCTCGATGAGGCCGCATGGATGTCAGCTCCTGTGGCCGACGCATTTACACAGACCGATCCAGCAGAGGGCGCCATGCCGTCGGCGCGGACGACCGTGCGCGTGCTGGCGGGTGCGAAGGCGCTTGCCATCGGTATCGTTTGTGACGATCCCAATCCGACTGGGATCGTCAGCTTCAGCGTGCGACGCGATGCTCCGCTCACCAATGAGGACCACGTCCGGATGGTCCTCGGCCCCTTTCTCGACGGCCGATCCGGCTATGTCTTCGCCGTCAATCCGAGCGGCGCACGGTATGACGGCCTGATCAACCCCGGGGGCGACAACGAGAATGCGGACTGGGATGGCATCTGGGAGGCGGGCGCGACGCGTACGGCGATGGGATGGTCGGTCGAGATTCTGATCCCGACGCAGACCCTCAGCTTCAAGCCGGGTTTGCACGAGTGGAATTTCAACGTGCAGCGGCGCATCCAACGCCTGCTCGAGACCGATCGCTGGGCCTATCCGGCGCGTCAATACCAGATCACGCAGACGAGTCGCGCCGGCGTGATTACGGAGCTGCCGGCATTCAGTCAGGGGCTCGGCCTGAGCGTGCGTCCGGCAATTACGACGGGTGGTGGAATTCCCGCGCCCTCGGCGCGTGCAGACGGAGAGGCCCAACCAAGTCTCGACGTCACGCAGCAAATCGGGACGAATGTGATCGCCGCCGCGACGGTGAATACGGATTTCGCGGAGACCGAAGTCGACACACGGCGCACGAATCTGACGCGGTTTCCGCTCTTTTTTCCCGAGAAGCGCACGTTCTTCCTCGAAGGGTCGGACACCTTCTCGTTTGGTCTGGGTCTCGGCCAGGACGTGATTCCGTTCTTCAGTCGACGAGTCGGCCTCGTCAACGGCGCCGAGGTGCCCATCATCGCCGGCGGAAAGATCAACGGTCATGTCGGCAACACGAACGTCGGCGGTCTGGTCGTCGGGACGAACGACAAGCCTGGCGTGGTCGACGGGCGATCGATGATGAGCGCCGTACGCGTGAAGCAGAACATCTGGAGCGAGTCGTGGGTCGGCGCCATCGCTACTACTGGCGACCCGCTCGGTCGTCCGGGCGCCGCGCTCGGCGGAGTCGACTTCACCTACGCGACCTCGCGCTTTCGCGGGAACAAGAATCTTCGGATTGGCGGCTGGGGCCTCGTCGCGAGGCGGCAGGATCTCGGACGCGATGCCACGGCGCGCGGCCTGATGGTCGAGTATCCGAACGATGAGTGGGACGTCTGGTTCAATTACAAGCGCATCGGACGCAACTTCGATCCCTCACTGGGATTCGTACCGCGCCGCGGCGTGCAGTACTACGGCATCAGCATGGACAACCGGGAGCGGATCGCGCGTGGCCCGCTGCAGCAGCTGACGCATGAGTTCCGGCCGTCGGTCTGGACCGACCTCGGCGGTCGGTGGGAGAGCTACCGGGTCTTCATCGCCCCGATCAACTGGCGCTTTCGTTCCGGGGATCGCGTCGAGTTCAACGTAAATCCGACGGGAGAATGGCTGGTTGCACCCTTCACGGTGTCGAACGTGACGATTCCGCCCGGTACCTATCAATGGCGTCAGTACCGGCTCGAAGCGGGCACCGCGCAGAAGCGGCGTCTCTACACCCAGCTCACCTGGTGGTTCGGAGGTTTTTACAACGGCGATATCGATCAGGTGGTCTGGAGCGGCACATGGAACCCTACCGCGCTCTTTACTATCGAATTCACGGGTGAACGCGACATGGGACATCTGCCGACCGGCGACTTCACGACGAATCTTGTCGGCAACCGGCTGCGGATCAACCTGTCGCCTGATCTTTCAATCGCGAGCTACGTGCAGTACGACACGGAGAGCGAATCTGTTGGCACGAACACGAGGTTGCGGTGGACCTTCCGTCCGGTCGCCGAGCTCTTTGTCGTCTACAATCACAACGTCCGGTCGATCCTCGATCGCTGGCAGCTCGATTCGAATCAGTTCCTGGTGAAGGTGCAGTATGCGCTTCGCTACTGACGCGCCGGCTCTTAACCATGAAGCTCACGCCGTGACGGCCACGAAGCACACGAAGTGGTTTATTCGCTCGCTTGTTGCGTGCGGTGTGATCTTCGTCGCCGGGCTGTCGGCTCGCGTGGATTCGCAGACGAACCCGCAGCGCCCCGCCGCTCCTGCAACGAATCCCGAACCCCGAATCCCGAATCCCGGCCCGCAAGCCACCTACGTCGGTTCCGCCCGCTGCGGCGACTGCCACCCGGCGGTCTATGCGCGCTGGTCGAAGACGCGGATGGCCAACGTTGTGACCGATCCGACCGCACATCCGGAAGTCATCATCCCCGATTTCTCGAAGGCCGATCCGCTTCTGACCTTTACGAAAGCCGACGTCGCGTTCGTCTACGGGACGAAATGGAAGCAGCGGTACTTCAAGAAGGTTGGCGACGATTATTTCCCTCTGCCGGCGCAATGGGACGTGCAGCATCGGATCTGGCGCGCCTACTTCGTGCAGCCAAACACCGACTGGTGGGTGCCGTTCTATCCTGCCGACAACAACGGCCGTCCGACCGGCCCGCTGTGCGACGGCTGCCACTCGGTGAACTACAACATCCAGACGAAGCGGCCCACGGAGTGGAACGTCGGGTGCGAGCGCTGCCACGGCCCCGGCAGCGAGCACGTCCGCGACCCGAAGCCGGCGAACATCGTCAACCCCGCGCGGCTCGATTACGTCCACGCGAACGACACGTGCATCCAGTGCCATTCGCAGGGGAAACCGCTGAAGAACCCGATTGAGGGGAAGTACTACGACTGGCCCGTCGGCTTTCAGCAGGGGCTGAACCTCCGGGACTTCTGGGAGCTCGAGGAACACAAGCTGGGCGAGACGAACTTCATGCACTATGCGGACGGCACCGCACACAAGAACCGGATGCAGGGGAACGACTTCGTGCAGAGCGTGATGTACATGCGCGGCGTCACCTGCTTCAGCTGCCACGACGTGCACGGGACAGGCAACAACGCAGATTTGATCAGGCCTGCCAAGGACCTCTGCGTGACGTGCCACGGGCCGAATTCACCCAATGGCCCGCACGCGGCCAGCATCGAGGCGCACACACATCACGAGCGGGGGAGTCGTGGGAGTGAGTGCGTTGCGTGTCACATGCCGCAGATCGCGCAGACGATTGCGGATATCAACGTGCGGAGCCACACGTTCAAGTTCATCACACCGTCGATGACCGACGAGTATAAGATTCCGAATCCGTGCACCAGTTGCCACTCGGATCAGACCACCGCGTGGGCGAGAGAGACGCTGAGGACGTGGGCGGGCGTATCGCCCTGGCGCGTGAATTGATAGGAGGCGGACCTGAAGGTCCGCCTCTACGACCGTAGCCTCTACGACCGTGGAGGCCGACCTTCAGGTCGGCCCGGCCGCGCGTTTTAAAGAGGGACCAAGCAATGAGAACAGTTCTGTCGTCGCTCGTTGTTGTTGCGCTTCTCGCTTGCGTCCTTCCGCTGGCGGCCGAATCCATTAATCCGCCGACCAAGCCGCAAACGGCGCCGATGACGGCGCAAGAGAAGAAGAATCTCGACATGGTTATGACCTGGTGGCGCGAAGTGCTCTACGCCGGCCACCTGGAACTCGCACCCAAGTACCAGGCCGAAAACTACATTCAACACAATCCGAACGCAGACACAGGCCGCGACGGTTTCGTCGCATTCTTCACGAAGCTCGGCATTAAACCGATGAACCCGATCCCTGCAACCATGTCGGCGGATCGGATGCCTGTCGTGTCCGGCGCCAAAGGGGATTTCGTGTGGCTTGTGTTCGAACACGAAGACAAAGATCCGCGCAACCCGGCCAACACCTATCACTACAACTCATTCGACGTCCTTCGCATCGAGAACGGAAAGGTCCAGGAACACTGGGATAGCGCACAAAAGATGGCTGGCACGGGAACGGTGAAAACAGGCGTTTCACCGAAGTCTCCAATGCAGTGGAACACCGGCAAGCTCTCAAAAGAAGAGGAAAAGACTCTCGCGATGGCGACCGAAGAGCTGAAGGACATGCTTCAATACGGTCACCTGGAGCTCGCGGACAAGACCATGGACCCGGGTTACATCCAGCACAACCCCAACGTTCCTCAGGGCCGCGACGGCTTCAAGCAGTTCATGAGTCGCGTCCCCGGCCGCACGCCGCGCGACATCAAAACCGAATGGGTGAATCCACCGGTTCTGACGCTGATCAACGGTCCTTACTCATTCATGATGTGGGACCGAACTGCAAAGGACCCAGACGATCCCAACCGTGAATACACGTGGAATCATTTCGACGTCGTGCGAGTCGAAAACAACTTGATCAAGGAGCATTGGGACGAGGCTCGAATCAATCCGCCCACTAGGTGATGTTGCGGGCGTGCATCACGGCCCAGTGCTCGCCACAGATGTCGGGAAAGAGCTGTGCGTGTGCCGGGCCCTGGAAGCACTCCATCGGGTAGCTGCAGACCGTCAGAAACGGCAAGGATCGCGTCAGTCTGTTCCAGATCTGCTCGACGTCCAAGACAGCCTCCACCTCTGCGTTGCGGCACAACGGCACTGCCATCTCGCCGAATATCGTGAGCCGGCGGTCGGCGCTGTCGGAGTAGGCGAGACGAAACCGCTCGAGATCGTGCACGATCTCGGCGAGGCGGTCGGCGTCGGGTCGCCCCTCGCGCATGAACTGAGCGAGCGACTCCGCCGCGTCGACAACGAGGTACTGCCCTCGCCGTACCAGCGCCGCCACGTCTAAGCGGAGCGCCGCGAGTCGATGAGCGATCCCCAACTGCGTCGTGTCGGTTGCAGCGACCACGACGGGTCCACCTCCGCGCAGCGTGGCGGCGACGAATCCGCTGACTTCGTCGAGAAAATGGCGATCGTTCGCATGGAACTGCGCCGCATGGGCTCCGGTGCTTGCGGCAACGGCCGAGTGCGACGCGAGGGACGGAAAGAAGAGCCGTCCCGCGAGCGCATGATCGATCGCACTGGTCAGGTCCGGGTACATCCGCGGTTTCGGGACGTAGCCTTGAGCTCCGGATCCGATCGCGGTCGCGACATGTTCGTCTGTCTGATGCATGCTCAGGAACACGACCTTCGCGCGCGAGCCACGTCGTCGGAGTTCGTCAAGGACTTGGTAGCCATTGAGCGCCGGCATCGTGATGTCTGCCACTACGACATCGGGGTCGAGCCGAAGGGACACCTCCAGCGCCTGTCGACCGTCGGTCACGGCGGCGACGACCTCAAAGTCGTCCGCGAGCAAGCTCGAGACTGAAGCCAGAATTGGTGCGTGGTCGTCTGCGAGCACCACGCGTGGTTTTAGGCGGTGAGTCGCATCTTTCGGCGCGACCGCTCTCGGCACCGGCACGTCGCGTCAGCATAGATCAGTTCCGTCGCCTGCGGCGGACGTGAAGCCGCTGCCTGATCGGAAAGTGTGATCTCGGAATGTTGAGGCGTGTGCGCTTGTGAGACACTACGGGCCGACTCTATGTTTCCGGCGAGCGACCGTTCGACCGTTTCCGGCCTCAGGGAACTGACTGCCGAACTGGCCGGTCGACTCGCCGCAACCCAATCCGAGCAAGTCGACGCAGAAATTGAGACCGGCATGGCGGTGCTTCGCGCGCTTCTGCGTGCGGGCCGAGTGTGTTGGTACGTCAAGCCGGTTGACGCGACGTACCTTATGCGGGTGTACGAGGTGAACGCCCCAGGCGTCACCCCTTCGCCCCCCGTGGTCTCGCCGAAGGAGTTGCCCTACTCGATAAGTCGACTCATGCGCGGTGACACGCTCGCCGTTGGAAGGTTGGAAGACCTGCCGGCCGAAGCTGAACCCGATCGCGCGTTCCTGAGCACGTTCTCGGTCAAGTCGTTGGCTCTGATCCCCTCATATTTTTCGAAAGGCGATAGAGGCGTGTTGAAGGTGACGTCTCCCTCTGAGCGCGAGTGGCCACCAGGACTCATCAGCGACCTCGAAGTCTTCGGCAATGTGATCGTCTCGACGTTCGACCGAAAGCGTGCGCAGGAATCGCAGCATGAGAGCGACGGCCAATTCCGCGCCCTCGTCGAACAGGCCCCGGTGGGCATCGCGCTGGAAAATCTCGATGGCCGGTTGCTGGTAGTGAATTCGGCCCTCAGTGCCATGTTGGGCTACCCGTCCGAAGAGTTGGTCGGTAGGAGTTGTGTGGAATTCGGAGATCCCGGCAATTCCGAAGATGAATCTGTTCTATTTCAGCAGCTCCAGGCCGGGCTGATCCCGAGCTACAAGCTTGAGAAGCGATACGTCAGGAAGGACGGCGCGGAGATGTGGGGACATCTTCACGTGTCGCGTCTGGCTGCGAGTCCTGGCCAACCATCACTCGTCGTCGCGGTCTTGGAAGACGTCACTGAGCGCAAGGTCGCTCACGAGGAGCTGATCAAAGCGCAAGCCGAGAGTCGTCAGTTGACTTCGCGTCTCATTGGCGCTCGAGACGACGAACGCCACCGGATAGGACGGGACCTGCACGACGACATCTGTCAGCGGTTGGCGTTGCTGTCGTTGGAACTACAAACATTAATGCGATCGCTTACGGCCTCGGGACAGAGCGTTGAGAGTCAGCTTGTTTCGACACTCTGTGACCGTGTAGGTGAACTGTCCGCCGACGTGCATGACCTCTCGCATGCGCTGAGCTCTTCGGGCGTGCAGCAGTTTGGCCTGTGCGCTGCCTTGAAGGAACTGTGTCGTCGGGTGTCCAGACAATTCGAGATTGAGTTCGACCTGCGCTGTGAGGTGCCTCGAGTCCTCCCTGATGAATTGGCGTTGTGTCTCTTCCGGGTGGCGCAGGAGGCCCTGAACAATGTGACGAAACACAGCGGTGCCTCCCGTGTCTTCCTGAGCGCGATCCAGACTGGCGATCGACTGACACTCACAGTCCGCGACACGGGCGTTGGGTTCGATCCAGCTCTCGACGTGGCAGGCATCGGTCTGGCGAGTATGCGAGAGCGGTTGAGAATCGTCGGGGGGACGCTTTCCGTCCGATCTCGTCCCGGCCGTGGGACGGAAGTGGTTGCGGAGGTTAGCGTGTCGGAGGATTTTCTGGCCACGTGACCTTCAGTGCGCGGTGCCCTAAGAACCCCTCACGTAGGGGCCGACCTTAAGGTCGGCCCTACAGAGCCCGCACAAGCATCGCGACGCCGAGAATCGCGAGGGTGACCGCGAGCAGGCGGCGGAACCAGACGTCGGGAATTCGGCCGAGCGCGCGGGTACCGAGCAGCGTTCCGGCGATGACGGCGGCGATGGCGAGGATGATCCAGAGCAGCACGCCGCGCATCTCCTGATGCTGCGTGTAGAGGTAGATCGGCACGCGTGCGCCATCGACGAACAGCGCGATCGCGGTGGCGGTGCCGACGAACATCTCCTTGCGCAAATCGAATCCGATGAGCGCGGCGGAGCGGATGCCGCCCTGGTTGCCGACCAGGCCGCCCAGCATCCCTGACAGCGCGCCCGCGACCCATGCGACCCAGCCGCGGAACCGCATCCGGCGGGCGAGGCCGGTGATCTCGCTCACCGCAGCAAACAACAACAGCACGCCGAATAGGATCGTGAGCCATCTGCTGCTCGCGGCGCCGTTGAGCAGCGCCCCGACGAGACCGCCGGCTGCGCTCGTGATGCCGAAGCTCCAGAGCACGCGGCGGTCCACGCCGCCGTGCATCAGAGCGAAGCGCAGCGAGGTGCCGATTAGATGTGGAATGGACACCGCGGCCACGGCAAGCCGCGTATCGACTTGCAGTGCAAGCACCGGCGTGAGAAGGCTTCCGATGCCGAATCCCGTGACCGCGGCAACAGCGCCCGCGAGCAGCCCGGCGACGATGAGAATGAGGTCGAAGCCCATCAGGCTGACGCGGGCACTTCTCGGGCCCCGCGGTGTCCGCCGCTTCGCTAGTTCGATCGACCGCGTCCACCACGTCCCGGAGGCGGCAAGTTTGGATCGGGCCTCAGCGCCGCGGGAAATAGATCGAATACGGCATTCATCGCCGTCACCGCCTTGGCGTGTTCGGCCATGAGCTTGTCTACATCGGTGTCCTTGGCAGTCGCGCTCATGTCCGACACTTTCTGATACGCCGCCACGGCGGCCTTCAGCCTGGTTTCGACCTTCGCTTTGAAATCAGCAGGCTCGTCCTTGATGGCGGAGCGCAGGGCGTCCGCAGCTTCCGTGTACTCCATGTACTCGTGCGGCACGCGCGCAAAGTTCTTGTTGGTGATCTGCCGCTTGAAGTCGTTCGACACCTGGACGAGCAGCCTGAGCGCTGTCCTCACATCCTCCGTCGACTTCAACTGCTGCGCGAATGCAGGTGCCGCGATTGTCAGGACCAACCCGACGGACGCGAGAACCGCGAGAGTCTTCCGAATGTTCTTCATATGAAGTCCTTTCTAACCGAGTCGGAGTACGGTGACGCCCCGACTCACGCGTCGGCAGTGCTGATGTGAGTCGGGTCGTCACCGTACTCCGACTCGGAGGCTTGATTACGCCGTTACGTGCAATACCCCGTTCATGCATTCCCCGTGGCCGGGAGTCGAACAGAAGAATGGATAGTCGCCCGGTTCAGGCGCCGTGAACTGCGCCACAACCATACCGCCCTTATCGCACATCGGGGTCCAGGCGATGACGCGCGAATCGTTTGTCGGGATGATGCCCTCGTTCTGCTCGACGGCCTTATCCACCGCGTCCATCTGGCCCGGATACACGAGCACCCAGTCGTGACGGGCGCTCAGGAATTTACCCCTGTGATGAAAGGTCAGTCGAACGAGCGCACCGGTCGGGCAGGTTAGCGTATCGGGTGTGAATGCGAGGAAGTCCCCATCAGATTCGATCAACAGATCGACGACTTGCTGCGCGGGCGTTTTCTTACGCCCGCATCCCGCAAACGCCAACGGAATCGTCACGAGGCTCACGAGCAGGCGTCGGCGCGAAAGCACAACCTCTCCTTCAGAGCGTTCCTGCGCGATTGTCGAACGAGAACACGTACACCGCTCCTGAGCCGTCCGCGCGATCTCCCTGCAGGCGCGAACCGACGACCAGCGTTCGACCATCCCGGCTGACCGCAAGGGAGCTACCGAACTCGTCGCGCCGTTTGGTGTTGTCGCCCTTCATATAGGCGCGCTGGGTCCACCGATCACCGGTGCGGCTGAACAGCCACGCGGCGCCGGCTTCATCGGCCATCCCCGCCCGTTCGTTGCCGTTGATTCCCTGCGCGCTGTTGTCCTCGAGCGGTGCGCCAATCAATGCGGTACTGCCGTCGCCGCTCAATGCGAGGCGGTTGCCGAACCAGTCACCCGCATGAATCGTCGTCGGCTTGATATAGGCCTGTTGCACCCACGTGGCTCCGTTGCGGACGAACACGTAGGCCGCACCGGTGGATGTGTCGGACGGCTGATCGTTACCGCCGACGGTGGTGCGGCCCTGCACGATCCCCGTGCAGAGACAATCCTCGTCGAGCGATCCAACGAGAATCGTATTGCCATCGTCGCTCAGCATGTTGGAGACGCCGAACGAGTCGCCATTCTCGATGTTGGATGCCTTCAGGTAGTTCGTCTGCTTCCACTCACCAGCGGCGCGCGCGAAGATGTACACGGCGCCCCGTCCGTTGCTCCCCGTGAAGCCTCCGCGCGCGTTGGGGTTCGGCGTCCGCGTCGGTTCCTGGGGACCGTCAACCTCGTTCGAGCCGCCGCCCTCGTCGTACGCTCCGACAGCCATGACATCGCCGTCCGCGTTCAGCGAGACCGAATACCCGAACTGGATGCCGGCGGCGGTGTTGGACGCTTTCACGTACGCCTGCTGCGTCCACGTGCCGCGCGTGCGCGCGAACACGTACACCGCGCCGCTCGACATCATCGAGTTGTCGTTCTGGTTCCCGTTGACTCCCTTCGCACTGCTGTCTTCCGTGACGGCGCCGACCGCGATCGTGTTGCCGTCCTTGCTGAGCGTCAGTGAGAAGCCGAACTGGTCGCCGTCACCGTAGTCCTCGCCGGCCGCCGGACCCTCGCCGGTGTTCGATGCTTTGATGTAGGCCTGCTGCGTCCATCGATTGTTCTGCCGCGTGAACACATACACCGCGCCCGACTGCGGCACCGACTTATCGTTCTGATTGCCATTGACGCCCTTGGCGCCGCTCGATTCCCAGATCGCAGCGACCGCCAGCGTGTTCCCGTCGGTGCTGAGAGCGACCGTGTGGCCGAACTCCGCGCCGGTATCCGGGTTCGATGCCTTGATGTAGGCCTGTTGTTCCCAGCTCGTGCCTCGGCGCGCAAACACATACACCGCGCCGGAATCGTAGAGCGATGTGTCGTTCTGGTTTCCGTTGATCCCTTTCGACGCGCTGCTTTCGTGCGGGGCACCGACGGCCATCGTGTTGCCGTCGCTGCTGATCGCCACGCCGACGCCGGCGTGTCCGTCGAGCGCGCCGCCGCAGCCGAAATGCGCGCCGACTTGTGGATTGGATGCCTTGAGGAAAGCGACCTGCCGGACCGGCGCCGCGGGCGACTGCGCGCGCACGTGGGCGGCCACTACGGTCGTCGCAAGAAATAGTGCTATGAGACCGACCCTTCGCATGGAGTACTCCTGAAAGCGCCGATTATAGTCTTGCGATTTGGGGGGCGTCCTGTTCTTCCGGTGGGCGCACGTGGCGGAACGATCGGTAGAGGATGATGTCGTAGACGATTTTCATTCCGCCGCCGATGAAGAGTGGCGCGGCGAGGACGACGTTCTGCATGACGAAGCCGGCAATCGGCGGCCCGATGGCCCACCCAATCGTCCGCGTTAGGTTGGTGATGCCGCTGGCGTACGTGCGGCGGTGCGGTGGCACGATGGCCATCACGTAGGACTGCCGGGTGGGGACGTCCATTTCGACCAGCGACTCGCGACCGAGGAACAGCGAGGCCGCGACACTACCCGACGACGCGGCGGGCGCCAGCATCAGCAGCAGACTCGACGGAAGATGCGTGAGCACCATGGTGTTCAGCAGGCCGATGCGCCGCGCCAACCATGCCGCGGCGACGTGCGAGACCGCGTTCAAGCTGCGCGCCGCAAAGAACAGCACTGCGAGCTGGCCTTCCGAAAAGCCGTATCGCTCGAAGAACCAGTACGCGATGAGGGCGGAGCTGAGGAACCCGCCGCCCATGCTGTCAATGCCGAACAGCAGCGCCAGCTTCGCGATCGCCCCATCATCTGTTGCGCGAACCTTAAAGGTTCGCGCTACGGGTGACTGGGCAACATCGCTACGCTTAGAGGTTCGCGATACCCGTGACGAAGGCACCTCCACGCGATCGGTGAGCGCGAGGTACGGTGCGACGCACGCCAGCGCCGCGGCTCCGCACACGAAGAAGATCAGCCGATGCGCGCCCGCGAAGGCGAGCGCGGCGAGGCCGCCGAACGCGTGGCCGCCGTCGAGGACGAGGTTGTACCAGGCGAGCGCCCACGTGCGGTGTTCGGCATCGGTCGTCTCCGGCAGAATGGCCTGCTCGAGCGTGCCTGCGGGACCGCGGTCCCGCCCCATGCCGTTGAGCATTCCCACAAACGCAGCGGGGATCAGCCAGATCAAGCTCGCGGATACCGTAGCCGCGACATAACCGAAGCCGGTGAGCAGCGAGACGACCATGAGCGCCCGCCGTCGGCCGAGTCGATCAGCCGCGATAGTCACGACGAGCGTCATCGCCGCGATTCCGGCAAGGCCCGCCCCGATCACTGCGCCCGTGCCTGCGACCGAGATGCCGGCCTCCGTCAGTGCGATCGCGAGAACGACACCGACAAGCCCAACCGCCGAAGATCGGAGGAAGGCTGCGAGGTAAATGAGGAAGGCGTCGCGGTTCGGCAGTGATCGTAGAGGCGGACCTTCAGGTCCGCCTGCCCCCAGTTCGTCTAGCGCTGCGCCGTGGTGGTCTTAGGACGCGCGCCGGTCTGCTCAATCGCCATGCGGAACGCGGTGGCCAGCTTCTGCGCCGGCCCTTTGCCCCAGTAGTGAAGAAAGATGACTTGCGGCTGCGTGCCGGTCATGTGGTGATGGATCGCGACGACGTCGATGCCGCTCGAACGGAGCGACTTGAGCACGGGCGTGACCTCGCGATCGAGCATCGCGATATCGCCGGCAACGACTGCATCGGCGTCGTTGCCGTAGAAGGCCGCCCACGTGTTGAGTCCCATACGCGCGTTAATCGACGCGCCCATTTCCTTCAACGGAATGTCCGGACGACCGATCGTGATCTTGTAGACAGGGCCCGTCTGTTCGCCCTGATAACCCACAATTTTCGCCAGCGCGGCGGAGTCGAGCGTGCCGTTGATCGCGCGGCCGTTCGCGGTTGATGCGTTGGCGGGAGGTGTGGCGCCTATCAGATCCAGCGCGGGCTTTACCTTGGTCGCCAGGTCCGCAGCGGTGCCGTGCCCGTGCACGTGCATGTAGTAGATGCGCGGCGTATCGAAGAAGAAATGGTTGTGCAGCGCCGTGACATCGAGACCGTTTGTCAGCAGCGCGGACATGACTGGATTCACCTCGTTGTCGGTGAGGACTAGATCGCCCATCATCACGTCCATGCCGCCGGTGCCCTTCGTCAGCGCAATCCAGCCGCCGAACCCAAACGGCGTGGGCGTGGCGACGCCGTCGATCACGACCTTCAGATCGTTCCTGGGGATATTCACCTTGAGGACGCTGTCCTTGTAGTCACCTTGCTTGTTCAGCGTCTTCAACACCCCCGCGTAATCGGCGGGCATCTCCTGCGCGTACACCGCAGGGACGAACATCAACATCGTCGTGAGAAGCGCGGCTGTTGTCCTCATGCGCCCATTCTAGATCACAACACCTGTTACAGATCACGTGATACAGTCCGGTGCATGGCTGAGTCGCGCGGCGGCCGGCGGTGGCTCATCCTCGTGCATCAGTTGCCTCCACGCCCATCGAATCTTCGCGTGCGCGTCTGGCGGCGGTTGCAGCAGGTCGGCGCCGTCGTCTTGCGCCATTCGCTGTACGTGCTGCCGAGCACCGACGAAGCGCGCGAGGACTTCAACTGGGTGCGCGAGGAAATCGTTTCATCCGGCGGGGAGGTCAGCGTATTCGAAGCCTCGACCGTTGATGGCTATACGGATGTGGAGCTCGTGCAGCAGTTCCGCGCCGCCCGCAGCGCCGACTACCAGAAGGTTGCGGCCGATATCCGCGCGCATAAAGGATCAAAAGCAGGTCATCGTCGTACCCGATCAGTGCGCGACCGCGATCTGAGACGATTTCGCGAGCGTCTCGCCGCCATCGTTGCCCGAGACCATTTCAGGTCTCCCGCACGTGCGGACGCCGAGCGGGCGCTCAAGGAGATCGAACGCGCTGACGGCCAGCGCGGCCGGCCCGCCTCACACGCCAAACTGGCGCGAGAGGATTTCAAACGACGCATCTGGGTCACACGGCCGAGACCGGGGATCGATCGCATGGCCTCGGCCTGGTTGATTAAGCGCTTCATCGCGCCGGACGCACGCTTTTCATTTGCATCACCGCAAACCGTGCGTCGCAACGGGCACGTGCCGTTCGACATGCCGGACGTCGAGTTCGGCCACCACGGCCCGCACTGCACGTTCGAAACGCTGATGCAGAGATTCGGGATTGGCGATCCGGCCGTGACGTCGATCTCACATGTTGTCCATGATCTCGACCTCAAGGAAACACGGTTCGCGATGCCTGAGGGCGCGGCAGTCAATCGCATTGTTCATGGGCTCCGGGATGCACACGCCGACGACCACGAACTGCTGGAGCGCGGCATGGACATGATCGAAGCTCTCTATCGGTCTTTCGCATCGGAACAGAGCCGACGCAACGGACGCCGAAAAAGACGATGACCAACGACCGACTCAAATCACTCGCCGTAGTCGTCTTGTGTGCGGTATGGAGTGCCTCTTCGTACGCGCAGCAGGCTGGGCCACCGGCGCAGGCGTCGCAGATGCCGCCCCTCACGTTGACTGACGCTGTGCAGCTCGCACTTGCCAATTATCCCGCCGTCCAGGAGCAGCGCGCGCGAGCACAGGCGGCGCAGGAAGAGATCGCTGTCGCGCGGACGGCCTACTTGCCGCGCGTCGACGCGCTGTGGCAGGAGAACCGCGCCACGCACAACAACGTGTTCGGCCTCCTGTTTCCGCAGTACGTTATCCCACCGATGTCGGGCCCCGTGTTGGCAAGAACGTCGGAAAGCGTGTGGGGAAGTGCCGCCGGCGCGTTCGTCTCGTGGGATGCGGTCGATTTCGGCCAGCGCAAGGCTGTCGTCGATGCCGCGCGCGCGCAGCAGGCCGCGGCCACCGCACGCACTCAGGAGACTGAGCTCGACACTGCCGCGGCGGCCGCCGACGCGTTCCTGACCGTGCTCGCCGCGGATGCGACCGTGCGCGCGGCGCAGGCCAACGTGGATAGATTGCAGGTCTTTGGCAACGCGGTGATCACCCTCGTAACCAACCAGCTGCGGCCGGGAGCTGACCAATCGCGCGCGGAAGCGGAGCTGGCTGTCGCCCGTAATCAACTTGCCCAGGCACAACAGAATGCAGATATCGCACGCGCGACGCTGGCTGAGGCGATCGGTCGGCCGGGGGTGCGGATCGAGCTGGTGCCTGGCCGCCTTTCCGAAGTGCCACCAGGGACTGAGGCCGCGGCCACCGTTGAAATGCATCCGGCGGCGCGCGCTGCGCGTGCCTCAATCGACGTTGTCCGCGCACGTGAGCGGATCCTCGAGCGATCGGTGTTCCCCCGGATTGCGCTGCAATCGGCAGCGAGCGCACGCGCCAGCGGCGCCGTTGTGCCGGGCATCGGGAGTACGCCCAATGGCCTCTGGCCTCAAGTATCAAACTGGGCAGCGGGTGTCTCCGTCATCATACCCGTGTCCGGCCTGTTCACCGTGAAGCCGCAGCAGCGCGTCGAGGCCCAGAATGAAGTCGCAGAGCGGGCCCGCTACGACGAGACAATCGTGACGCTGCAGACGCAGCAGCTTCGCGCGCAGGCGCTGCTGAGGGCCGCCGCCGCGATCGCGCAGAACATGCCCACGGTTCTTCGGGCGGCTGAAGATACACAACAGCGTGCGCGCGCGCGATACGACAGCGGTCTCGCGAACATCACCGAAGTTGCCGAAGCGCAGCATCTGCTCGCGCAGGCAGAGGCAGACGATGCGGTCGCGCGGCTGGGCGTGTGGCGCGCGCTGCTGGCCCAAGCCCAGGCCACTGGAGATTTGACACCGTTTCTCGATCAACTGCGCGCGCCGTAGCCGCGACCGAAAGGAATTCGCCATGTGGCTCATTCATCAATCGCTGCGGCGCCCCATCACGGTCTTCGTCGCGGCGGCCTCGCTCGCGCTGATCGCGTTCTTCGCGATCCGGCGAATGCCCGTCGACATCTTTCCGGATCTCAATCTGCCGGTCGTCATCGTGGCGCAGCCGTACGGTGGCATGGACCCGGCGCAGATGGAGGGGTATCTCGTTTACTACTACGAGTACCACTTCCTCTACATCGCGGGCGTCGATCACGTCGAGTCGAAGTCGATCCAGAACGTCGGGCTGGTCAAGCTGTACTTTCAGCCCGGCACCGACATGAGCCAGGCGCTGGCGCAGACGGTGTCGTACGTCGATCGGGCACGCGCGTTCATGCCGCCGGGAACGGTGGCGCCGTTCGTCGTGCGATTCGATGCGGGCACTGTCCCGGTCGGACAACTGGTGTTCTCGAGCGACACGCGCAGCGTCGGTGAGATTCAGGATCTCGCGTTGAACCGTGTGCGTCCGACGTTCGCAACCATTCCGGGAGTGTCCGCGCCGCCGCCCTTTGGCGCCAGCCAGCGTACTGTCGTCATTCGGGTGGATCCCGATAGGCTGCGCGAGATGCGGATGTCGCCCGACGAAGTCGCGCGCGCGGTCGCATCAGGCAACGCGATTCTTCCCGGCGGCAACCTTCGGACTGGCGACATCAATCGCGTCGCGCAGATCAATTCACCGGTCGCGAGCATTCGCGATCTCGAGGATCTGCCAATTCGGACCGGCGCCGGTCCGACCGTCTACCTGCGCGACGTCGCGACCGTCAACGACAGCAGCGACGTGATCACCGGCTACGCGCTGGTGAAGGGTCGCCGCACGGTCTACATTCCTGTGACGAAGAGGTCTGATGCGTCGACGGTTGACGTCGTCAACCGCGTCAAGGCCGCGCTGCCGCAGATGCAGACCCTTGTGCCCGACGATATCCAGGTCGAATTCGATTTCGATCAGTCCGTGTTCGTGACCAACGCGCTGCGTGGGCTCGCACTCGAGGGCCTGCTCGGCGCGTTGCTCACCGGCCTGATGGTGTGGCTCTTCCTGCGCGACTGGCGCAGCGCGGTCATCGTCATCGTGACGATTCCGTTCGCGCTGCTCGGCGCGGTGGTCGGTCTCTGGTTCACCGGGCAGACCATCAACCTGATGACGCTCGGCGGCCTGGCACTCGCGATTGGTATTCTCGTGGACGAGGCGACCGTCGCGATCGAAAACATCCATACGCATCTGACAAAAGGGGAGCCGCGCGCCCGCGCGGTGCTGGAAGCCGGTCGCGAAACGCTCATTCCACGGCTGCTGGCCATGCTGTCGATTCTGGCGGTGTTCGTGTCGTCGTTTTTCATGGCCGGCATCGCGCGTTCGCTGTTCATTCCGTTGTCGCTGGCGGTGGGCTTCGCGATGCTCGCCTCGTATGTGCTCTCGAACACACTGGTCCCCGTGCTTGCGGCCGGCCTGTTGCGCGAAGAGCAAGCGCATCGCCGTGAGCTAGCGCTCGACCGGCTGCGCAGATGGCAAACGCGGGTGCACCAGTGGTTCATGGCGGCGCCCTGGGCGTCCGTGTCTGTTTACGTGGTGGTTGTCGCCGTAGGCATCGTGTTGCTTGCCCGTACGCTGGGTACCGACATGTTTCCCGCCGTGGACAACGGGCAGTTCGTGCTGCGGCTGCGCGCGCCGGCGGGCACGCGCGTGGAGCGCACCGAGGAAATCGCGCTGCGGGCGCTGAACGTCATTGAGGAGGCCGCAGGGCCGCGCAACGTCGACAACTCGTTGATGTTTGTCGGGAACCCTACCTCGAACTATCCGATCAACAGCATCTATCTGTGGTCGAGCGGTCCGCATGAAGCGCTGGTGACCGTTGCGCTTCGGAATGGCTCGGGTATCCGGATGGCGGATTTCCAGGAGCTGATGCGCCATAAGCTGTCGAAGGAACTGCCGAACGTCGCGGTGTCCTTCGAGTCGGGCGATGTCGTGAGCCAGATCATGAACTTCGGTGCGCCGACGCCGATTGAGGTCGCGGTGACCGGCCCGAACTTCGCGAACGATCGCGCGTTTGCAGAAAAAGTGCTCGCGGAGATGAAGAAGATCCCCTCACTGCGCGACCTTCAGTATGAGCAGCCGCTCGACTACCCGACGGTAAACATCAACGTCAATCGCGAACGCGCCGGCCAACTGGGCGTCACGGTTGAGCAGGTCGGACGCTCGTTGGCGGCGGCGACGTCATCGAGCCGGTATGTCCTGCCAAACTACTGGCGGGATCCGGGCAACGGCATCGCCTATCAGGTTCAGGTCGAAATCCCGCAGGCGCGCGTCGCCTCTGTCGAAGATCTCGCCACCCTTCCGGTGATGCCTTCGGGTGCCTCACGTCCGCTCGTGCAGGACGTCGCGAGCCTGAGTTTCGGTACTGCGCCGGGCGAATACGACCGCTACAACCAGCAGCGTATGGTCACCATCAGCGCCAACGTTGGGGGGACCGACCTCGGTAGTGCGGCACGCGCGGTATCGAGCGCGATTGAGCGGGCCGGGAACCCGCCGCGCGGAGTGACGGTGAATGTGCGAGGGCAGGTGCCGCAGATGAACGACACGCTCGCCGGGCTGCGGGCGGGCGTGCTCGTGGCGATCATCGCCGTCTTCCTGCTGATGGCGGCCAACTTCCAGTCGTGGCGTCTGGCATTCGTGGTCCTCTCGGCCATCCCCGCGGTCGTGCTCGGCGTCGGGCTCGGACTGCTGGTGACGCGGACGACGCTGAATGTGGAGTCGTTCATGGGCGCCATCATGGCTATTGGCGTATCGGTGGCAAACGCGATCCTGCTCGTCACGTTCGCGGAACACGCGCGGCGAGCCGGGAGCGGCGCGGACGTCGCCGCGGGAACCGCCGTGCACGCACGGATGCGGCCCATTCTGATGACTTCACTGGCCATGATTGCCGGCATGGTACCGATGGCGCTTGCGCTCGGCGAAGGCGGCGACCAGACGGCACCACTCGCACGTGCGGTTATCGGAGGGCTAATCGCGTCCACGTTGACGGTGCTGCTCGTCCTGCCGGTCATCTACGCGATGGTGCAGCGGACGGCGAGCCGGGCCTCGGGTTCATGGCATCCGGATGACGCGGAGACCGCGTGAGGACAGCTCACATGATCTCGAAACCCACTGCATGCACACTGACAGTGGCGGTTGCGGTGATGGCTGCGGCCGCGGCAGTGATGGCCCAACGGGCCGATGCGCCGCCGTCATCTGGCACCCCTGTGATCGTGACGAAAGTCGTTGCGCGGCCGCTTGACCGGCCGCTGATGCTGCCCGGCGATCTGATCGCCTTTCAGGACGTCGAAATCCGCGCGAGGGTCGCCGGCTTTGTGGACGCGGTGAACGTCGATCGCGGTTCGATGGTGCGCCGCGGCCAGCTGCTGGTGCGCATCGTGGCACCGGAGCTGGGGGCCCAGCGGACGGAAGCGGACGCGCGGATTCAAAGCGCACGTTCGGCTCGGGTGGAGGCGGAGGCCAGGCTCGCCTCAGACGACGCGACATTCCAGCGTCTGAAGACCGCCTCAGCAACGCCAGGTGTCGTCGCCGGCAATGACGTCGAGGTCGCGCAGCGAACGGTTGAGGGTGATCGCGCGCGGGTCGAGCAGTTGATGCAGAACGAAGTGGCTGCGGTGAATGCGGCGAAGTCGGTCAGCGATTTCGAGTCGTATCTGCGTGTGATGGCCCCATTCGACGGTGTGATCACCCAGCGCGACGTGCACGTCGGCTCCCTCGTCGGACCAACCGCTGATCCCATGCTTCGGATTCAGCAGATCTCAAAGCTGCGCCTCGTCGTCGATGTTCCGGAGACGGCGGTTGGCAGCATCGAGCGCGGGGCCCTCATCGAATTCACCGTACCGGCGTACCCGGGTGAGACCTTCAACGGTCGGGTCGCGCGCCTCGGTCACGCGCTGGATCCGAAGACACGCACCATGCCTGTCGAACTGGACGTCGCGAATGCGATGGGGCGACTGGCTCCCGGCATGTTCGCGCAGGTGTCCTGGTCGATGCGCCGCGGCCGCGCGTCGCTGTTTGTTCCCGCGTCCGCAATCGCCACCACCACCGAGCGCACGTTTGTCGTGCGCGTGCAAAACAACCGTGCGGAGTGGGTCGACGTAAAACGCGGTCAGGCGATGGAACAGCTCGTGGAAGTGTTTGGACCCTTGAAAGAAGGCGACGTCGTGGCACTTCGAGGCACAGACGAAATCCGACAGGGGTCACCAGTGGTGCCGAAGACCGCTCCGCCCGCGACACAACGGTAGGTATTGATGAAAGCGTGGTGGTACGCCGGCCTAGCGCTGAATGTGGCAGTCGCGCTTGTGCAGGGTCAGACAACGCCGGGCCCGGAGTCGTTGCTCAAGGCGAGTGCGACCATTCCGATGCCGAATGTTGCCGGGCGCATCGACCACCTCGGCTTCGATGCGGCACGACAGCGGCTGTTCGTGGCGGCGCTCGGCAACGACAGTGTCGAGGTGATCGACACCGCAAAGAACGTCCACCTGCGATCGTTGCCCGGGTTTCACGAGCCGCAGGGTGTTGCCGTCTTATCCGACCTGAACGCGATCGGAATTGCGAACGGCGACACCGGCACGCTGCAGCTGATCGATGCGGTCACGCTTCACGTCCGCACGCCCCTCACGATTGGAGGCGACGCGGACAACGCACGATACGACATGGCGGCGAAACGCCTTTTCGTAGCGTACCAAGGCGGGATCGCGGTTGTGGATCCGTCATCCGGCAGCGTCACGCAACGCATCCGCATCGACGGTCATCCCGAGTCGTTCCAGCTCGAAACGCAGGGCACGCGCCTGTTCGCCAATCTCCCCGGCGCGTCGCAAATCGTGGTCGCTGACAGGAAGAACGCGGCAGTGGTGGCTCGCTGGCCGACCGGTGCATGTCAGGCGAACTATCCGATGGCGCTTGACGAGTCGTCTCATCGTCTGTTCCTTGGCTGTCGTCGCCCGGCATCACTCGCGATCTTCGAGACTGCGGCGGGGAAGTCGCTTGGGACAGTTCTAGTTGTTGGCGATGCGGATGATCTGTTTTATGACGCCACTCGGCGGCGCATCTATGTCATTGGAGGCGAGGGCTTCGTTGATGTGCTGCAACGCGAAGACGACGCCTTACGCAGAATTGCACGCGTCCCAACGCGAGAGGGCGCGCGGACCGGGACGTGGGTCGCCGCGGACAGCCGCTTGTATGTCGCCGTTCCGGCCCGCCGCGGCCAACCGGCGGAGATACGGGTGTTCGCCGCGTTTTAGAATGTAGGGTCCATGCGTTTGGTGCTCGCGGCTGTTCTGCTGGCGGCACTGGTGCGTCCGGCTGCCGCGCAGACCGACACCGGTGAAATCTCGGGCGTGGTGCGCGACACGCAGGGCGGCGTGCTGCCCGGCGTGACGATTGTCGCCGAGCACCTCGATAGTGGTACGCGCATCGAACGGATCACGGATGGCGAAGGACGTTATTTCCTTCCGTCGCTGCGAACGGGGACCTATAACCTCACCGCCGACCTGTCTGGGTTCAGGCGCATCATTCGTTCCGGTCTGACGCTTCGCCTCGGGCAGACGCTCGCGATCGATTTCGAGCTCGAGCCCGGCGGCGTGAGTGAAGACGTCGTCGTCACCGGCGATCCGCCGTTGCTTCGCACGAACGCGGAGATCAGTGACGTCATCGAAAACCGTCAGGTTGTCCAGATTCCACTCAACGGCCGTAACTTCCTGACGCTCGCGCAACTCAGCGACGGCGTGGTGCTGCCGCCTGGCGGTACGCGTGGCGACGCGCTGCAGCAGGCCGGGCCGCTCCCGAACGTCGGCGGCCAGCGATCGGGCCACAACATTTATCTGCTCGACGGGTTCAAGGTCACCGACGAACTGTTCAACAACCTCGTGATCAACCCGTCGGTGGACTCGATCCAGGAGTTCAAGATTCAGAAGTCGCAGTACCCGGCGGAGTTCGGCGGCAAGGCATCGGCGCTGATCAATGTCGCGACGCGAACTGGGACGAACGCGTTCCATGCGAATGTGTTCGACTTCGGGCGGCACGATCGATTCGACGCCCGCAACTATTTCGCTCCGAAGGATCAGCCGGTACCGCCGCTTCGCCAGAACCAGTTTGGCGGCACGGTCGGCGGACCCATCGTTCGGAACTCCACGTTCTTTTTCGCGAGCTACGAAGGGCAGCGTATCCGGCGCTCCTTGACACGGACGTTTTCGGTGCCGTCGGCCGCAGTACGGGGAGGGGATTTCTCATCGCTCGGTCCTATCTGCGATCCCACGGCGGCCGGGGCCTGCGTGCCGTTCCCGCAGAATCGGATCCCGGCACGCCGGCTCGATCCGATTGCGGCCGCGTTTCTCGGCCGTGTGCCGCTGCCGACGTCTGACGCGGCCTTTCAGAATCTGACCGCGACGGGCACACAGAGAAACAACGTCGATCAGGTGAGCCTTCGCCTCGATCGACGTCTTGCAACCGCTGACCAGCTCTTTGCGAGGTTCAGCACGTTCGACGCGAACGATCGCCAGCCGTTTGGTACGAGCACCCTGCAGGAGACGCTCGTGCCCGGCTTTGGACGCGAGGTTCGTACGAGTGCGCGAAACGTCGGCGTCAGCCATACGCACGTGTTCGGTTCGCGCGTGATGAACGAACTGCGGGTCGGCTGGCTCCGCGTCAACGGCGGACAGGTGAGCGAGAACCGTGGCGTTGACTTCGCGGGGCAGACGGGTCTGGAAGGTGTGACGCGCGATTCGCGCGACGTCGGGTATCCGCAGATTTCGACGGCCGGCCTGTTCAGCACGATGGGTGACCCGACCTCGTTCGTCTACCGGCGCAACGAGCATTTCGAGCTGTATGAGAACCTGCTGCTCGATCGCGGCGCTCATCACCTGAAGTTTGGCACCTACTTCTTTCATCTGAGCTTCCGTCCCGAGCAACCGGACAATGCGCGCGGCGCGTTCACCTACACCGGCCAGTTCACCGGCAACGCGTTCGCGGATTTTCTACTTGGCTATCCGACGAGCGCCGTTTCGGGGATCGGACGGGGTCGTGAGGACGGGCGCACCAACTGGGTGCATCTGTTCGCGCAGGACGATTGGCGTGTGCGACGCAACCTGACTGTGAATCTGGGGCTGCGCTACGAATACAACCAGCACATGCACGACGTCGCCAACCGGCTGTCGTCCGTCGATCTGGTGGGCCGGCGATTCGTGGTTGCAAGCAACGACACCGGGCAGATTAGCGACGAAGCCACGCCGCTACTCGCGTCGCTGCCGCTTCCGTACGTGACCTCGGCGGAAGCGGGTTGGGATCCCGGCCTATTGCGCCACTCGCCGATGCGGCTGGCACCGCGAACGGGGTTCGCGCTCTCGCTCGCGAATGAGCGCGCGGTGATCCGGGGTGGCTACGGCATCTTCCTGAATCAATGGGCGTACAGTGTGCAGAGCGCGTTCGCGCGCAACCTCCCGTTCTTCTTCACCCGCGAAGTCGACGTTCCCGTTGACGCTCGTGTGCCGCTCTATCAAACGCGCAACATGCTCACCGCCGATCCGACCCGCGTCGTGAGTCCGACAATCATGGACCATGCCTATGCCGTCGAATACACGCAGACCTGGAGCGGCGGCGTGCAGTACGAGCTTGATAAGTTGACGATGGCGGAGGTGAACTACATGGGGTCGTGGACCGTGGGTGCGGACAACGCGACCGTCCGCAACGTGCCGGAACCCGGTGGTGGTCCAATTCAAGCGCGCAGGCCGATCCCGCAGCTTGGTGCGATTCGATCGATTCGCTTCGATGGCCGTTCCATCTATCACGCGGCGACTTTCAGCGCCGTCCGGCGACTGAGCGACAACTACTCCTACACCGTGAGCTACACGCTCTCGACATCGAAAGACGATGCGTCGAACCCTGGAGCCACGGAATCGGAAGCCAACGTGCCGCAGAACGTGCGCAACATCTTCAGCGACAGCGGAGAGTGGGCGCGTTCGAGCTTCGATCACCGGCACGTGTTCGCAGCGAGCGCCACGTATCAGGTGCCCGCCTTGCCGCGCCTGGGGCGTGCCGCATCCGCCGCGATCAGTGGATGGCGGATCAGCCCGGTGTTCCTCGCGCAGTCCGGCGCGCCGTTCACGGTCAACCTTGGCGTCGATCAGGCGAACATCGGCGGCGGTCCAGCCCAGCGTCCGAACCAGCTCCGCGATCCGAATCTCCCCGGCGATCAGCGGACGCCGGAGCGCTGGTTCGACATATCGGCCTTTGCCCTGCCCCCGTCATTTACCTTTGGCGGCGCACCGCGCAACAGCGTCATCGGTCCGGGCTTCAGCACGACTGACGTTGCTTTCGCCCGTACGTGGATTATTGGTGGCCGTGAGCTCGAAGCGCGCTGGGAAATCTTCAATCTCTTCAACCGCGCAAATTTCGACGTGCCGAACCGCATCTTCGGAACGCCAAACTTCGGACGCATCTTCAGTGCGAAGGAGCCGCGGGAGATGCAGTTCGGCGTGAAGCTGACGTTCTGAGGGCTGAGTCTAGAATCGGACTCTGAGTCCGCCGTTGATATTTCGTCCGTCCAATGGCGCCCACGCGTCCACGGTCCATCGCCCGTCGAGAGCTCGCGTTGGACGAACAAGCGGATCCCATCGAGTCTGTCGGACGTCGGTCAGATTCTCGCCGTTCACGAACAACCGGAAGCGGCTGAATTGGCGCTCGGCGAGAAATCCGACGATCGCGTAGGGGCGGCTGGCTTCCCGGAACGGATTCTGGTCGAGTCGCTGCACGCCTGTGTAGTACAGCTCAACGCCGACCCGGCCCAGGTTCTCGCGCTCCCACATGCCCACGAGGCCCGCCGAATGACGTGGCGTGAGCGGTACGTCGTTGCGAATTGCTCCGTCTGACTCTCTCGCCTTTACGTACGTATAGGTGCCCGTCACGGTGTACGGTTCGCGCCGCAACGTACCAAGGACCTCGACGCCAGTATTCGTGGCAGGCTCGGACTCGTTTGTCAGAACGAGTCCTTGAGACCGATCGACATCGATCGGATGGAGAACGCGCGAACCAAAGAACGTCAGGGTGTAGGAGAGCGGACCATCTGTTCGGCTCACGTCAAGAGATGCGCTGCGCCCCTCTTCCGCGCGCAGCGGACGCGGAACGCTCAGTCGCGAAAGACCGGCTGCCTCAGTTTCTTCCGTCAGCGGCGATGGACCAAAGAATCCGGCTCCAAATGACAGACGGCTGCTCCACGCGCCAGAGCGAACGAGGGCGGACAGCCGAGGGCTGAAGAACGTTCCATACCGATTGTGATCGTCAAGCCGACCGCTTGCGCTCACCGACAACCATCGTGATACGTCGACATCGTCCTGTAAAAAGATGCCGGGAGCAATAAACGTGTATGCGAAGCGCGACACGTCAAGCGGACGATAAAGGTCTCTTTCCAGAGCAAGACCGCCGACGACCGTATTGCGACCCGCGGTCGCTCGAAGAGTGACTTCGCCAAACTGCGTCTGATGACGATCCCGCTCGCGAATCTCTCCAAACTGGTGGTCATGACGTTGTTCCATCGCTGCGACACGCACACTCAACAGGTATCGCTGTCGGAACAGGACCTGGCCAACGAGTCCGCCGTCGATTCGGCGTGTATTCAATGCCTCGACATAGGGCACTCCGAGCGGTGAGCCGCCGCCATGGCGATCTTCCGCGGTGAGTCCGACTGTTGCAAACAGCGATCGACCGTTGCCGCCGTCCCAGTACACGCGAGGCCGCACCACGCCGCGCGAGTATCCGGGGAGGTCCGCCCAATCGTCCTTGTTGACATCTGTGGTCTGTTGCCAGTGCCCGCCACCGAGGAACGTGAATGCCCAGCCAGGTCGTGCCGGTGTCGCCATCCACACCACACCGTCGGTTGCTCCTCTCGTCGAACGATTCAGAAGAATCTCCCGCTGGCGCTCTTTGGTCGGTCTCCGAGAAATCAGGTCGACGACCCCGCCCATTGCGCCCGCGCCGTAGAGTGACGACGCCACTCCCTTGATCACCTCGACCTGGCCGAGATCCATGGGCGGGATCTGCAACAGCCCAAGTCCACCAACCTCACCGAATAGTGGAAGACCGTCTGAAAAGAACCGGGTGTAGCGACCACGCATTCCCTGGATCCGAACGCTCGCCGCACCAAGCGAAGGAGAGGTGGCCTGAACGCGCATTCCCCCCATTTCATTCAGCATCATCACGATGTCGCCTGGCGTCATGAGCAGTTTTTCCTCAATTTCGTCCCGGTCCAGGACTTCGACGCGCATTGGCAGATCTTCCAAACGCCCGTCGGTTCGCGTCGCGGACACCGTGATTTGCTCCTCGACCGAGGGCTGCGGTTGTAGATCGACGAGAACCTGCTGACGCTGTCCGGCTCGAAGCGTAACGTTCGTCGTGACCGGTGCGAAGCCTTCCTTGATGACTGTGATTTCAGTCGTGCCGGGCGAGACGCTAAGCGACAGGGATCCGTCGGCGGCCGTGACGTTCGTCACACCGTTGACGAGAACAGTGGCCTCCGCGACAGGCCTGGAGTCGAAGCGGACCTCCACAAGGATGTTGGCAGGCTCCTGTGCAAGAACAGGAGCCACTGCGACGACTGAAAGCAGAAGTAGAACTTTGATGACCATATACACACCTAGGCGTGCCGCGGACACGCTGCCCGCGCCAACACTGAACAAGGGAACGGTGATCGCTCGGCTAGGTGAGTCGGGGTGGATGCTCTACGCGCGGGCCTGGTTGCGATAGGAGTGCAACCTTGGCCTGCCTCGTTCGGGGCAACGCGACGAACGCAGCCACGGTGGTAGGTGAATCCGGCCCCGCTGTAATACTGCTATGGCATAGGAGACAGGGGCTGGGTGCGTCCTGACGCGGCCTTGTTGAAGACTGCGCGTGTCGCGCCTCGTTACCGCAGCCATCCGGACACAGTATTGGATCAGTCAGGTGGACGAAGGCTAAGACGACGAATGTGAGGGCCGCGACCGCGCGCACGCGCGCATTATATGGCCTCGAACGGGACCAATCGCCTCAATCTGGTCACGATCCCATATTCGGGCCTTTTAATGCTTACGGCGACAGTAAGGTGACACGCCCACCGAAATTGACTCTCGGCGAGATGAGGGCTACATTCGAGCGGTTCGATGGCTGGCCTTCGTAATTCGCGCGCGTTCGTGACGGCGCTGTGGCTGGTGATGCAGACAGCCCTGCTCATCTCTCCTTCGATCGTGCTGCTGACCGCGCACGAAGAGACCACGGAGTGTACCTGCGCGCACGGAGACCACGCGATTTGTCCGATGCATCATCGTACAGCCCCGGGCTCAAAGATCTGCCTGATTGGGGGTGCGGACAACACGTTGGCGACTTTGGGGTCGCTGTTCCAGGCTGCCGCTCTGATGCCGTCGGTTACGTCAGCACCCGTGCCGGCGACGACGTCGATCGCGTCGACTAATTCGGCTTCGACGATTACGTTCCGTCCCGTTTCACCCGACCCTCCGCCCCCTCGCATCTAGTCCGCCCATCGCTTCAAGGACTGCCTTCAGGTCGTCTGCGAAGCGGTCCATCGGTTCCCTGAACCGCATGCCCTCCTTCGCGAGGGCACCACGTCATCGCTGCGGTGCGACGTCTTCAGACCGTCGCGTCTGCATGTCGTGTTCGTCGGTCAGTTCAACGGGAGGAGACGGTGAAGACCCAGTTCATTGGCGTGATCGTGGCGGCGTGTTGCGCTGTCGCGTCCGCCGACATCGTGCATGCCCAGGAAACAGTCAATCACGCGAGCCTCGGCGGCCGCGTCACCGATCCGCAAGGAGCTGTCGTGCCGGGCGCGGCCATCAGTGCTCGGCAGATCGAAACCAATATCACGGCGGAGACGACGACGGATTCGGAAGGGCGTTTCCGGTTCCCCTACTTGAGAATCGGGTCGTATGAGGTGAAGGTGCGCCTTCAGGGATTCGCGGACAGTGTCCGCACGCTGAGGCTCACACTCGGCGCGGCCTTCGATCTGCCGGTGTCGTTGAGCGTCGCTGGACTGGATACCTCTGTGACCGTCACGGGTGAGGCCACGTTGCTGGAAGCGGCGCGAAGCCAAATCGCGACAACAGTCCCTCAGATCGAGGTTGACCGTCTCCCGATGAACGGTCGAAACTTCCTGGATCTGGCGCTGCTCATTCCAGGCGTATCGCCGACAAACATCGGCAGTACGCAGCTGTTCCCGGAAACGTCGGCCGTGCCCGGCCAGGGCATTTCCGTGGCGAGCCAGCGAAATCTCTCGAACAGCTTCATCGTTGACGGCCTCTCCGCGAACGACGACGCCGCCGGCCTGAGCGGAATTCCGTACGGCGTGGACGCGGTCGAGCAGTTTCAGGTCGTCACCTCCGGTGGCCAGGCCGAACTCGGACGCGCGCTGGGCGGCTACATCAACGTCGTCACCAAGAGCGGCACCAACGCGATGCACGGCACGGTGTACGACTTCATTCGCGATGACAACTTCAATGGGAAGAACGCCCTCTTCGGCAAGACACTGCCGATGGATCAGCAGCAGTATGGCGCCAGCCTCGGCGGCCCACTCGTCCGCAATCGCACGTTCTACTTCGCGAATTTCGAGCAGCGTCTACTCGATCAGACCGGGCTCGTCACGATCCTCGAGCCAAACGTGCCGGTCGTAAATGCGCGACTCTCGGCTGCCGGGTATCAAGGTGGGCAGGTGACGACCGGCGTTTATCCCAATCCCGTTCACAGCGCCAACTTCCTCGGCAAGATCGACCATCACGTGAGCGGATCCGATCAGGTGTCGGTGAGGTACAGCCTTTATCACGTCACATCCGATAACTCGCGTGGTGCCGGTGCGCTGAACGCCCCGAGCGCATCAGCCGGTCTCGACAACATCGACCACTCGCTCGCGTTTGGCAACACCCGAAGTCTTTCGACGAGGACGGTCAACGAAACTCGCGCGCAGGTGGCGTATGGCGATTTGAAAGCGCCACCGACGGATCCGCTCGGTCCGGCCGTCAGCATCGCGGGCGTCGCCTCGTTTGGCACCCTGTCCGGCAGTCCCACGCGACGAAAGAACTCGATGTATCAGATCGTCGATAACCTCTCGCGTCAGGCGGGTGCGCATGCGCTGCGCGCCGGGGTCGATTTCGTGTTCAACGACGACACGATCACGTACCCGCGATCGGTGCGCGGCAGTTATGCGTTCGCTTCGTTGCCAAACTTTCTAGCAGGGAACTACAGCGGCTTCACGCAGACCTTCGGAGATCCGGTTGTCTCTCAGACGAACCCGAATCTGGGAATGTACGCTCAGGACGAATGGCGCGTCGGTACTCAGTTGACGCTCAATCTCGGTCTTCGGTACGACCTGCAGTTTCTCGAGCCGATCAAGACCGACACCAACAACGTGTCGCCACGCGTCGGGTTTGCCTGGTCGCCTTCGGCGTCGCGCGATTTCATCGTTCGCGGAAACGCCGGCCTGTTCTTCGATCGCGTACCTCTGCGCGCGGTCGCGAACGCGATTCTGTCGGCAGGCAACACCACGGATCTCGAGAAGCTCTATCAGCCGAGCGTTTCCGGCCTCATTCCGACACAGGCTGGGGCGCCGACGTTTCCAGCCATTCTCTCGGAACGTCTGCTGACGACGACGCTCGTTGACTTCACGACGATGGACACGAGTCTGCAGAACGCGTACTCGAAGCAGGCCAGCGTGGAAATTGAACGCTCGTTAAGCGGAGGTCGCACCGTGAGTGTCGGCTACCAATACCTGGCCGGCGAGAACCTCCTCATGTCGGTGAACCAGAACGTGCCGACGTGCGTCGCCGCTGGGACAAACAACGGGTGCCGACCGATCTCGACCTATCGCAACAACAGCCAGTACTCGTCGGTGGCTGAATCGACCTACCATGGTCTCTACGTGTCGTTCGTGCAGCGCCCCAGCACGTGGGCGAGTCTTCGACTGACCTACACGTTATCGAAATCGATGAACGATGTCGGTGAGGCATTCTTCAGTTCGCCGATCGATCCCACGAACATCACACGAGACTGGGGCCGATCCGACGACGATCAGCGTCATCGCCTCGTCGTCAATGGGACCGTGAACACACCGATGTCGCCGGCAGCGACGGCGTGGGAACGCATCAGCCATGGGTTCCAGGTGAGCGGCATGCTCCAGTTCTACTCGTCGCTGCCATTCAACATCACGTCAGGTGTGCCCAACCTGCAGGGAACGACGAGTCGACCGCTGGCGAGCGGTGCGGTCGCCGCGCCGAACTTCGATGTTCGCGCGGTCGAGTTCATCACGAGAAATGCAGGGGTGGGCAGCGACTTCTTCATGTTGAATCTTCGCGTGAGCCGCGCCTTTCGCAATCGAGGCGACGTGAGGGCAGAGGGTCTGGTCGAAGCGTTCAACGTCACCGACCGGGTGAACAACATCACGCGAAACAACACCTTTGGCGCCGGAGCGTACCCGACGAACCCGGTCACCAACTTCAATACGATTACCGCAGTGGGCGATCCGAGAACGCTTCAGTTCGGCGTGCGACTTACCTTCTGATGTGGCGAGGAGGCCTTCGGTGAATCTTCATATGCGCTGGACAAGAATCGCTGGGGTGGTCCTGGTCGCGTTTGTCGCGGCGGTGGGATCGATCAAAGCTCGCAGCGAGACGGGCGTCGCGATCGGCGTGAGGGACCATGCGAGCGCGAATGCCTCGATCGCGACGAGTGGTTCGTTCGTCGGCGTCGTATGGGCCGCGCGCAGCCAGGAAGGCGTCACCGACATCTACATCGCCACGAGCCGCGACGGCGGTCGCTCGTTCCAAGCGCCCGTGCGCGTCAATCGGACCGCCGGCGACGTCAGCGTGTCCGGCGAGCAGCCGCCGCGGATCGCGTTGACTTCGAATCGGGCGGCGGATCCTTCAGTCGTGGTGATGTGGACGGCTAAAGCCTCGTCGGGCACGAGGCTCGTATCGGCGCGGTCGACCGACGGCGGCCAGTCGTTCGGGCCGGCGGCCTCCGTTCCTGGCAGCGACGCGAGTGGCAATCGTGGGTGGGAGTCGCTGGCCATGGGCGCCAGGGGTGAGCCTGTCGCCGTGTGGCTGGATCACCGCGAGATGGCCGCACGGCCGGCTGCCTCCGCCGCGACCGGGGGCCACCAGCATGGCGCAACCATGCAGCACCAGACCGACGGCGCCGCAACCGCGCAGCTCTCGCAAATCTTCTTCGCCAGGCTGAACGACCCTGCAAGCGCACGCGCGATCACACATGGCGTCTGTTATTGCTGCAAGACGTCGATAGCCGCAGGAGCCGACGGCAGCGTCGTCGCCGCATGGCGTCACGTCTATCCGGGTAACATCCGCGACATCGCGCTGACGAAGTCGTTGGATGGTGGACGAACCTTCGCACCGCCCGTCCGCGTGAGCGAGGACAACTGGGTGCTGAACGGGTGTCCCGAGAATGGTCCAGCGGTCGCCGTCGATCAGGCCAAGGCCGTTCATGTCGTGTGGCCGACTCTCGTTCATGACTCTCGGGGTGCCGAGAGCCTGGCATTGTTCTATGCGATGTCGCGCGATGGGCAGCGATTCACGAGGCGGCAGCGGATTCCAACGGAAGGCGTCCCGCGGCATCCGCAGATCGCGGTCGGGCCAGCGGCGAGGATCACGGTCGCGTGGGACGAGCAGCTCACAGGTGTGAGGCGGGTCGTCATCGCGCGGGGGACCGGCGACTACAGCAATCCCGTTCGCTTTACACGGGAATCGGTAACTGAGGAAGCTGGCACGTACCCCGTAATCGCGTCGCTGCCCGATGGTGTGCTTGTCGCCTGGACGAGCGGATCAACGGCAGACTCGGTGCTCCGCGTGGCACGCGATCCCGCGGCGAGGTAAGGAATGCCCTTGTTATATCTCAGAATGATCGCCATCGGCGCATTGTTCGTGGTGGCTGGTTGTAGTCCCTCGCCTAAACAAGACACAGCTCCGGCGCCTAAGCAAGAGACATCTTCGGTTGCCTCGGCGCGTTACGACCTGAAGGGCAAAATCGTTTCGGTCGACAAATCTGCGAAGCAACTGACGGTCGACCACGAAGTGATTCCAGGCTTCATGGGTGCGATGACGATGGGGTATCCCGTCAAGGACGAGCGGGCGCTCGATGGCGTTGCGCCCGGCGACCAAATCACGGCGAAGGTCGTGTCGAGCAGCGGCTCGTATTGGCTCGAAGAGATTGCTGTTGTGAAGCCGAGTAATTAATGCGTGACGTGCCCGCGCAACGTGTAATGCACGTCACTAACCACGAACCAGACTAGTACTCCGTTGCCGCGGAGGTCGTCGAGCGCACGGGCGATGGTGCCATCGCTTTCCGCGCGCGCCTCGCATGCCGTGCCAGGCGTCGCCACGACGGCAGGAGGGTCGTCGCGCTGAGCACGAGACCTCCGACGCTGAGCAGAATCAGCGTGACATCCCAGAGCGGTCTTCGGTTGTAGAGAAACGGGAAGTCGAGGCTGTGCAGACCGTGATAGAGCCACCGGCTCCAGCGTCCGCCGACATCCTGCTTCAGCATCGTCCCGCGGCTTGGCTCCAGATAGAGCCACGTCTGACGCGGATCGTCGTAGCGGACACGAAGGACCGGCAGCGGTCTATTGCCGTACTGGTCGTAGTAGTAGGAGTCGTAGGCCGTCAGCCACGCGGCGTCTCGCATCGCGACGCCAGGCATCGCCGCCTTCGCGACCCTCCACATGCTGTCGTCGCTGAAGCGGCGGAACGCGCCACGTTCCGGTTCGAGCGCCGACGCAATCAGGTGCTCGGGCCGCGGCTCGCTTTGACTGCGTTCATCATTCGAGCCGATCTCGTGTTCGTACGAGTACGGTGCCGGCGGACGTGAGGCGATGAAGTACGGGTCGCCCTGGAACTGCAGCACATCGAGCTCCTTAGGCGCGAAGGACCGACTGATGACCTCCAGCCCGCGCTGCATCCGATCGAGGGTGATCACGTCGATCGACAGCGGCGAGCGCGCAACCGCAGTTCTCTGCGCGTCGGTCGGCGGGGCGTTGTGCATCGACGTGAACGGCATGCCGAGCGACATCGCTCCGCTGAACGCCCACGTCATCGTCACGATCCCGAAGATCAGCCCGGCGTAGTGATGCCACTTCATCCAGCCCACATAGGGCGAATGTGATGGTCCCGAACGCATTCGATAATGGCGCGGATACCTGGTGCGCACGATGCCGACGATGAACCCAGCCAGCGTCATGAAGGTACCGAGCAGGGCAGCCCACGCGACGCTTTGCAGCCACAAGGGCTGATTGCGACGGAAGGATGTGAAGTACGTCCAGTGCAGGACGGCGCTGACATAGCCAAGCACCCGTGAGCGCCGATCCGTCTTCATCGTCGGCTCGCCGGTGACTTCCGAGACGTAGTAATGCGTGCCTGCCGGATCGCCCACCGCGATGCGGTGCAGCGGCAGCGTGCCTCGCCGTTCGCCCAGCGTCCACTGGTCGGAATTCGGCACGTAGCCGTCGTAAGTCACTGTCGACGCGTACTGCGGCACCCAGCGCTGAACCAGGGCCATCGCTTCATGTTCGGATGCCCCGGGCACGAGGTCGCCCGTGTCGGCGTAGACCTTCGTCGTGCCGTCGATGCGGTAGATCGGCCGGCCGTCGAAGTACATCTCGATCTTGAGCTGCCGTCCGAGGAGCTGATGGCGAGCCGCCGCTTCGGCGGGACTCACGCGGGCGGTCGAAAGATCCAATGGTGGGACATGGCCGAGCCGCTCCGCGACCGAAAGCCGCGGCATCCCGACGTACATCATCGCGATGCCTGAGATGAACCAGACGACGAAGACGAGGCCGAGGACGATTCCCATCCACCGATGCAGATAGATGAGAAGCGTTTTCCAGTCGAGAAGCTTCCGCAGATGCATCCGAGCCGAAGTAGGAACTTAGTTGGAAGAAACGAGGAATGCGACTGAAGAGTTTCTGAATCTTTCGTCAGACAGGCCAAGAGCCTGACGGCTTGCGCTCGCCAGGCTCTCCACGTGCTCTCAATATTTGGGGGCCGTGCTCTTCGGTGCTGCCGGCTTTTCGTTGCTCTCCGGCTTGGGCGTCTTGCCGCCGCTGGTCGCAACGGGTTTCCGCTGATCGTACGATGATGCGGCCGACAGCTTCTGGCCGTTCGACATCGTGACTTCTTCAGCATTCGCGAAGTTGGTTCCGTTCTTGGCCTGCCACCCCTTCAGATCGATCATTTCGCCAACCTTCAGCATGTCGCGAGTCCACCCAGCCTTCGTGAGCTGTGCCGGGCTTCCCAATTCCACTTTCCAGTTGGTGACCTTCCCGTTGTTGTCCTTCACGTCGATATAGGTCATGACGTGAGGACTCATCCACTGCACCTTCGTCACTGTGCCGCTGAGCGTCACAGGCTTGTTTTCATCGAATTCCCTCGAAAACGCGTGGTGCGCGGATGCCGTGCTGGCGCCGAGCAGCAGGGCCAAAATCGCCGCGCAGACTGTCGGATTGCGCATGGTCATACCTCCGTGCTTGCCACGGAGGCTGCAAGGGCTCCGCCATCCTGACGGAAAAGTCAGACCCGCTTCAGCTCCTCAAAATGAAAAGCCATAGGACAAGTGGAACGTTCTCGGCACGCCGAGGTTATGGACGAGGAAGGGCGCACCGCCTGAGGTGTCGGGGAAACCTCGAGCGTGACGCGTCGTGTACTCCTCGTCGAAGACGTTCTCGAGGCGCATGTTGATCCGATGGCGGCGCCGCGCGTCGAGAAGGAACCTGCCGGACAGATCCACGATCGTGTAGTTGCCGCTTGGGACGGTGCCAAATCCCGAAACCGAATCGAACGTCTCACCGACTTTGTTCAAGGTGACCATCGCACCAAACGGGACTGACAGCGGATGGAGGTCGAGCGACCCCTCGACCTGGTTCTTCGGGATGCCGACGATGGCGGTGTACCCGCCTGCCAGCTCGTTCTGTTGCGAATTCGTGTAGGTGTAACCGAGCGATGCGGAAACCGCCGACGTCAGCGCACCGGAGCCGACGAACGAGATGCCTCGCACGCGGATGCGATCCGGCTGGTTCGCCGTAATCGTCGTCTCGCCCGAGCCGTCGTCGATGTCGACAATCAGGTCGGTGACGCGTCGAAAGAACGCGATGGCTTCGATATTGATCGCGGTGGACGTGCCGCTCAAGATGCGTCCGCCGAGCGACGCGTTGAAGTTGGTGCTCGTTTCCGGCTTCAGGTTGGGATTGCCGAAGCAGCAGGTCGGATCCTTCGCGAAGAGCTCGTAGGCGTCTGGATACCGGAACGACGTGCCAACGATGGCGCGCGTGAATACGTTGGGCGTGATGTCATAGCGCCCGCTGACGTTCCAGACGGTGCCCTGTTTCGAATGGGTCGGTGCGTTGTAGCGCACGCCCGCGGCAAGCGTCGCCTTCTTCAGCAATGCGGGCGTTGTCCGCACCTGGCCAAACAGGGCGTGGACGGTTTCGGTGTTCTGCTCGATCAGCAGCACATCGTCGCGGCCCGAGTAGTTCTGGAAGTCATATCCGGTGAAGTATTCGAGCCCGCCGCGCGGCGCGATGCGCGCCAGCAGGTTTGCGCCGTAGTCCTTGAAGCCCCAGAATTCGCGGTCGCTGATGACGGTGGTGGCACCGGATCCGATCGCGTTATGCCGCTCGCTCCACTGCGAGTCCCATCGATGGTAGTAACCCTTGACCAGCAGTTGGGCGATATTGCTCGGCGTGAGATCGAGCTTACCGCTCGCGATGTGCTCGACGCGTTCGTTGTAAGCCGCGGCGAGTCCACCGACCTGGGAGAGACTCGAGCGCGCCGGCCGGAGAAGGTCGAGCTGCACGTCACTGCGCTGATACATCGCGCTCAGGCGAGCTGCAGGCGAGAAGTCATACCCGTACTTGCCGCCGAACGTCAGCACGTCGTAGCTGCGGTTCCGATCGGTGGTGCTTGCCGAGAACTCCGATGACGGGAAGGATCGGTAGCCCTTCGCGTTGTCAGTCGACGCATACGCGACGAAGCGATTGGCTCCGATCGCGTTGCGGCCAAACGCACTGGCATGGCCACCACGGTTGGTATCGAATGCGCCCTGAACGGTCCCATTCGCCGCATCCGTAAACGACTTGGTGACCACGTTGATCGCTCCGGCGACCGCCTGCGTTCCGTAAAACAGCCCCTGGCCGCCTTCGATCACTTCGATGCGCTCGATCATGTGAGCCGGCAGCGTGTCGATGGGGGTGGTGCCGTTATAGAGCCGATTGCTGATACGGACGCCGTCGACCAGCCACAGGATTTCGTTGGTGCGCGATCCCTGGAGCGACGCAGTGACGTAGTCGAAAGCGCCTGCTCTCGGGGCGAGAAACAGACCCGGCACGAGCGACTGAAGCGCCTGGCCGACGTCGTAGTAGCCGCCGTTTTCGATCTGCTCGCTGGTGATGGTCTGGATGCGCGAGCCGGCACGCTCGACTTCCTGCGGCAATTCCTCTTCGAGTTTCGGCGCTTCGACGGCAACCGTTTCCGCGAGGCCGCCAAGTTGGAGCGTGACGTCGAACGAGGACGTCGCCGACGACACCGTGACGTTGCGGATCCAACGCTCGAAGCCGGGCGACTCGACCTGGAGAACGGCGAGACCCGCGGGCACGCCAGCAAACGAGAACGTGCCATCGGCAGTCGATGAAGTCGTTCGCGCAGCGGCGCTCGAGGGATTCAAGGTGACAACAGCACCGGAGACGACCGCGCCCTGCGGATCAGCGACGCGGCCGGTGATGGCGACTGTTTGTGCGGAGGCAACACTCGCGACGAACACGAACGAGACGACGAACAGATGACGTAGGGACATGCCGCACAGCATAGCGAGTCGCGCGCGATTAGATGCTGAAGAGTTACCAACGGTTTCCTGACAGAAAATTCGGAAAGACTTCAGTTGTCGGGCCGCTGGCGACGGGATAAGGTCCCGCGTCCGGAGGCTTCGCCGATGAACGCCGTTCGTGTGTGCTTTGCTCTTCTCGCTCTCGCGCTGTGGGTGGCCGCGCCCGCTGCCGCGCAAAGTGGAACGCTTGAAATCCGCGTCATTGATCCAGATCATGCCGCCGTCGTTGGCGCGCCGGTCGTGTTGATCCACCTCTCATCAGGCGATCAGCGCACGGACGTGACCGGGGCCAGCGGCACGTCTCAGTTCGAGGGTCTCGTGCCGGGCGAGTACCGCATTGAGATCGCTGCCCCCGGCTTCACACTGCACACGCAGTTGCTGACGCTCGCCGGCAGCCGCCGAACGATCGAGGCACTGCTGGACGTTGCGCCTTTCACCGAGAATCTCACCGTCGAAGCGGTAGCGACCGTGCCGACCATTGGCCGGATCAAGGTGCCGCTCCGCGATCAGCCGCTCACCGTCAACACGCTCTCCTCGGAGTTCATCGAAACGCACGCGTTGAACGATGTTGTCTCCGCCCTGCAGCATGTCGCCAACGTGAGCGCGTACAAGCAGTACGGTGTCTATCAGTACTTCACGTTCCGTGGCTTCAGCGACTCCGTGCAGATGGTCGACGGCATCCGCAACGAGGGGAATCGTGTCAACACGCAGCTGGCCAACGTCGAACGGCTCGAGGTGTTGAAGGGACCGCAGTCGGTGCTCTATGGAGGCGACGCAGTCGGAGCCGCGGTCAATCTCGTCCTGAAGAAGCCTACCTCTGAGCCGATTTACGACTTCTCGGGCGCGACCGGACGCTGGAACACCTACAGGGGAGCGTTTGGCGCAGGCGGACGCGTCGTCCGTAGCAACGTTCTGTTTTACCGTTTTGACCTCGGAGGAGAGTCGGCCGACAACTTCCGCCACGATCCCGACAAGCGCCTCAACGCCACGCCGTCGGTGATGTGGCGCTTCTCGAACTCTTCACAGCTCGACGTCCGGTATATGTTCGACCGCAACCGCGTCAGCGGTGACGGCGGGATCCCGCTCGTGCCGTTGACTGCCGGGTTCGTACCGGATCCGGAGCGGACGGCGATTGGCGATCCGCTGTCGCGCGCCGTGCAGGGCGACGGCAGCGACGTGATCCCCAAGGTGGCGCGGGACGTCCGCTACAACACGCCGCAGGACTTCGGGCTGGCGGTCGATCACAACGTCCGACTGAGCTTCTCGCAGATGTTTGCGCGGGGTGTGGCATTTCGCGACACGGTCGGCTACCGCGACTTCGATGACGAGTACTGGACGACAGAATTCCTCGACGTGACGCCGCCCAGCCGCGTCAATCGCGGCTTCCTCTACTTCGAGCATCATCGCCAGACCTGGATGAACCAGGCGGAGGTGAGCGGCATCCTGAAGCTCGGCGTCGAACACAACCTGCTGGCCGGCTGGGACTACCAGGATCACGACAACCGGACGGATCGCCGCGGCGCCGCCAACTTCAACACGACGCCGGTGGACCTGTACAACCCCATCGAGACGCACGTTCCAGTCAACGTGCACGGCTTCCCGGTGACGCGTTTCGACTACCTCGCGCAGAACACCAACGGCATCTTCTTTCAGGACACCGCGACGGTGGTGCCGAAGGTGAAAGTGGTCATCGGCACTCGCTACGACCGGGTGCGACGCGCCAATCACAACAATCCGATCACGAACGGCATTGAGACGCAGGGAGCGCTGACGCGTGGCGGATCTCGGAAGACCACGTATCGCGTGGGCGTCGTCTATCAACCGGTGAGGACCGTCGATCTCTACGTCCAGAATTCGACGGCGTTCAAGCCAAACTTCAGTATCCAGGCAGACGGGACGCCACTCGAGCCCGAATATGGCGAACTGTACGAGGCTGGCCAGCGTCTCCGGATGTTCGGACAGCGCTTGGAGCTCTCCGCGGCGGTCTTCCAGATCGAGCGACGGAACATCGCCCGTTCAATCGGGGGAGGGAACTTCGATCAGATCGGCAAGCTCCGATCACGCGGTTTCGAGACCGAACTTCATGGACGTCCGACCTCCGCATTGAACCTCGATCTCGGCTACGGATTTACCAAGGCGATCTTCGCCGACTACTTCACTAATGCTGGTGTGAACCTGTCAGGGAAGATTCCACGGCGGGCGCCGAGGCACACGGTGAACTTCTCGGCCGAGTATCTGTGGTCGAACGGCTTCGCGGTGATGGGCGGCGGCCAGGTCGTCTCCCACCAATTCATCAACGATACCGACACTGTCGGGTTCAGCGCCTACGAGCTGCTCTATGCCGGCGTGACATACACAAGGGGCCGCATAAGGTACGGGTTGAACCTCACCAACCTGACCGATCGGGAGTACTGGACGTCGTCGCTCGGCAACCGCCAGCTGTACCCGGGGGAGCCGTTCAACGTGATGGCGAGTATCCGCATTCGCACGAACTAACCACATCGACGGGTTCGGACTCGATGTTCTTTCGATTGCTTCTGATGCTCCACCGGTGGGTGGGCGTGGCTTTCTGCACGCTCTTCCTTCTCTGGTTTCCCTCTGGCATCGGCATGATGTATTGGGGAATGCCGGCAATCACGGTGCGCGACCGTCTCGAGCGCTGGCCGACGCTGGACCCGTCGAGGATTCGCGTATCTCCCGGGTGAAGCGGCCGAGATAGCCGGAGTCGTTCCCGCGCTCGAGCAGGTGCGGCTCAATTCCTATGATGGACGGCCGGCGTACCGGATCGGCGCCGGCGGCGGCGTCCACATCGTTTACGCGGACACCGGGGAGGAACAGGAGACGGCGTCGCGCGATCTCCGGGACCGCGCGGCTGCAGCATGGACCGGTCAGCCGGCGCACGATGCGCGTGTGGATTCCGTGACCGAGCCGGACCAGTGGATCGTCGGCAATCAGCTTCGGAACCTCCGTCCCCTCTGGAAGTATGCATGGCCGAACGGCGACCAGGTCTACATCGGCGATTCCGGAGAGGTACTGCTCCACACGACGACTCGGTCGCGCCTTGCGGCCTATGTCAGCGCGGTTCCGCACTGGCTCTATTTCACGCCTTTGCGGGCACGGCAGCCGTTCTGGATCCGGTTCACGACCTACGCGGCCATGGTCGGGACAGCCGGCGCGACCGTCGGCGTGGTCATCGGTATCTGGCTCTATTCGCCGCGGAAGCGCTATCGGTTTGCGGGCGCGCCGTCGCGCATTCCGTACCGAGGGCAAAAACGATTGCACGTCATCTTCGGCCTGATCTTCGGCCTGGCGACGGTGACGTGGACGTTCAGCGGCTCGCTCGCGTTCCTTCCATTTCCGGCTCCGAGGCCAGTCCCGCAAGTGCGTCAGATTCAGCCGCAAGCGGGGCAGGGACGTGGGGTCATCGGACGCCGCGGCGGCGATGGAGGACTCGCGGCGGCGTTGCGCGGCCGTGCCTCGCTCGAGGATTTCGCCGGCGCTCACCCACGAGACATCCTCGGACGTGTGGAGGGCTTCGACGTCAAAGAGCTTTCATTGACGTCGTTCGCCGGTCAAGCGCTGTATGCCGCGAGCCTGCGCGACGGCAGCACACAGCTGATCGCGCTCGACGGACGTGTCATCGATGAAGTCGATCGCGGCGCGATCGTCGACATCGTGCGGGCGAATGCGGCCCGACCCGAGCTGGTCGAGACAATGATCGTCGATCAGTACGACTACTACTATCTCGACAGGCGACGCCAGCGGCCGTTGCCGGTGATCCTCGCGCAGATGCACGACGCCGACCGGACCCGCTACTACATCGACCCGAAAACGGCGACCGTCGTCGGTACCTACAGCGAACGAAACTGGGCGCGCCGCTTCTTCTACAACGGCCTCCACTCGCTCAGCTTTCCGTGGCTCTACAACCATCGTCCACTGTGGGACATTGTGGTGATTGCCTTCATGACCGGTGGTACGGCGCTCTGTGTTACGTCGCTTCTCCTCGCGTGGCGGATGCTGGATAGGAAGCTTCGCCGCGTGGCCGCGGGAGCGCCCCGGCGCGCACGAGACGCGACGACCCTCGCCGTACGCGCCTGACGCCGAGCAGCAGACCGACCGCGCTCAGGCTTAGCCGCCGAGACTCAGCGTGATCATGCCGATGGCCCGGAGCGGGCCCTAGTGTTGGCTGTCGAAATTCCTAAGAACAAAACGGCAAATCGAACAAATGCCAGAGGCCGCCACCCGGTTTCGGTCGGTTGCCACGCACGCAACCAGCAGCCGGCTCGCGTCGATCGCAGCTCGCGCAGGGGCATCGCCGCGCTCAATCCATTCGACGCCCCCTCCGCGGCTCGCATCGTCAACGGCTTGGTGCTGCGGTTCCACCGATGCTGATGCGTGCCTGACGAATATTTCAGCAACTCTTCAGGTGCAGTAATCGCAGAAACATGCAGGATTAGTGGTCACTGGCAGCCGCATCGACCATGCGATTCCTGCGTTTTCTCCTCGGCGCACTCCTCGTCACGGCGCTGTCGTCAGGTGCCCGGGCTGTCGACATACCGTTAGCCACGTTACTGCGAGCCGAGCTCGGCCAGCACTTCCTACTCCAGGTCAGCTACGAGCAGACGATTGCCGGTTTCAACACGAGCCGCAGCCGCGTCGTCACGTTCCGGCGCGAAAACGCGGTTCTGCAGATGCTCGATGCGTCCAACGCGCGAGACAGCGAGAGCGTGCGCGTCCTGGCGACGATTCCCATACGCGACGAAACGCGCGGCGCACTCGAGGTCGATCTGAACGAGGGCTTCGACCGCGTCTTTCAAGAGGAAGATCGTACGGGGGAAGACTATTACGGTCGGATCGGGACATACGATCGCAACGCGTTTCGGCTTGTCGCACGGAAGGCCGTATCCGTCTCGTATCACGACGCGACAGTGGTGTTCGATCAGGCAGCACGGACGGCCGATGGGCACCCCGTCCTCGTTCACTACTATTTGAGTCCGTATCGTCCACGTCGTGATTTCCGCCCTTTCGAGATGAAGGACCTGCGACGCTTCGGATTTTTCGAGACGTATCCGCAATGGCGCGCGGGCGCGTGGGTGCTCTACGCCATGAAGTTCGACATCCACGCGCCGATTGTCTTCGCGCTGTCATCCGACATTCCGGAGCGCTACCGGTCTGCGGTGCGCGACGGCGTGTTGTATTGGAATCAGGCGCTCGGACGATCCGTGCTTCAGGTGATCGATGCGCCACCTGGGGTCCGCGCGCCGAACCCCGACTACAACGTCATTCAGTGGGTGACGTCCGGAGCGTTCATGTCCACGTCGTACATCCAGAGCGATCCGTTCACGGGACAGATCCTCCACGCGCACATCTTCATTCTGCCCGAGACGATGGCGGACGGCGATCTGGAGCAACAGAACGATCAGCTGAGATACCTCGCGGCGCACGAAGTCGGCCATGCGCTTGGCCTCCGGCACAATTTCGCTCCGGGGGGTGCAACGACGGTGATGGATTATTTCAAGTTGCCGCGGATTCTACGGATTGGCCGGGCTATCCGGACGGGCGCGCCCGCCCTCCCGTACGACAGGGCCATCATGCAGCACGTCTATCTCGGCGCGCCCCTTGACGCGCATCGCCTGCCTCCGTTCTGTACGGACAGCCAGGAAGGCTGCTTCCCGTTTCGCTCCGCGCCGAAGCTGTCGGACGAACGGCCGTTGCCCTCCGACGAGTAACCCTGATCCCCGGTGCCACGCGATTCGCGCGCAGCGTGATGCTGGGCCGCGATGTGATTCGCTCCGCGGTTCGCATGCTCGCTCCGCCCTTGCGGAGGAGGGCCAAGCACGAAGGTCGCCAGCGATCAGCTCTGTCCGCTCGGCCGCATACGCGGAGTACGCAACAGGGTCCCTCGATCGCGATCGTCGATCAGTACGACTACTACTATCTCGATCGGCGACGCCAGCGGCCGTTACCGATGATTCTCGCGCAGATACACCACGCCGACAGCAGCTCATTGCCTTCGTGACCGGCGGAAGCCACGCTCTGTGTTACGTCGCTTCTCGTCGCGTGGCGGGTGCTGGGTAGGAGGCTTCGCCGCCGTGTGGCCGCCGCAGCGCTCCGGCGCGCACGAGACGCGACGACCCTCGCCGCACGCGCCTGACACCGAGAAACAGACCGATCGCGCTGACGCTCAGCCCGCCGAGGCTCAACGTGATCATGCCGATGTCCCAGAGCGGACGCCTGTCGTACCAGAACGAGAAATCGAGGCTGTGCAGTCCGTTGTAGAGCCATCGTTCGACGCGATTCAGCCGGTGAATTTCAGCGAGGACCTGACTCATTTGCGGATCGACGTAGACCCACGTCTCCGCCGGATCCGCAAACTTGACGCGAAGTACCGGCAGAGGAGTCTGGCGTCCCCGCGAGTAGTAGTAGGAGTCGTAATCTGAAAGCAGCTGCGACTCCACGATCTTCGTATCGGGGACACTCGCCCTCAGGCGCGCGAGCAGCGAATCGACGCTGAACGGTCCCTCTCGCACCTCCAGCGTGCCGGCGTGCACCAGCAACCGATTAGGTTCCACGCTGCCAGTGACGTTATACGGCTGGTGCAGCCTTTCGCGCTTTGTATCAGCAAGAGCGCTCTCGTCGGTGTACCGCACGACGTAGTACTGCTCATCCTGGATTCGAACGAGCTCCATCTCCTTCGGCGTTCGGCCACCGAGAACACGGTTCCAAGCTGCTGCGTCCACTGCGCCGTATTTCGAGAGGTCCACAGGGCCGCCGCTCAAGGCCTCGCGATCGATCTCGAGGCCTGTCGCGTTTGTCCACTCGAACGGTTCCATCGACAGGAGTCCGCTGAACGCCCAGGTCAATGTGAACACGCCGAAGATCGCGCCGGTCACGTAATGCCAGCGCATCCAGCCGGAATAGGGAATGGAGGCAGAAAGCCGGAACGGCTTCGTGCGCCGGAACTGCGTGACCATCAGGACCAGCCCGATCACCGCGAGCACACAGGTCAGCGCGGACGTCCAGACAACGATTCGGTACCACAGCGGCTGATTGACGCGCAACGAGGTGAAGTACAGCCAGTGCGGAATCGTCCCGATCCAGGCGAGCGCGCGACTCCGGCGCGTCGTCATCACACTCACTTCGCCGGTAGCCGGCTGCACATACAGCTCCGTGCCGTCGGCATCGTCAACGCTGAACTTGTGGATCGGCAGCTGCCGGCCCTGCCCGAGCGTCCATTGATCGGCCTCAGTCAACGTTCGAACATAGTGCACCTGCGCGGCCGGCAGCTGCATGAAGCGCGCGGCAATCTCGATTGACTGTTCGACAGTGGCGGGCTCGAACAGATCACCAGTGTCTGCGAAGACTGACTGCCTTCCGAGTCGGTACGCCGGCCTGTTCATCACCGACAACAGGAGCGCGCGAGCAGGGGGGTTCCGCAGGCCGGCGCGTTCGGCAGCGTCCGCTGCGGTCAAACGGACGGCAGACAGATCCAGCGCGGGCAGACGCTCAATCCGCGTTTGAGGCGTAAGACGCGGCATCCCGCCCGCGTACATCATGACGATGCCCGTCGCGAACCACATCACGACGAGCAGGCTGAGTGCGATGCCCATGTACCGGTGGGTCAAGATCAGCGACTTGCGGAGCAGCTTCATCATGGTGGTGCGACTCTACACAATTCGACACGTCGAGACACCTGAAGACTTTCTGAACCAGCCCGCTTTTCCTGACGGTACTGTCAGGGAAACTTCAGATGCGTTGGCGATTCTGGCGGATACGATTGCGCCGCATCCGGCTCCTGCTCGTGGAGGACGAAAGAATGGTGGCGTTGGCCCTGAGCGAGGGCCTTCACGCCGAATGGGATGACGTCGTCATTGAAGGCACCGGAGAGGGCGCGTTCTACCGGCTCAGCATGGAGTCGTTCGACCTCGTTGTGCTCGACGTGGCACTCCCTGGACGGGATGGCTTGCAGATTCTGAAGTCGATTCGTCAGCTCGGTGTGAAGACACCGGTACTCGTGCTGAGCGCACGGGACACGGTTCAGGATCGGATTGCGGGGCTCGATGCGGGAGCGGACGATTACCTGGTGAAGCCGTTGCCTTCGCCGAGCTCCTGGCGCGAATTCGTGCCCTGATGCGGCGAGGTGTCAACGAGAGGCCCACGCTCAGCATCGGCGATCTCGCCATTGATCTCCTTTCGCGACGGGTCACCGTCGCAGGCACCGCGGTGGAGCTGACCACACGTGAATTCGAGCTGCTCGTCTACCTTGCGGATCGGTCGATGAAATTGATCCACACGATTCGCGCCGTGGGATTCATGCTCGGCGAAGGAGAGCCCTGAACGGAAATCGTCGCATCGTGACCGCGAACCCCATTGGTTGCGCAGGAGTATCGCGAGGTTGTACGCACCCATCCCATTGTTGACGTCGCTTGACACTCACGTCTGTAACCCGGGTTGAATTTCTGAAGTCGCCGCGATATAACCGTTGCTGCCTTGGGTGCCCACGACGGGCATAACAGGGAAGTCCGGTGCGAGTCCGGCGCGGTTCCGCCACTGTAACGGGGACAGTCGCTTCCAATAGCCACTCGGCGCGTGGCCGGGGAAGGTGAAGCGATCGACAGGACGCAAGGCTGCCACCCCCGAAGCCAGGAGACCTACCCAGGGTGCAACTGCAGACTTTCTGCGGAGAACAGAAAGCATGCGCTGGCATCCCGACATCC
>Ga0114129_10000153_pt1 | contig 73434 bp, 68 predicted proteins | sample RhiMetdeltSRZDD1_FD_80071 | JGI IMG/M metagenome (GOLD analysis project Ga0114129, IMG submission 80071) | Populus rhizosphere microbial communities from Tennessee, USA - Rhizosphere MetaG P. deltoides SRZDD1 (version 2) (version 2) | ecosystem: Host-associated > Plants > Roots > Rhizosphere >...
TACCAGTCCACGAATGATCAGAAGCTCAAGCAGTTGCTTATGATCAACGGCGGCCGTTTCGATTTGGTCGATGAGAACCGTCCGTTTACTGGAGCAGAGCCGTTGTCCGCGGGGCGTGGCCTCTATCCGAAGGGGCTCACTCGTGAACAGATCGAGGAATATGTGGCTCGGAACCCGGGCAAGAAGGAAGAGCTGTACAACCCGTACACAATTGTCGAGCGTAGAGGCACTGAATTGGCCGGCCGACCGTATCACGAAGCGTACCGCCAGCAGATCGAGCCCATGACAAAGGCGCTTCGTGATGCTGCAGCACTGAGCGATGACAAGCCATTCGGAGAGTTCCTTCGCCAACGTGCAGACGCGTTGCTGACTGACGACTATTACAAAAGCGATCTGTTATGGGTCGATCTGAAGGACCCAAAGTTCGACGTCATCTTTGCCCCATATGAAACGTACCTCGATGAAGTCCTGGGCGTAAAGACCTCGTATGGCGCTGCGGTTCTTATTCGCAATGAAGCGGAAAGCAAGAAGCTTGCTGTGTATCAGCAGTATGTCCCCGACATTCAGGATGCATTACCAATACCAGCAGAGGACCGTCCTTCCGCACGCGGCAAGCTCACGCCGATGGAGGTCATGGATGCGCCATTTCGCACTGGCGATCTGCGCCATGGCTATCAAGCCGTCGCTGATAATTTGCCCAACGATCCTCGTATTCATCAGGAGAAAGGCTCGAAAAAGATTTTCTTCAAGAATTTCATGGATGCCCGTGTGAACTCCGTTGTTTTACCGATAGCGAAACGCTTGATGCGTTCTGATCAATCTGCGAAGGCTTCCGGCGAGGGTTACCTGGCCAGTGTCCTGCTTCACGAGATTGCGCATGGACTCGGTCCATCATTTGCGCGGCAGGGCGGAAAGCAAGTCGACATTCGCGAGGCAATCGGTCCTGTCTACTCAGGCCTGGAGGAGGCGAAGGCGGATGTTGTCGGAATGTTTGGACTGAAATGGCTAGTCGATCGGGGAGCCCTACCCCACGAACGCCTGGAGGAGTATTACGCCTCCTATGTTGCCGGGATCTTCCGCACTCTGCGGTTTGGCACTGCCGAAGCGCATGGCCGGGCTGAAATGATGGAGTTCAACTACCTTTCACAGGAGAAGGCGATTGCACGCGATGCCGCGACAGGCCGGTACGGCATAGACTATGCTCGAATGCCGCCAGCGCTCAGCCAGCTTGCAAAGGAGCTGCTCGAAATCGAAGCCACTGGAGATCGCGCGCGTGCCGAGAACTGGTTTAAACGCTACGAGGCAATGCCCGCCGATCTGAAGTCAGCCCTTGAAGGTGCCAAGGATGTACCCATCGATGTCGATCCCATCTTTTCCTTTCCAGAGCTCCCCCGCTGAATGTTTGAAATTCGATATTTGAAGCCAATATTTGACTCGGTCATGTCCCCACGTTAATTTCCCCGCCCTGAAAGTTTTAAAACCGGAAAGTGTATTCACGCCCAGGAAGGTCGTTAGAACGAGGCAAGAAGCCCAGGAAGTGAACAGGGTATGTCTATCGAACAAAGTGCAGCAGTTCCTCGATTTCCTTCAGGAATCGAACGGGATCTAGAAAATGCACGGGTGCTCATTGAGGATGAGCCGTGGAGTGAAAATCCACAAAAATACAGAAAAGCGGCAGAAGTCATCCTTCGGCGAATACTGGCGGTTGATCCAGAAAACGAACCTGCAAGGCACCTTCTCACGAAGGCAGAGGCCGGAATGGCTGGAGCATTTGCGACTCCCGCTCCGGTCGTGGAACCCGAACCCACGCCCGCACTATCACCGGTGATTGAACGACACCCTGAAATGCGGCGCGCCGCGGTTGAACCTGAAGAGTTTTCGTTTGTCGTTCAGACGATCGGAGAAACGCCGGAGGAGAAACCGAGACGGAAGCCGGTGTTCGGCATTCTTGGAATTGGTATCGCTGTTGTACTTTCCGGTTTTTTGATGTTTGGCTTCCCATCAAACCGGCTCAAAGGTCAGTACGCCCCGAGGCTAGCCGGAAAGCCCGCAGTCGCTGTATCTGAAGCTTCTGCTCAGTCTTTGAAGGAAGCCTCGACACAAGCACTAACACCGGCTTTCGCTGCGGTCACTTCACCAGCATTACCTGCCGTTCAAAACCTGCCGACTCAGCCGGCGACGCCGGCTCCATCTCCAGCCGCTCTGGCGGCTTCAGTAAACGCGAGTGCTCCCGCCAAAACTCCTCAAACCGATGTGGTGACTTCTGCCCTTGCCCCCGCCGAAATCAAGAAAAAGGCTGCGACGGGCAACGCGGCTGGAACGGGAAAACTGGCCGTGAGTTCGCCGACCACGGTCGAGATCTACATGAACGACCGATTACTGGGATCGGCGCCGATTACTTTGGAATTACCCGCCGGCAATCAGCGACTCGAGTATCGGCATCAGGACATGAAGAAGATCGTCACGCATGTGATCAATGCCAACGAAACAACCACGGCCATGATCACTTTCGACGTTCCTGTACAGATCAATGCAAAGCCTTGGGCGCAGGTTTTTATCGATGGATCGCAGCGTCAGCCGCTGGGCCAAACGCCCCTAAGTGATGTTCGAGTTCCGATAGGAAGCGTTTTGGTTTTTGAGAATCCGAATTTCCAAGGGAAAAAGTATCGAGTCAAAGGTACGGAGACCGAGATTCGAGTGAATTTCCCGTAGAGGTTGAGATGTTTCGATATTTTTGTGTGTTGTTCCTGATTCTTTCAATAGCATCGGTCGCATTTTCTGTTCCGCCTGATGAAATCACTGATGGACTGAGCCGCGCAGAGGCGCTTTACTACGAGGCCAAGTTCAAAGAGGCCGTGGAGTTGCTGCGCCGGCTGGATGATGTGCTTCGCCCACAAACGGGACGCGTGCCGGAGAAAATAAGTGTGAAGTTGCAACTCGCTCTCGCGAACGTTGGACTCAATGATGCGCCTCAGGCCAAATCGGCGTTGCGCGAGATATTCATACTTGATCCCAATTACCACATGGATGAGCAGCAGTTTCCTCCAAAGGTTCTCACCTTGGCCGACGAGGCTAGGGTGGAGCAGAGTCAAATGCGCTGCCAAGGCGTCCGCGAGGAAGCTCGAAACTACTTCCAGAAATGGGACGCCATGGGCCTGGCGAACCTTCTGCAGTCGATGAAGTCACAATGCAGCGGTTTGGAGGCGATTGAACCGGATGCGGCCGAATTGCTCTACAAAACAGGAGTTGACGCTTACAAAGCCGGGCGTTATGACGATGCCCTGACCAGATTTCGGCTCGCTATAAAGCTCGCACCCAAACACGAATTGGCCACGCAGTACCTCGAACTCACGCAAAGTAAGGTCCAGATGAATGCCGATTCGCTCCTCCTCGATTTTCGCAAGCTTGTCGAAGCACATCAGTTTCGGGATGCCGCGACACGCTACGTCGCGTTAAAAAAGTCGCCGGATGTATCACCCCAAATCATGGACCAACTGCGAATGGAGTACCGGAAGTCGATGATGTCGGTAGTGGATACGTGGAATCGAGCCTGTGCGAGCTCCGACACGTCAACGATGGAAGCGATTCGTACTCAATTGCCCGAATCCATTCCGGATCCGATGTTGGCAGACGATATCCTTGCCCAAATGAAAACCTGCACTCAGAAGGGCTGCTTGCAGATGGGTCCCCAACTCGCTCTCGCCCGACTGAAGGTACAGGTGAATCCGGTTCTGCCCGCAGCGTTCCAGGATGCTGCTCGACGAACTCAGACGACGGTTCGAGTCAAAGCCCGAATTGACGAAAAAGGCGACGTGAACGCCACTGAAGCTCAAGGCGGAACACCAATGCTAAACGAATCCGTCCGCTCCGCCGTCAACCGCTGGAAGTTTGCGCCGATCGTCGACCAAAGTGGTCCTCGTTGCGTCGACACGGAACTTCCCGTCACTATCAAGCCCTAGTTACAAAAACGTAAAAGGGCGACAGTGATCAATTTGCCGAATTTTGACGGATTGTTCACTGTCCCCTTTTGACGTTTTTTATAACACGATAGAATCCGCAGCTATGTTGCTTTTGATAGCTGCGCTGCTCCATCCGGTTCCGTTCAGCTATCTCGACATACGCCTGCAGGATCATTCTGTGGATGTCTTTATGACTGTCCATATCTACGACCTTGCGCATGACTTGCAAATCGAGCCGATGGAGCGCTTGCTGAATGCCGGCTACGTAATGGAGCATGAACGTGCGATTCGCGATCTTCTCAGCCCCAGATTGAGACTGCTGGCGGAAGGACATGAGCTTCAGCCGGAATGGCTGCAGTCAGAGATTATCGAAGACCGTCAGTCGGTTCGGTTTCACTTGAGATATCCCACCGCGGCCGCGCCGGGCATGATTTCTCTTTCCGCCCTGATGTTTCCTTATGACACGAATCATCAGACATTCGTGAACGTGTACGAGAGCGATACGCTCACGTCCCAATTGATCCTCGACAGGAATCACACTCAAACCGAATACTTCGCCGGGACGCGGCAGGGTACGCTCGCCGTTATTCGAAAATTCATACCGGCCGGTATCCATCACATCTTGATTGGGCCGGATCATTTGTTGTTTCTGGTGGGTCTACTCTTGCTTGGAGGCTCGATCCGCCGGCTAACGATGGTCGTGACGTCATTCACAATCGCGCATAGCATCACGTTGTCTTTAGCGGCCTTGAACATCTTTACACCTCCTGCGCGCATCATTGAGCCGGCGATCGCGCTGAGCATCGTCTACGTCGGTGCGGATAACCTTTTGGCGCAGGGCGGCCGGGACGTTCGCGCATGGATTGCGTTTGCATTCGGATTCATTCACGGCTTTGGGTTTGCAAATGTGCTCCGCGAAATGGAGCTGCCCGGTCGGGCATTGGGCTGGTCTTTATTCTCGTTCAACTTTGGTGTCGAAATCGGCCAATTGTTGGTCGTGGTAACGGTTGCGTCGGCGTTCGCGGCACTCCGCGCCCGCAGTGAGTGGGCTAGAAGGCGTCTTGTTTACGCGGGCTCGATCCTCGTGATTATTGCCGGCGCGTTTTGGTTCATTCAGCGGGTGTTCTTTCCGGCCGGCATCTCGTAGGAACGATCATCGCGATCCGCTCAGAAAGCGTCCAATCATCTCAATCACTTCAGGCTTGTCGCGCTGAACGATGTGCCCGCCTCCTTTGATAACGACGACCTCAGAATTCGGGATAAGCTTGCGCCAGGTCTGAGCGTGCTGAACAGGGATAAGTTTGTCGTCCTCTCCCCACACGATCAACGTGGGCATTTTCACGCGATGCAAATATCTCGGAAACTTCGAATCTGTCGGATGCTCCCAGAAGAGGCGCGCGAAAGTCGTTGCTTCGCGGTACCGCGCGCCAATGAAATCCGCGTCCGGACGCTCGGGCAGATCTTTTTTCAAGGTATCGAAATTTGAAACGAGCATCGGGACTACTTGCTCACCGGGTATCGCGATGATGTCGGCAGTCCGATGTTCGGGGATGTCTAGTCCATAAGGAGCGATGAGCACGAGTTTGTTTATCCTATTGCCGTGCTCGACCGCCAACTTTGTGGCGAGATATCCCCCCATAGACATCCCGACGACGCTCATCGCATCGATCTTCATAGCGTCGAAAAATTCGAGGTAGTACATCACATAATCATGAATATCCGTGAACGTCGGGTCGTCGCCCGATTCGCCGAATCCCGGGTGGTACGGCACGATGACACGGAACTTGTCCGCCCACGGTTCGGCAAACTCAAAGCCATCCACAGTGCCCCCACCGTGGAACAGCACCAGAGGCTCGCCCTTGCCGGCAGTGTGCACGACAGTCTTGATGCCGTCGACTGTAAGTTCCTCGCGCGTGAACTTGCTCATTGTGCGCCTCCCGAACGCCGCAGCCGCGGTATGACCTCTTCCGCAAACAAACTGATGTTCTTCACCGCCTTCCAATGTGGCATATCGGCGACATGCAGCACGCTATTGATGTGGTTGGTACCCATTCGCGCTGTCCACTCGCCGATCTGATTCGCGACTTTTTCGGGTGTCCCGACAGCAATAAAAAATGATTCACTGATTGCTTTGAAGTCGAAACCGCCGTGCATCTTGTCAGCGCCGGCGGAACGAATTTTTAACTGTTCGACGGAAAGGTATCCCGGAGGGGCGAGCCATTGTGGGGTGCTGCGCGCATAGTCTTCGAAGAACCGTTGCAAATGGTCGATAAATTCGTGCTCTGCCTGTTCCTGGGTTTCGGCCACGTACACGAAATTCAGTAACGGAAGTTGATCTGGCCGAATCGTATGGCCGTAATGCGCAGCCCGATCTCGTAATTTTTGATTTAGTTCTTGTGCAATCTTCTGCGGCACAAACACGCACGAATAACCGAAACCAAGCTCCGCTGCGATATCGATCGTTTCAGGGCTCCCGCTGCCCACGATGTAGCACGGTGGATGCGGCTTCTGATAAGGGCGCGGCCAGGGATTCAGAAAGCGATATGTGTAGAACTTCCCGTAATGCGTCGTCGGGCCATCCGCAGTCCATGCCTGCAGCATGATTTTCAGCGACTCGCGGAATCGTTCCCGGGCTGTGACGGGGCTCACCGGATTCGACCAATACTCCATGCCCGTCCCCAGGGGAAAAGCAATCTCGAGCCGGCCTTTCGACATCACATCGAGGATTGCATATTCTTCCGCCAGGCGGTTGGGCAGCATGAAATTCGGCGGTACACCCCAGACGCATATCCTTGCTGTTCGGGTTTGCGGGATTAGTGCTGCCGCCACCACGTTCGGCGTCGCCATCATGCTGTAAACGGTGTTGTGATGCTCGTTCAAGACAATGGCGTCGAAGCCAAGACGGTCCGCGAGCACGAGCTGTTCGAAGTATCGCTGATACAACTCGTAGCCCTTTTCAGGGTCGTAGAATTTATTCGGAAAAGTGACCCACGTCGTTTTGAAGTCTTTGTGGTTTTCGGGAAGATGCACGTACGGCATGAAGTGCATCATGTTGAATCGAAGGGGCATCATCTCCTCACAATGACCAGTGACAAATTCAATAATCCGCTAATGCTGAATTACCAATTCTCAATTCCCATCCGATGAGAATCGAGAATTGGGAATTCAGCATTAGCGGATTATTGAATTATCACCTGCCATTGTACAGCTATGGCTTGACGGCGTCAGGTGGTGGGCCTTCCGGACCTGAGGAACCCAGGAAGATCTTTTTGCCGTCCGGAAACGTCAAATCTCGTCCATTCGCTCGATTCGATCCATCTTTCGCTTGATAGCCGTCAACCAGAATCTCGGTCCCTACCGGAAGGGAATTCTTAGTAAACCCTCGGCGCAGCAAGGTGTTGGGTGTACCACCCTCGATCATCCATCTTGTGACGGTGCCATCGGCGTTCTTGACATCGATGTGGATCCAGGAATGGGGGTTGATCAACTCGACTTTTGCGACCGTGCCACGTAACTTCAGCGGCTTTTTGGCATCAAATTCCGCCGTGAAAGCATGGTGCGCAAATGCTGGGATTGCGACGACGAGCAATCCGATAGCTGTAAATAAGAAAAACAATTTTCTTTGCATCGTATTCTCCAGTTTACTTTCCTAAGGATTCTCGCCACCTCCGGCGCCAGGAGCCGAGCCACCAAGGAATAAGCGCTTGCCGTCGGGGTACGTGATGTCTTTGCCCACAGCGCGGTTTGCTCCGTCTTTCGCTTGATAGCCCTCGACCAAAATCTCCGTTCCAGCCGGCAACGAATTCTTCGTAAAACCGTTTCGCAGCAGCGAATTCGGACTACCACCCTCGACCATCCATGGTGTGACTTTGCCATCAGGGCCGACAACGTCTATGTGGATCCACGAATGAGGATTCACCAGTTCCCACTTCGTGACCTTCCCCTTGAGCGTGAGCGGCTTCGACGCATCGTATTCCGCCGAGAATGCATGGTGCGCCCATACAGGAACGGCAATGAGGAGCAATGCGAGGCTCATGAACGTGGTGCCTAATTTCGCGTTCATTTAGATTCTTCCTCCTTATTGCTGTTCCTGGCTAGCTTTGTTAGCAGCTTCGGCAGCCTTCTTTTCGGTTGCACGAGCGCCGCTAAGATTGTTCGCCATGCCATAGTTTGCTTCCTGGCAGGCATATTCGAAAATGGGTCCCGTAGTTTTTGCCCAGTTTATTTCGGCCGACCAAGGTTTGGCCCACGCTGAAGGGTCTTCAACCGTGAATTCGTATTTGATCGTTTCCTCACCGGTTCGCGTGAATCGTTCAATGACGTGCAGCTTTTCCGTTGAGCCGCGAAAAGCCGTTCTATCCGTGAAGTTGGTCGTGTCCACGACTAAAGTGTTACCTTCCCAATGGCCTCGCGAGTCTCCGAACCACTGGCGGACTCCCTGCGGCAGGTGCGCACGCCCGTCGGTTGGGATGATGCGCACATCGTGAATCATCTCTTGCATGATCCCAACGTAACCGGGTCCCTGAACGATCTGCAAATTGCTGTTGTATCCGGGTGCTAACATCGGCGGACCTTCGCTGGCCCACAAAATGCAACGCTCGGTTAGCGGCCGCGTTTCCGGCCCATCCCATTGGTGTTCACGCTGGAATGCAGCTCGTTCCTGTTGGCGCTTTTGCGCTTCAGCGAGAAGCGGAGGGACCTTGCCTTCGGGGCCAACAATCAACGAAGTCCGGTTGCTCGATGCCACAGTCGCATGTCCTCGATCCAAACCGAATTGAGAAAGGTCGTAGTGAACATCTGCCGTTGTTCCCGGCTGGGTCGGGGCTGCTGCGCGGCCGCCTGCAGCGGCACGCTGAGCCTGCGCAGCCAGTTCTTCGGGTGTGTAGAACTCTTTCGCTCCCAGATTGGCCGGTCTTTCTAAAGGAACATTCGTCAACATCGACCAGATCCCTTGCAGATCGGGCACTCCATCCGCAGTCTTTGGGGGCGTATAGGCTTTCGCTTGCCCCATCGCGTTTACTGACGACAGCAACACAATGGCGATTGTCAAAGCGCAAACCGGAGCGAAATATAAATGCTTCATCTGAAATCTCCGTTTATTTGCTCGGCTGTTTGCGAAGGTGTCCGTAAAGCATGTCTTCCGCAAATTCCGGACACTTATATTCTAGAATTTGTGCGTTCTTTTCCACGCGGCGATACAGCGGCATACTTATTTTCCAGGACCGCGTGAAAACGTTCGGGTCTTCAATCGTAGCTTCGTACATTAGTGTGTCGGCGCTGCGCGGAGTGTATCGTTCTACAACGTGCAACGCGTCACTGTGATAATTTCCAGCTCGATCGAACCATGTTTGATCGTTCAAACCAGTAACATCAATAACTAGCGTATCACCTTCCCAGCGGCCGTTGGACCATCCCATCCAACTGTCCACGGGCGCCTCAGTAGGCTTGCCCATGTTGATGATGCGAACACCGCCTGCGTATTCATAAGCCATCATGATCGTGCCGGTTCCCTGGATGATTTGGAAGGGATAAGGCATGTACGTGGAGCGCGGCACTCCACCCATATAACATTTAACCTCTGGATCTTCTTTCGTGCGGTTTGCGAAGTTCTCTTTTTTCTTCGCGAGCGCTTCGGGCTTATATGGAATTGCACCGCCTTCTACAACGCCCACGCCGGGAGGTACGGAAAACTGTGCGCCCAAGGCTAAAACGGGTCCCTGTGAAGCGGCGTGCGCTTCCAGATCCCAATTCGCCTCGTTGAGAGCCTGCCATATGCCATTCAGGTTCGGCTTCCCATCCGCTGTCCTCGGTGCGCGGTATGTCTGCGCCTGAGCGGCGGCTCCGCCTTGCGCTTTTGAGGGAATCCGAGTAAACAATAGGCCGGCCGCTACAGTCGCGGCCAACAACATCCAGCTCTTAAAACCAATTTGCATGGATAGAACTCCGTTTTGGATATATTACCTTCGGCCGCCAATTCAGCGAATCGGCAAAGAGTCTAAAACAAACGGGAGGGATCAATGAAGAGATTTCAGGCGGGTTTCCTAGTGCTCCTCGTTGCCTTGACAGGTGTTATCGCAGCGGCTCAAAGCAAATTAACGCTGGGTCAAAACGGCGGAAGTGAAATCCAGGCCATTCTCCAGAAGGCTGTTCAACAAGGCATTGTTCCCGGGGTGGTTGCCGTTGTCGCGTCGAAGGGCACAATCCTTTATCAGGGTGCGTTTGGAATGATGGACGTAGCGAAGCAGAAGCCAATGACAAAGGAGGCCATCTTCCGTATTGCTTCAATGACCAAACCCGTGACATCGGTAGCGGTCATGATGCTGGTCGAAGAGGGAAAACTGAGGCTCGACGATGCTGTCTCACAATACCTTGAAGGATTCAAAGGACGCGAGAAGATCGCCACTTTCAATCCGACTGATGCTACCTATACGACGAGACCGGCGAAAGAAGTCTTGATTCATCATTTGCTCACCAATACGTCTGGTTTGGCGTACACCTTCTCCAATGACACGGCAAATCGACTCCAGCAGAAGACGGGCAAGCCAGCCGAAGAACTCCCGCTACTATACGAACCTGGCACGAAATGGACATATAGCGGTAGCACGAAGGTCCTCGGGCAAGTCGTAGAGAAGATAACAGGCACCACCTTAGATAAGTTTGTCGATGAACGGATATTCAAACCCTTGGGACTGCAGGACACGTCATATGTCGTTCCGCCGTCAAAAATGGACCGGTTGGTAACGATTCAGCGCCGTCAGAACGGCAAACTAACTGAAACGGCCAATCCAGAAAAACTTGAATCGCCCGTAGCAGGTGATGGAGGCCTGAATTCGACTGCTGCCGACTACATTAAGTTTCTTCAAATGTTTTTGAACGACGGAAAGGCACAAGGAGCTACGTTGGTGCGCAAAGCAACGATTCAGACAATGACCAAAAACCAGATAGGCGATGTCATTGTGCAGACCCAGCCGACGACCAACCCCGCGTTGTCGCAGCCCTTTCCAATCGGCGCAGGCCGTGACAAGTTCGGTTTCGGCTTCCAGATCACGACATCAAACTCCGACAACCCAAACCTGCGGTCTCCCGGCAGCTATACATGGGCCGGCATCTACAACACCCATTTCTGGGTCGATCCGAAGCGGCAGATTGCAGCTGTGATCATGATGCAAGTATTGCCTTTCTACGACGACGGATGCATGAAGTTGTACCAGGACGTCGAAGCTGCCATCGGACGCAACCTGCGGTGAAGCCGCTGGCCGCAGGCGAATAATCCCCTCCTCACGCGAGGAGGGGATTATTCGGCTATCCCAACCAATTCGTTCACAGCCCCGCGTTCACATAAGAACAACTATTTTTATCTAGCAGCTGCAGGTCCCCGCACTAGAATGTCCGGCGCGGCAATAGAGCCCAGCCTTTACAAGGAGGACGTTTGAATTCAGAGTCAGTGCATTTAGAAACCGAGCCGGCGGATCTTTCCAAGGAAGCTTTTTCTGCGCCGTTCCCCAAACTAGATCGGTTAATTGGCGGTATGCGCGCACTGGAGCAATGGTACGCGCAAGATTTTGAAAGACGCATTGCCGGTCTCACGGAGTTATTGAGAACGCAGATAACCGAGGAACTGCAGGCACAGTTTTCGTCCGAAATGGTTTCGCAGGTCGAACGATTCCGTAAGCAGTACGAGGAACGCCTTTACGTGCAATCCAATCAATGGGAATCCCAGCGTCAGGGTTTAGAAAAGGAAGTTCAAGAGCTTCGACGTACCGGGAAGGCGGTTCTGGAAGAGATTTCTACGACGGAGGTGTTGCTAAGCAAGTCCGCTCAGAAAGGCAATTCTGAACTGGAACGGCAAACAACGGATGCAGCTTCACTGGGTAAACTCGTTCAGATGCGGATAGACGAGCTCGAGTTGAAAGCTTATCTGAGGGGGCTAAGATTTCGCCTTCCGACTGAAGGGTGATTGCGCGCTACCGCGATCCCGACTCCTTCTTGGCCGAACGAGACAAATAAGCCTGCTGAAGCAAGAATTCTTTAAGTGGCCGGACCGGTGTTCCCCACAGTACCTGGCCACCGCGTATATGCTTGCCGTTCAGCACCCCGCCCTGCCCGCCAATGATGGCGTTGTCATCAATGCGGGCGTGTTCTCCGACTCCTACCTGGCCTCCGATTAAGCAATTCGCGCCGAGTCTCGAGCTGCCGGAGATGCCTGTCTGTGCAGCGATTAAGGTGTGCTCGCCGATTTCGACGTTATGAGCGATTTGGATCAGGTTGTCCAGCTTCGCTCCACGCCGAACAATGGTTGTCTCGAGAGAGCCGCGGTCGATGCACGTGTTCGCGCCAATTTCCACGTCATCCTCGATTACGACTCGTCCAACCTGCGGAAATTTGATATGAGCGGCACCATCCTTGACGAACCCAAATCCGTCCGCGCCGATGACGGCGCCTGCGTGAATAATTACGCGGCTACCAATGTCGACATCTCTATAGATCACAACGCGCGGGAAAAAACGGCAATCGTTGCCTACATTTGAGCGTTTACCAATGTAACAGCCTGCCTCGATAAAGGTTCCAGCGCCGATTACCGCACCCGATTCAATAACTACCCCAGGTCCAATTCTGACGCGATCGCCGATTTTGGCGTCAGGAGCAATGGTTGCGGTAGGGTGGATGGCGGCGTCATCGTCAGCTTCCGCAAGCAGCCAGGCCGCAGCACGCGCGAACGCCAGTTTGGGATTCGCCGCGATAATTACCGTTTTCAGTGGCCAATCTCCGGATCCGACAATAATGCACGCCGCCTGGCTCAACTCCGCTTCAGCGTAAAATTTTTCCTCGGCATAGCTGAGATCGTGGGATCCCGCATTCTTTAAGCTCGCCACGGATTCCAGCGTGACGAGGCCATTACCGCATAGCCTTCCACCTACATATTCCGAGATTTCTTGAGCGGTTCGTTTCATGCTTTTCTCCCGAGATAATCGGCAATAGCGTGCCCGGTACGTTCTCCTTCCTCGATGCACGCAGGTACGGACACGCCTTCGAGGTAGTTCGAGCCAATAAATAGACCAGGCACTCCTTTTAGTTCTTCTCGAACTGATGCAACCCACTGCCGGTGGCCGATGTTGTACTGCGGAATTGCATGGCGATGCCGAAACAACACGAGCGGTTCTGGAATTTCAGAAGCTTGCAATACGCGCTGCAATTCCGGGCAAACAACATCCCACACTTGCTCGTCAGACCAATCGATTACTTCAGGCTCAAACATTCCGCCCAGGAAGCACATGACCAATTGGTGATCCTTAGGAGCTCTGTCGATAAATAGTGCCGAACTGAACAATGCACCGAGCAGACGTACACCCTGATTTCGGGGCGCCAAAAAACCGAAGCCTTGCAATGGCTGTTTGAAACTGTGGTCGGGCAACGAGACAGCTGCAATTATCATCGGCGCATACTGAGTCTTGTTTAACAGCGCGGCCAAGCGGGAATTCCGATCTTCAACAAGGGCCGCAGCTTTATATGCAGGCGTGGCCAACACCGTGACGGGCGCCTCGCCAATCCGGGCGTCACTCACGTTGTATCTAATATTTACTCGCTCCGCTAAGCGTTTGGGCAGAGTTTCCACACCGTCTGTGAAGGAAAATGCTCCGCCTTTTGGTTTTGGCCGCATAGGTCGTTCATCTGCGGCTTTGGGCGAATCTGTTTTCCGGCTGCGGTAAAGAGTCTTCACGAATGCGGCCGTCAAGCTTCCGTGTTCTCGTTCCATACCGACGATCTTTGGAAAGACCGCGGACATGCTGAGATCCGCCGTCTTCCCAGCATAAATGCCCGTAAGTGCCGGGGCGACAAGCCGATCATGCGCTTGCCTGCCCACACGGCGTGTGAAGAAATCCTGGACGGATTCGTCACCGGCCGATTTCGATTTGATGAAAGGCTCTTGGAGCAACCGAACCAGCCCGGAAGCGGTCAGAGGTCCGAATGGAAATTTTCTGAGCTTTCCACCCCAGTAAACGAATCGGGGAGCGTTGGGGGCGGGGGGAAGCAGGTCGTCCCACAACCCGATCTCCTCTACCAGTCGGAGTGCCCGAGGCGCCGATTGAATGCTGTTCGGGCCATATTCGATTTGATAGCCGCGGACCTTTTCGGTTCGGATCACGCCGCCCGCACGACCGGAGGCTTCAAGGACAACCACCTCTATGCCGCGCTTCTGAAGGGTCCAAGCGCATGACAGCCCACTGATGCCCGCTCCGATGATGATGACCTCGGACATCCCTGCTTATCCCAACGTGCTTTCGACGATTTCAGCAAGCGCGCGGATAAAGGTTGGGTCGCTGTTCAACGCGGGAACACGACGGAAATTGTCTATTCCAGCTTCCTTTGCGACTTTCTTATACAGAATGTCCAGTTCGTAAAGCGTCTCGATATGTTCGGAGACGAAACTAATCGGCACGACTAGTACATCGTCTATTCCGCGTTTGCCTAATTCAAGAATCACGTCGTTCGTAAACGGCTCGAGCCACTTCACCGGACCGATCTTACTCTGAAACGACAGCTGGTACGGATTTTTGCGGCCGAGCCGGTCCATGATCAGCTCTACGCTTTGCTTCGTCTGGTCCAGATAAGGATCGCCCTTTCGAACATAACTCTCCGGAATGCTGTGGGCGCTGAAAAGCAGGTGAACACGGTCGGGTTTTGTGAACGTTGCCAGTTCGCGCTGAATCCCTTCGACAAACGATTGAATATAGGTTGGCTGATCTGCCCATGAGCGAACCCATTGAACATTCAGCTTATGAAACGATGGCCGTTTCTCGATCAACTGCCGCAACGCAGAAAAACCGGAACCGGTTGTTGTGACGGAGTACTGCGGGAACAAAGGTAATATCAGGAGCTTCTCGATATTAGACTGTTCTACGGAATTCACGGCCTCCCGAAGGAACGGCCGCCACGTGCACATTCCAACAAATGTTTCGACATCCTTTCCGCGCCGCTTCAGTTCATCCGACAGAGCTCTTGCTTGATCTTGCGTCAGGCGCCGGAGCGGTGATCCGCCCCCGATTTGTCTGTAATAGCCTTCAGATGTTCTGCGGCGGAGGGTGGCAATGGCGTACGCAATTGCTTTCCGCAGAGGTGACCATTTCACATGGATGATTTCAGGGTCGGAAAACAGCCGGTATAAAAACGGCTTCACATCCCTCAGGGTTTCGGGACCGCCGAGATTGAAAAGGAGAATTCCTACTTTCACCTATAGGTTTTTCCTGTCTCGACGAAAGTTCGCGCATTTTCCACGGGAGTGTTCGGAAGAATGCCGTGGCCAAGATTCAAAATGTGCCCCACAGGCCCAGCTTGATCGAGGATAGCCCGCGCCTTTTCGGCGATCCCTTCACTTGGCCCGAGCAGAATGCAGGGATCGAGATTGCCTTGAAGCGCCACGCGATCTCCGACGCGGCGGCGCGCTTCTGCTATAGGTATTCGCCAATCTATGCTGAGGACTTCTGCACCCGACGTGGCCATGGATTCAAGAATTGCCGAGCATCCATTCACGTAAAGAATGCGCGGAACACGATTTCCCAGCTTTTCGAAAATATTTTTTGTATAGGGGAGCGCGAATTGCATGTAGTCGTCTCGATTCAAATCGCCAGCCCAGGTATCAAACAGCTGAATGACTTGGGCACCGCATTCGATTTGAAAGAGCAGGTATGAGGCTACGGTGTTGGCCAGCTTGTCCAGTAAGGCATGTACGACCTCGGGCTCCCTGTACGCGAGTGCCTTGATCTCCGAAAATGTTTTCGAGCCCCCGCCTTCGATCATATACGAGGCGAGTGTCCATGGCGCGCCGGCGAAACCGATCAACGGGACTTCGTTTTCGAGGTGCCGCCGCAATTTGTTGATGATCGATCCCACGAAAGGCACCTCAGCGGATGGATCGGGAACTCGCAAAGCGTCCACGTCGGGCTTGCTTCGGATCGGCTTGGCGATTTCGGGGCCCTTGTCTGTCAGAGCGACACCCACGCCCATTGCTTCGACGGGGATCAGAATGTCGGAAAAGAAAATGACCGCGTCAACACCGAGAACCTTATAAGGCTGGAGAGACACTTCAGCCGCCAAATCACTGTTTTTGCAGAGGTCGAGGAAGGAGACTTTGGCGCGAATGTCCCGATATTCCTTCATATACCGGCCAGCCTGCCGCATCATCCAGACTGGCGTGCGATCAACGGATTGACGCTGGCAGGCGCGGAGTAACCTGTCGTTCATACAAAGCTCGGATGATACAATACCCCGCCTTATGGAAACATCGGAAACCTCGAAGATAAGGAGCTCTGCAACGACGAATGATGAGAGCAAACCGATGCTTTCCATCGTGGTCCCCGCCTTTAACGAAGCGAGACGCATCGGTGACTCCATTCAAAAGATTGATGCTTTTATCCGCGAGTCTCCCCTCTCATTCGAGGTGATCGTTGTGGACGATGGGTCCAAGGACGCCACGCCTGCTATTGTTGAGAAGGCTGGAAGTGGGGGCCTGAGACTTATTCGAAATCAGCAAAATCACGGTAAAGGCTTCGCGGTTCGCCAGGGGGTACTTGCCGCTTCGGGCAACTACGTCTTGTTTACAGACGCTGATTTGTCGGCACCTATTGCCGAGGTCAACAAGCTTTTGGAGGTTGCAACAAGGGACGGTGCGGATGTAGTCGTAGGATCGCGGGCGCTTGATCGCAAATACATCGAGAGGCATCAATCAGGCTTGCGCGAACTCGGCGGGATCGTTTTCAATTTTATGGTTCGTATGGTGCTGGGTCTGCCGATATACGATACGCAATGCGGCTTTAAACTCTTTCATACGGAGAGGACCCGGCACGTTTTCGAGCAGCTGACCACGTTCGGCTTTGGTTTCGATCCTGAATTGCTGTTTTTGTCGAAGCGGAGTGGCCTTACGATTCGAGAAGTTTCGGTACGCTGGAGTCATGCCGATGGCAGCAAAGTCAACGTTTTGCGAGACAGCGTTCGAATGTTCGGCGATCTCCTTCGCATTCGATGGAACGCAATATCCGGTAGGTATTCATGACGCTTCTTTCCGTCAATATCGATCACATCGCCACGATCCGGGAGGCGAGGCGTACCAATGAGCCCGACCCAGTCGCAGCCGCCGTGATCTGTGAAGCGGCAGGAGCTCATGGCATCACCGTCCACCTGCGTGGTGATCGACGCCATATTCAGCATCGTGATGTAAAAATCCTCAGGGAAACAGTCAAGACGAAGCTGAACATCGAAATGGCCGCGACTGAAGAGATGATTGGGATTGCTTTGGACGTCATACCGGATCAAGTGACCCTTGTTCCTGAGCTTCCCGGAGAGATAACAACAACAGGGGGTCTCGACTGCACGCGTAATCAACAGGCAATAACCAACGCGATCAAGCGCCTGCAGTCGATCAACATAAACGTCAGCCTTTTTATCGATCCGGCGGAGCAGCAGATTCGTGCATCGTTAGGTCTGGGTGCCCGCATGGTTGAGCTCAACACAGCGCGGTATTCGGATGCAACCCTAACCAACCGCGCGACTAAAGAAGGCGCCGATGCGCTCGAAGCGGTAAAACAAGCGGCGGAGATGGCACATTCTAAAAATATGCAGGTGCTCGCCGGCCACGGCCTGACATACCGGAATGTGCGTGCTGTCGCCGAAATTTCGCTGATATCTGAATTGAATATCGGTCATAACATCATTGCGCGCGCTGCTATTGTTGGTCTCGACCGAGCGGTGCGCGATATGCTCGTATTGTTGTAAGACCGCAGCCACGTCGCGGACATTCATGAATGTTTATCCATATATAGCAATTCTCTTGGCCGCCGCTGTCGAGGGAGAGATTGTTTACTCAGGGGCCGTAGTGTTGGCAACCCTTGGCCGCTTGAATCCCTTTGGTGTCTTGATTTCCGGGTCCCTCGGCGGGTGGGCAGGAGATCAGTTTTGGTTCTATGCGGCGCGCGGCCGTTTTTGCGCCTGGCTCAACCGGTTTTCCAGTATTGCTGATCGCAGGCGCTCGATTCAGAAGCGAGTGCGAAATCACGGCATGAAGCTGATGTTAGGTCTTCGATTCTTGCCGGGGCTGCGAATCGCAATACCATTGGCGTGCGCGTACGCGGGAGTAACGCCTTTTCGGTTTTCCAGCCTGAGCTTTATTAGTGCGCTCGCCTGGGCGAGCGTCATTATGGTGAGCATCAGGTTGCTGGGACTGGCTTCGGTGTCTGCCCTCGGTGTCCACGCGTGGTGGGCACCCCTTATCCCTGCCATTATCGTTGTGGTGTTCTTTCGGTGGCTCTCACGAACGGGCTCGACGGGTGAGCCGCCTCTCGAATGACTCGGATAATCCGCTCAAGGTCCATCTCGGTCAGTGAAGCGTAAACGGGCAACTGCAGCGTGTGCTCCGTGGCTTCGGCGGCCGGGCAGTTTGTTTTAGAGTCTTCAAATAACTCGAGATTGTTGCAGATATCGACGTGCATGATTTCGACGTCGACACCCGATCGGATAGCGTGACGTTTCAACGCCGCCGGATCTTCAGCGCGAATGCAATATTGATAATAAACGGGCTGCGTTTCATGTGGCCTCGCGGGTGTCTGTATCTCTTTTGTGTCTTTCAGCGCATCCGTCAATTTAGAAGCGTGCGCACGGTTCAGTTCGTTAAAAGCATCAATCTGATCCAGCATCCGAAGGCCGATCATGGCCTGCGCATTGGTAAACCGTTTTCGATACGACTGGGGCAGCGGATCGAGAACTCTGATCTTCTCCCAAAGATATCGGCTTAGATCGTGTTCGCCGAAGAACGATGCGGCGTAAAACGCCGGAAACATCGTGAAGGTAAAGCCGAGCGGCCCAATCAGCTTACGCTGAAGATTTCCTAAGAAGATTTTCTTGAATAGGTCTTTTGCGGGAGGCCACTCTTCGGCTTCTGCAAAAGACCGGATGCGGGCGGCCATACGATCATCATTTGTGACAGCCATGCCTCCGCCATACGTATTGAGCGGCTTGAGCATCTGAAAGCTAAAGAATGATGCATGCCCGAACGTTCCGGTCTTCCTGCCCCGAAAAGTAGCACCAAGCGCGTGCGCGCAATCCTCGATAACGGCGAGATCATATCGTTCCGCGATCCTCATGATGGCCTGCATGTCACATGGCTGGCCGTAAAGGTGTGTCGGCACGATTGCGCGGGTTTCAGGTGTCAGTGCATTCTCCACTTTTGACGGATCCATGTTGAACGTCGAGGGATCGATGTCGACGAAGACGGGCTTGAATCCGAGCACCCGTGCCATCTCGGGAACAACCCAAAACGTTAGAGCCGGAAACATGATTTCAGAACCGGCAGGAATTTCTAAAGCTTTGAGGATGTAATAAAAAGCCATGCGGCCATACGAGGCGGAGATCGCGTGCCGCATGCCATGATACAGAGCGAATTGATTCTCGAATTCATCAATAAGCGGCCCGCGGACCCCTTGTCCGCGGGCGATCGCTTTTAGCGCTGCCGTTACCGAACCGGGTACGTGACGCGCGCCGTATCGAGCGATAGTACGAATCATCGGTCCGCCGCCTTCCCATGAAAATACGCGAAATCGCCCTTGATCTGTCTTCTTCGTGTATAAGCATCCAGGCGTGAGAATGCTTTATTTGGTGTCTTCAGACCAAAGTAGTTCAATCCAAATGAAGGCCGTACATAGAACCGTGTATACGCCGAACCTAATAAATACCTCAACTCTTCGTGGGTTAGGTTCGGATGTTGGAATGTCGGAGTGTAGCCGTCGAACTTTTCCCAATCCGCTTCGGTTATGAGCTCCTTCATGTGTTTGAAAAGAGGCGTACCGGGAAATGGGGTAAGGACTTTGAACAGCGCGCACGTACTGCCTAAGTCGATGGCGTAGTCGATCGTCGCGCGGATGCTGTCGACGGTATCCGTTAGAAATCCGAATACATAAAACGCTTCTGTCGCTATGCCTTTATCGCGACAATGCAAAATCATTTCGCGCTGATGCTCGGGTGGGATAGGCCGCCGGCCCACACGTTTCAAGGTCGCCGGTTCCATCGACTCCACGCCAAACGTGATCGTGTTCAAACCTGCGCGATGCAGGAGATCGAGCAGTGGCTTATCCAGATCATCAAGGCGAGTTTCGCACTCGAATTGCACCTTAAGATTTTTGTGTAATATCCCTTCCGCAATTGCGATAGCTCGCTCTCTCTCCTCGGTAAAAAGAGGATCGCGGAATATGAAATACGCTTCACCGTATCTGCCGCAATTCTCCTCCATTTCAGCAACCACGTTTTCCGCAGATCGCGCTCGGTATGGAGCGGTGATTCGATGTGGACAATATGTGCAGAATTCCGGGCAACTCCTGCTGGAGAGAATGGGGAAGGAACGCTGGGAGGCCCGCATCGAGCGGCCGACGGCATGATTGCCGCCATGAAACAGATCCCAGGCCGGAAAGGGGAGAGCATCCAAGTTGTCGATGGCCGGACTCGCCATCAACTTCGACGGCACTTCGCCCGCTGCGATACGCATTGCGGCGTGCTCAGGTTCTCCCTTGATCACGAAATCGGCATGGTCTTGCAGGAGTTCCGGCATGTGGGTAGCCGGCGCGCCGAAAAATCCGATGCTCATCTCGCTGTTCTTTCTTTTTGCTTCCAGGGCCCACTCGATTTCGTGCTTGTGATCCACAAGTGAACACAGGATAAGAGCCATGTCTCCGTCTATAAATTCGTCTTTCGTAATGCAGACGTCATGGCCCGCGTTTTTAAAAATTGCCGCCAAATAGCCGGCATGAACACTGGGAACATTCTGAAAGAGTTTTCGGGCACGCTCAATCCACCGAGTTGTCCAAGAAAAGCCACGAAACCTCGATCCATAACCACCTACAACTGTATCTTTATTAACAAAGCCGCCGCGTCCTTTGAGGTCGGCGATCACAACGCGCATACAGCCCTCCGGTTGAAAAAGTAATGAATTGTTTGGAAGTGTACTTTTTATGAGCGGGCTGTTGCCGGCGGGCCCCGGGGTGGGGTGTGCCGCTGCATGGAATCGAACGGGCGCTGGTCGGGTGGAGAAGAAAGGAGTTCAGTACAACTATCGCCGATGCTGAAATGCTCGGCTGAGGGAGTTATTTGCGGCAGGGGATCAAAAGAATCGTTTCCCGGTGGTTGCGGTTCGGATGTTCCACCATGCCGATATGTTGGGCCGGTGTATCTGCCAACACCTCCATAGAATAATGCGCTCGTTTTTTTGAACGTCGCCTTTCCCTGGTTCAGCCATATTCCAATCGGCCGAAGCGAGGTGGCACTGAAAATAACAAGATCGCCTCTACTGTCGTTGTTGACGTCGGTCGTCTGGAAACTAAGACCGGCGACGCCTCCTGTGACGTAGGTCGAGAGCCGGAGTTTCGGTCTCCCGGTCGTAAAATGAATGCTGACTTGATAAACGTTTCCGCATTGCCGGATCGTCGCAGTTTCCGGGATGTGATCGCCATCCAGGTCCGTGCCGAGTTGCGTCCGATAGGAGATGCGGTGAGAAGAAGTCCGTTCGCCGGCGTACCCCGCGTTCGCAGCGGACAGAAACAAGAAAAGCAGCGCCAGGGCGGCTAGAACGTTTTGTTTAAGGCGCAAGTTGAACATTAGCAGCAAGAGACGTCCGGTCGAACTTGGACCGTGGCGCCCATCATAGCTTCTTTGACGAAGGAACAGCAACTTTGCTGCTCCAGATGTAACAATTCGTGAATTCCCAATCTCAATTCCCATCCGAGTTAGGCCCGCAGAATGACACGCAAGAATCGCCGTTTTCCTACTTTGAAAGTGTAGTCGCCGGGCTGTGAAAGCTCGGCTCTGACGTCCGTCACGCGGCTGTCGTTCACGTGGACAGCGCCGGATTCGATGAGGCGCTGCGCTTCGGCGATGGATGCGGCGAGGTTTACTGAAGCGAGAAGCTTGGCGATGCGCAGTGGACCCGAAGCCAAAGAGACTTCCTTGGTCTCCATCTCTTCCGGATTTTCGCGCTTTCGAAAGACGCGATTGAATTCTTCACGCGCACTTTCCGCCGCGGCAGCGCCGTGATAGTCGGTAATGATTCGCACAGCAAGTCCAGCCTTCACGTCCATCGGATGATGCTTGCCGGATGCAATACCGGCGCGAAGGTTTTCAATTTCGGCGAGGGGCATGTCGGTAAGGAGTTCGTAGTAACGAAACATCAGATCGTCGGAAATCGACATTATCTTACCGAACTGTTCGTTGGGCGCTTCATTGATCCCTATGTAATTGCCCAGGGATTTGCTCATTTTCTGCACCCCGTCCAGGCCCTCCAGCAGAGGCATCGTCAGCACGATTTGAGATTCCTGGCTGTACTCGCGTTGCAGATCCCGTCCGACAAGCAGGTTGAATTTTTGGTCCGTGCCACCGAGTTCTACGTCTGCTTCCAGTGCGACAGAGTCATAGCCCTGCACGAGCGGATACAGAAGTTCATGGATCGCGATCGGCTGCTGGCTTTTCATGCGATTTGTGAACTCCTCGCGTTCGAGGATTCTTGCGACCGTATAACGGGACGCCAGGCGAATGAAACCCTCCGACCCAAGTGCCGACATCCAGCGGCTGTTGAAATCGATAACAGTCTTTATCGAGTCGAGGATTTTGAAAATCTGCTGCTTATAGGTTTCCGCATTCTGAAGTACTTCGTCTTTCGTAAGCTGCTTACGCGTGACAGACCGGCCTGACGGATCTCCGATCAATCCGGTGAAATCTCCGATGAGGAAAATTGCCGTGTGTCCGAGATCCTGGAAGTGTTTCATCTTCCGGATCAGCACGGTGTGCCCGACATGAATATCCGGCGCAGTGGGATCAAATCCCGCTTTCACGCGCAGCGGCTTGCCGGTTTTTTGCGAGCGCTTTAGCTTTTCAACGAGCTCTTCCTCACGGATGATCTCTACGGCGCCGCGCCGAATATGCGCGAGCTGCTCTCGAATGGGAATTGTTTTGAAATCACTCATCTGAACAGTGGGCGAAGAGTGTGGTTCGAGGGGAATGCCGCTGTCCCAAAGTCGTCACCTTAACGTTCATTCCTTCGTCACCATCATTCGGCGACCTTTAATTGCGCATCGTCCCGACAACACCAATTCAATTGCTTCAGAATAAATTCGATGCTCTTCAGCGAGAATTCTGGCGGCCAGCGTTTCATTCGTATCGTGGTCCAGGACAGGCACCCCGGCTTGCATGATGATCGGTCCTGCGTCCAGCGTGTCATCCACAAAATGCACCGTGCAGCCGCTTATTTTCACGCCGTAATCCAAAGCTTTCTGTTGAACGTCGACTCCTGGGAACGACGGAAGCAACGCCGGATGAATATTGAGGATACCGTATGGAAATGCATCGAGAAAAACCCGGCTTAAAATCCGCATGAAGCCGGCCAGAACCACAAGTCCTACTTTTTGCCGCTGTAGTTCGCGCACAACTTCACCGTCGAACTGTTCCCGTGATTTCTGCCGAGACGGAATGAATGCGACAGGCAGACCCCGTGCCCTGGCTCTCGACAGGCCCGGCGCCGCCTCGACGTTGCTAATGACGATTGCGATCTCGGCGTTCAGTTTCCCCGCCGCGATTCGGTCTGCGATTGCTTCGAAGTTGGAGCCCCGGCCGGAAAGCAGAATGCCGAGCCTGCGATTGGCCGGCTGGATTCTCATGTGCGATACGTAACGCGTGGTTCGCCGGGAATGATGCGGCCTATTTTGTAGTATGGGGTTTGCAGAGTGGCAGTCAATGCGGCCAAGTTGGCCGGTCGCACCACAACGACCATTCCGATTCCCATGTTGGTTGCACGCAGCATTTCATCGCGTTCGATGCTGCCGATCTGCGCCATGACCCGGCACAATGGAAGAACAGGCCAGGATCCGAGTTGGACCTCTGCCTGGCAATTATCGGGCAAAATACGATTCAAATTCTCCGTGATGCCGCCGCCGGTAATATGAGCTAACCCTTCGACGAGACCGTTTGCGAGAGCGTCTCTGAGGACCGGCTCGTAATTCACGTGAGGTTTCAGCAATTCCTCACCAACTGTGCCTTCGAGTCCATCCACTCGCGCGTTAGGCGTAAGCTTTGCCACCTCGAAGAATAGTTTTCGGGCGAGAGAGTATCCGTTGGTGTGCAATCCGACCGAAGGCAAACCGATTAGCAGATCGCCGTGTTGAATCGACTTGCCGTCCAGAATTCGAGACCGGTCGACCAGACCGACGATGAAGCCGGCGACGTCGTATTCGCCATCGGCATAAAAGCCCGGCATCTCTGCGGTCTCGCCGCCGATCAACGCACAGCCGGCTTCTTTGCACGCGCGTGCCACGCCTTCGACCACAGACACGATAATGTCCGGTTCGAGGCGGCCCGTCGCAACGTAGTCCATAAAGAACAGAGGGCTCGCCCCCTGAACCAGGATGTCGTTAATGCAATGGTTGACGAGATCGGCACCGACGGTGCTGTGCCGGTTCATCATGACGGCGACCTTGAGTTTCGTTCCGACACCATCCGTGCTTGAAACGAGAACAGGCTCTTTCACTCCTGCAAAATGGCAGGCGAACATACCGCCGAACGAACCGATATCAGAGAGCACTCCTGGAGTGAACGTTTCACGCGCCAGCTCGCGAATGCGCTTTTTAGCGGCATTCGACGCGTCGATATCGACTCCCGCATCCTTGTAGGTGATGGCCATTTATTCTTTAAGAGTGGCTTCCCACAAATCGAGTTGCCGGTCTCCAGCTTTCGCGTCCGAAATCATGTCGATAAAATCGATGGGATATTGGCCCGTATAACATGCCGTGCAGAACTCACTACCCTTGCCATCGACAGCGCGCATCAACCCCGCCAAGCTGAGGTAAGCAAGCGAATCCGCTTCGATGTATTTACCGATTTCTTCCACCGTGTGGCTGGAGGCAATCAGCTCTTTCTTGGTCGGCGTATCGATGCCGTAAAAGCATGGAGACAGCGTCGGCGGACAACTGATTCGCATGTGTACTTCTTTGGCGCCTGCTGCACGGACCATTTTTACGATCTTTCGGCTTGTTGTTCCGCGAACGATGGAATCGTCGATGAGAACCACTCGCTTGCCTGCCAGGAGTTCCTTTACCGGATTGAGCTTCACCTTTACGCCGAAATTGCGAATCGTGGTTTTCGGCTCGATGAACGTCCGCCCGACATAATGGTTACGAATCAAGCCGAATGCGAACGGGATTCCAGATTGTTGCGAGTAGCCGATCGCCGCAGTTACTCCGGAATCGGGAACGGGAACGATGAGATCAGCGTCGACAGGACTCTCCTCGGCGAGGATGCGTCCCATTAAATCCCGGCTGGTTTGAACGGTGCGTCCAAAGACAATGCTGTCGGGCCGGGAAAAATACACGTGCTCGAAGATACACTTCGCTAACCTGGGTGCGTGGAGCGCCTTCACCGAAATCAGCTGGTTTCCGCGGATCCGGACGATTTCACCTGGTTCCACTTCTCGAACATAGCTGGCTCCTATCAAATCGAACGCGCAGGTTTCGGAAGCAAGAACGTAACTGTCGTTGGTTCTTCCGATATTGAGAGGCCGGAATCCGTTCGGATCCCTGACGCCGATCAATGAATCCTCCGTCAGCAGAAGCAAGGAGAACGCGCCATGCACTTGAGACAGTGTTTCGCCCAGCGCGTCGAGCAGATCGTCTGCCTCTGATCGCGCAAGCAAGTGCAAAATGACTTCGCTATCGCTCGTTGATTGAAAAATGGCGCCCTGGTGTTCCAGCCCTTCCCTTAGAGAACCGGCATTGATAAGGTTGCCATTGTGAACCAGAGCGACCGTCCCGTACGTACACTTCACGACGATCGGCTGGGCGTTTCCTTCGTTACTATCACCTGCTGTCGAGTACCGGGTATGTCCAATGGCGTTGGTGCCCTTAAGTCTGTTGAGTACGTCTTCCGAGAAGACATCTGCGACATAACCCATGGATTTGTGCGTATAGACCTGATCTCCGTCCGAGGACGACATACCTGTACTCTCCTGACCTCTATGCTGCAATGCATACAAGCCCAGATATGTCATCCGTCCGGCGTCGGAGTGATTGGCGATCCCAAAGATTCCGCACATAGGTTGCTCCCGATCCCGTTATACGAAACGATCTATGATAGCAGCTTCGGCAGGGCCTGTCGCCACACCGATTCGAGTTCGTCGATGTCCAGATCCACGACGCGCACACCTTCATAGTTCAAGATAAAGCGCTTACCTCCCACTTTCCCCAGATCGTTATAATTCAAGCCCACGTTTTCGGCACGTCGCCGCAGTTCAGCTGGATTCGTGCTACTTAGCAGTACACGGCTTGCAAGCTCGCCAAACAGATCTTTGCGGATTTCCAGATGCGAGGGAATGTTGATCTCGGCACCAATGCCGGGCCGCCGAAGGTTCGAATAGCAGCATTCGGCAATCGCTACAGCCAGGCCACCCTCGCTCACATCATGAGCTGATTTCACCAGCCGATCGCGAATCGCCGTTCGGATGAAAGTTTGAAGCGCGCGCTCGTCTTCCAAATTTACGCTGCCTGTGGACTGGTTTATGGGTTCTACGAGGGCGACGGAGTCATTCGCTTCATGGAAAGAGGATCGAGTTACGAGCGAAATATCTTCAATGAGGCCGACCATTCCCAACACGGGTGTTGGATAGATATCTCCGCCGAAAGTTTCGTTGTAGAAACTCACGTTGCCTCCGGTGATTGGAGTACCGAAGAAGCTGCAAGCCTCGCTCATACCGTCGATGACTTCGCTGAACTGCCACATGACCTCGGGATGTTCGGGATTCCCGAAATTTAAACAATTCGTCGCGGCAAGAGGCATTCCGCCCGAACACACAATGTTCCGGCAGGCTTCCGCTACTGCCAGCTTTGCGCCATCACGTGGATTTCGAGCAACCCGATAGCTTGGTCCATCCAAAGTCATCGCAAGAGCCTTCCGTGTGCCCTTCACCCTAACAACGGCCGCGTCCGAGCCAGGTCCCACCATCGTGTTCGACTGAACCATATGGTCATACTGCTGCCATACCCATTGCCGCGATGCCAGATTCGGCGAAGCGACGGCGATCTTCATCAACTTATTCCAGTCGTGCATTCCCGATAGGAAGGCTTCAATCGAAGCGGGCTCGCAACCATCCAGGAAACTGAAATCGTCCAGCCGGGCAGATAGCGGGGCTTTGGGCGGCAATAACGGGCGATGATATATAGGCGCCTCGTCAGCAAGCGCGCTGTTTGGTATCTCCGCGACGATTGTGCCATGCTGGCGCACGCGCAAGAGACCGTCGTCGGTAACTCGACCGACGGTTACTGCATCCAGACCCCATTTGTGGAAGACTTCGAATATTTCCTTTTCCTTGCTCTTGTCTGCCACAAGAAGCATGCGCTCCTGCGATTCGCTCAACATGATCTCATAGGCCGTCATGCTGGTTTCACGCTGCGGAACCCGATCGAGATCCAATTCGACGCCCGTTCCGGCTCGCGCACCCATCTCGCAGCTCGAACATGTGAGGCCCGCGGCTCCCATGTCCTGAATGCCGACAACGAGCCCTCGATGCATTGCCTCAATGCAGGCTTCGAGCAGCAGTTTTTCCATGAATGGATCGCCGATTTGAACATTGGGCCGCTTCGCGCCGGCGTCTTCGCCAAAACCGGCCGAAGCCATCGTCGCGCCGTGGATTCCGTCTCGCCCGGTCTTTGCTCCGACGTAAATGACAGGGTTACTGATGCCTGTCGCCCGGCCGTAGAAAATTTTATCCTTTTCGAAAATCCCGAGAGCGAATGCATTGACGAGTGGGTTCTGTGAGTAAGAATCCGCGAAATAGACTTCCCCGCCGACCGTAGGGACACCGAAGCAGTTACCGTAAAAGGCAATGCCGCCGACCACGCCTTCGAGGATCCGCTTATTCTGCTGCTTGTGCAGCGGTCCAAATCGGAGACTGTTCATGGCCGCAATTGGACGGGCGCCCATCGTGAAGATGTCTCGCAATATCCCCCCAACCCCGGTTGCAGCGCCCTGGAAGGGCTCGATGAACGAAGGATGGTTGTGAGATTCAATTTTGAACGCCACGGCCAGACCGTCGCCGATGTCGATAATGCCGGCGTTCTCGCCGGGTCCCTGAAGGACAGCCGGCCCCTTTGTCGGCAAACGTCGCAAATGCACTCGCGAGCTTTTGTAGCTGCAGTGCTCGCTCCACATCACACTGAAGATGCCGAGTTCAGTCAGGTTAGGCTCGCGTTTGAGGATGCCGACGATCTTCTTGTATTCGGCTTCAGTCAGACCGTGCTGAGATAAAACTTCTTCAGTCACCATAGAGGTCTCGAGGAGCTGTAGGAGCAGTTATAAGGCGCGATTTTGCTCGTATTCCCCTCCTTGCGAAGGAGGGGTGGCTGCGCCAGTAAGAAATGTCGCGAAGCCACCAAAGCGGCGCAGACGGGGTGGTCGCTCACAAACCGTGTTTCGGGATGTATGGTTGTAACATGGCTTCTGAGCGACCACCCCGGCCGCGCCATCAAAGGAGGCTGCGCGAAATTTGCTTGATGCCGCGACCACCTCTCCTTTGCAAGGAGGGGACTGGCGCTAGCCAAAAGTCGTCGCGAATTCATACACCTCATAGACTGCGCTCAGCGCCGCTCCACTAACGCATTGACCATCGATTCAAAGATTAACTTTCCGTCGGCACTACCCAGGATTTCCTCACTCGACCGGTCGGGATGCGGCATCATGCCGAGCACATTCCGCCCTTCATTTACGATTCCAGCAATGTTGTTCAATGACCCGTTCGGATTGGCTTCGCGTGTAGTTCTGCCCTGACTGTCGGCATACCGGAACACAACCTGGCCGTTTCCTTCCAGGCGTTCAAGAGTCCCGGCGTCAGCAAAAAAGTTACCATCTCCATGTCCGATGGGTATTCGGAGCAATTGACCTTTGGTCATTAAGTTCGTGAACGGAGTGTCGACGGTTTCAGTGCGCAGATACTCGAATTTGCATAGATACTTGAGGCCCGAATTTCGAAGCAGAGCGCCCGGCAACAACCCGGCTTCCGTCAGGATTTGAAATCCATTGCAGATGCCAAAGACGACTCCGCCCTCTTTTGCAAAATCCGCAACGGCATTCATCACCGGTGAAAACTTCGCCAGGGCTCCGGTCCTAAGGTAGTCTCCGTAAGCAAAACCGCCCGGGAGAATGATCGCATCGAAGCCCTTAACAGATGTCTCCTCATGCCAAATGTATTCCACCGGCTGTCCTAGGACCGATTGAACGACGTAATAGCAATCCTGTTCGCAATTCGATCCCGGAAAAATGACAACACCGAACTTCATACTTGCTCCCAAATGATCCGGTATTCCTCAATGACGGGATTTGTCAAAACTTCCTTGGCTAGCCGCTCCACTTGCTCTCGGCGGCCATCCTTCAATTCGATATTAAAGATCTTTCCCTGGCGGACATCCGTTATGTCGGTCATGCCCAATGATCCAAGGCTGCGATGGATTGTGATTCCCTGTGGATCGAGGACCGTCGGCTTTAATGTGACGATGACAGTAGCTTTCATGATGTCTTAGCCTTTAAAAACTCTATTGAAGATTCGATCGACATTTCCCAACAGCCTGCCCGAATCAAAGACGCGTTCTACATCCTTGGCCGTGAGAACTCGGTTTACGTCCGCATCGCTCGCGACCTTTTCTCTAAATGTTCCGCCCTCATCCCAAACGCGCATGGCGTTTCGCTGGACCCACTGATACGCCTGCTCGCGAGACACATTCTTCGCAACAAGGGCCAGGAGTAACTCCCCCGAATAAATCAGTCCATGAGTGAGTTCGAGATTCTGCCTCATGCGGTCCGGATAAACGACCAATTTTTCGATTAGAGTAGCGGTTCGATCCAGAAGGTAATCCGCAAGGATCGTCGAATCGGGAAAGATGATGCGCTCAACCGACGAATGGGAAATGTCGCGCTCGTGCCATAGCGCAACATTCTCCATTGCTGCCAGCGCATTGCTCCGAAGAATGCGCGCCAGGCCGGCGATTTGTTCGGATGTAATGGGATTCCGCTTGTGCGGCATTGCCGATGAGCCCTTCTGCTTTGCAGAAAAGTATTCTTCCGCCTCTCGGACTTCCGTACGCTGAAGGTGCCGGACTTCTACGGCAATCTTCTCCATCGTGCTTCCCAGCAAAGCCAGCGACGTTATGTAGTGCGCGTGCCGGTCGCGTTGAATAATTTGCGAGGAGGCCGGAGCGGCCGTCAGTTTCAATTTAGCCATCACCTGCTCCTCGATCGCAGGTGATAAATGCGCGAAGGTACCAACTGCTCCGGACAATTTACCTACGCGCATGCTTTCCACCGCTTCTTTGAACCGGGCCCGTTGTCGCGCAACCTCGTCATGAAGTAACGCGAGTTTCAAGCCAAACGTCGTAGGTTCCGCGTGAATACCGTGAGTTCGACCGACGACAACGGTGGTCTTGAATTCGTGGGCGCGCATCTTGATGACATCGAGGAGACGCTGAAAATCTTCGAGAAGCAAGGCAGAGGCATCGGCAACTTGCAAGGCCAGGGCCGTGTCGAGCACATCGGAGGATGTCAGGCCAAAATGGAAAAATCGCGATGCTGGACCCACATGCTCCGCGACGGAGGTGGTGAAGGCGATCACATCGTGCTTCACCTCGGTTTCGATCTCCTCAATGCGATCCACGGAGAATGCTGCGCGATCCCTGATGTCTGCGGCATCTTGCTTCGGGATGATGCCATGCTCAGCAAGGGTCTCGACTACAGCCAATTCAACGTCAAGCCAGCGCTGATATTTGTTTTGATCACTCCAGATCGCGCCCATTTTGGGGCGAGTGTAACGTGGAATCATAATGTCTCGGCGCCACGACGGACGCTCATGTAACTATAGCCGAACCGGAGCAGTCGCTTCGTCTTGCGACGTCATGGTCAGCCGTACCTTGCTCAGGCCTCGATCGCGCAGCGCCCTCATGGCTTCTTGTCTCGCGATTTCTGGGTGATTGTTTTTCGCGCTCAGGTGAGCCAGCAGAACGTGTTCCGCAACTCCGTCGTATTGCTCCCGGATGAAGCGGCCGACGGCCGTGTTCGACAGGTGCCCGTAGCGCCCGATCAGCCGTTGTTTCAAATTCCATGGATATGGCCCAACCCTCAGCATTTCAAGGTCATGATTCGATTCCAAGATCAGCATGTTGGAGCCGCGCAGGCTTTCGGCAACATATTCCGGGACGTAACCGACGTCCGTGAGTTGCGTGACCTTTGTCCCGCCGCATGTGACGCTGAATGCGACCGGTTCCGTTGCATCATGGGGGACTCTAAAGGGAAGAATCTCCGCGTCTGCAATCCTGAACGGAACGCCAGGCGAGACGGGCACGATCGAGGATCCATTAAGCTCATAATCTTGGGCCTGCAACGCCGCAATTGTCCCTGGAGTCAAGAATGCTCGGATCGGCAACTCCTTGAGGAAACTTCGAAGTGCTCCCGAGTGATCCGTGTGCTCGTGAGTCACTAATACGGCGTCGACGCCGTCTGGATCCTCGTTGATGGATACCAATCTCTCCCCAATTTCTTTTCTGCTCATTCCCACATCGATGAGCAGCCGCACTTGGTCCGTTTTAACGAAGGTCGCATTACCGCGGCTTCCACTCCCCAGCACCGAGACCGTAATCGCCATTCTCTGAACTATGCGGGAGGGTTCGGACAAGACAGGGGAATCAGTTGTCCCCCTTCCCAATCCCTGCGTCAACGTTCGCGGCGCCGGGATGGTACAATAGTCAGCATGCGTGAGCGCGTTAAAGCCATCATCTTCTTTCTGGTCGTGGGTTTCGTCGCAGGTTACTTCGTCTACAGGGAGGCTACGCGGGTTGGAGAACCAGGCGTCATCAACATTGGCCAGCAGGCACCCGACTTTTCGATCAAGGATCAAGCCGGTAACGCCGTTAAGCTGAGCGATTACCGCGGGAAAGTCGTCTTCCTGAATATCTGGGGTACGTGGTGCGTTCCCTGTATCGAAGAAATGCCCACAATGGAACGGTTGTTTCACACGTACAAAGACCGGAAATTCCAGATGCTTGCCATCAGCATCGACAATGATTGGAAAGAAGTGAATGGCTTTTACAAGCAACACAACCTTTCGCTGCCGGCTTTCCTCGATCCGGGGCACCAGGTTGCCAACTTGTACAAGGTATTCAAATATCCTGAGACTTTCCTGATCGATGCCAACGGTTATGTTGTGAAGCACACCTGGCAAGAGAACTGGTCCGATCCCCGCAATGTCGCCGTCGTCGAAAATCTCGTTCGCCAAGCAGAGGAAAAGCAGCAAACGCGCTTGCAGTAGCTGGTTTCCATGAACTTCTTTTTCGATTATGAGCGGCCGGAGTTGGCCGGGATCCTTCACCCGTCATTTCGAGCGACGCAGATCTATAAGTCGGTTTACCAGCGTTGGTTCGACGATTTCGAACCTATGACGGACTTGCCGAAGTCTTTGCGCGCTGCGTTCGCTGCAGAATGGAATATCAAGTTGCCGCCGGTTCATCGCCGCTTTGATTCAGCGGACGGAACCCGCCGGTATCTTGTGCGCCTTAGCGATGGTGAATTTGCCGAAACCGTTTTCATTCCAGAAGAGAATCGCAGCACGATCTGTATTTCCTCGCAGATCGGCTGCGCCCTCGCGTGCAGCTTTTGCCTAACGGGCCAACTCGGTTTGGTGCGAAATCTGAGTCCCGGCGAAATCGTTACTCAGGCACTCATCGCTCAACGTGACAATCTTTCATGGGACTCACGCGACAGCTTCAACATCGTTCTGATGGGGATGGGTGAGCCGCTTCACAACTACGACAACGTCATGAAAGCGATCCGTATTCTGCACGACGAGCAAGGTCTCAATATGTCCGTCTCGAGGATCACCCTTTCAACCGCGGGACTGCTTCCCGCGATCGAGCGGCTCGCGGGCGAGCCAATGATTCCAAACCTGGCGATCTCCCTTACCGGTGCGAGCGACGAAAAGCGCAATCAGTTGATGCCGATTAACCGCAAGTATCCCATTGAGCAGTTGCTGGAAGCCGTCCGCCGCTTTCCGCTAAAACATCGGCAACGCGTCACGTTCGAATATGTATTGCTACGGGGTGTGACAGACTCCCCTCAAGACGCGCTTCGCCTTGTACAATTGCTCGATGGCATTCGGGCGAAAGTGAATCTGATTCCTTTAAACGAAGCGGAAGAGATCGGATTTAAACGGCCGACAGACGCGGCAGTCCAGCAGTTTCAGCAGATCCTCCTGGACCACAACATTTCGGCCTTCGTCCGCAAGAATCGGGGCGATGACATCTCAGCTGCTTGCGGTCAGTTGAAAAAGAAGTGGGCGGACGAACCTCAAAACGTTTCCCTCAGCCACTGAAAAATGGCTTCCGCAACCTGCTGGTCGGACGTCCATTCGGCGGTTCCTCCCGCATGTGAAGCGACGATGGTACGGGATGGTGTTTTCACAACTGATTTGAATCGATCGGCTTCAGCCTGGCTCGACACGACAACCAACGTCGATCGCGGCTGAAAATCCTGAGCGCTGCCGGCCAGAGCGAAACTCTCATCGAGATTTGGCTTGATCGCTACTGCTGTTCGAACCTCCGGAAAGCGGCCGCTTGCAATGAGGGCTAGATTGGCTCCGACGTCGAAGCCGATGACGGCCATTTTTCGCGTGTCGACGCGGGGCTGCGACTTCATAAAGTCCAACGCGGGATCCAAATCCACCGGGAACTCTTGAAGGTTCGTCCGCCAGTCCGGTGACGCCTGGATCGGACGCTGGTTCTTCGTACGGCTTTCGCCATGTCCCCTAAGATCCATCGCCATCACGGCAAACCCTCGATTCAGAAGCTGCTTGGAAAAATCCTTCCAGGTCGTCCTGTCTTCGCCATAACCATGCAACAACAGAATCGCCGGTATAGGGGCCGGTACACCGACCGGCAAATCTAAGGAAGCGTGCAACTCGACGAGGTCAAATGATTTGAAAGTTGGCCCCGCTGCCGTCGATGGAGCTGACGCGCTGGCACTGCCGGCAACATCCAACTGAAAATTCAATACATTATCTTCGCGGTTCAGGTATGAGCTGACGAACTTTTTCTCGGAGCTCTTACCTTTGAAGTCGGCGTACAGCTCATAGTCGACCATGGCGTTGAGGCCGAAAACCTTGTACTCGCCGTTCTGGTCCGTTTCGAGCGTCCGTACGACGCTGGTTTGCATGTTTTTGAGGAATACACGGGCACCGACAACCGGCTTGTTTTGCAGATCCTGCACAATACCGTGAATGTTTTTTGGTTTTGGGCCTGTGTCGCGCTTCTTAGGGAAAAGCTGTGCGCCGGCGGAGGCGGCTAGGAAAAAACTACATAGCGCGCAAACTGCACAAAGGATGATCGACCGACGTATATTGCCGTTACTTTGCATTATTTCTTGGCCAATAGTTTCTGGATGACCTTCTCTGTATCTTCATACCGCTCGGTTCCTGAGTGGCTGAGTTGAATGACGCCTTCCTGATCGACGATAAAGTGGCTAGGCCAGGTATTACAGAGGTAATCACTCCAGATTTGATATTTGTTATCGACAACTACCGGGTACTTAATTCCTATCTTTGCGACCGCGTCTTTGATCTTTGGAATTTCTTTTTCATAGTCGATTCGTGGAACGTGAACCCCGATCACGACAAGACCATCCTTCCCGTATTTCTCGTACATCTCTTTTATATGAGGCATGGCCTGAGCGCAGAACGGGCAGTCGAAAGCCCAAAAATCAATGAGAACGACCTTGCCGCGTAATTGTTCCAGCTTCAATGGCGGCGAGTTGATCCAAGCGTCACCAGCTTTGAGTTCAGGAGCTTTCTGACCAACGAAGGCGTCTTCCGGATGCTGCGCTAAGGCCGTGCCGGCAGCCAAGAGCAACAAGGCAAATATAGGTCTACGAAGCATGCGCGGTCTCCTTGTTTAGGTTGGACCGATATTCTGTCATAACTACGGCCTTTGGTCGAAGGCTTGCTCCGGTGTCGCGCGTGGAAAACGCCGCACGCGCCAAAGCAGCTCTCCGCATGTTTCTGGTTCGCGGTCTAGGCCTCCGGTCTGCGAATACGCTCATAAACCACTTCAAAGGACCCGAACGCGTCTTTGACTCTACTCGAGCAGAATTGGAAGCGCTCGGACTTCCGCCTGAGGTTGCGGATGACGTCCTTTCCTCGAAATCCGCGGAACGTGCCGAAGAAGAGTGGGATCGAGCACAGAAACTCGGGGTAGCGATCATTGACATTCTCGACCCTTCTTATCCGCCCCTGCTCCGCGAGATCTTCGATCCGCCGATAGTCCTTTATTTGCGAGGCAAGAAGTGGAGTGCGGATTTGCCTCAATTAGCAATTGTCGGTACGCGACGACCAACGGCATATGGCCTCAATTGCGCTGAACGTTTGTCTGAAGACCTTGCGGGACGCGGGCTCGCCATCACTTCCGGCTTGGCGAGGGGATTGGACGCAGCCGCGCATCGCGGCGCGCTTCGGGCCGGCATTACGTATGCGGTATTTGGAAGCGGGCTCGACTTTGTATACCCGAAAGAAAATCGCAAACTCGCCGATTTGGTGGAAGAAAATGGTGCGATTGTTTCAGAGTTTCCGCTAGGCACGCCGCCGTCGCCTCAAAATTTTCCAATAAGGAATCGCATCATTGCCGGAATGTCCTTGGGAGTGACCGTAGTGGAGGCGGCCGAGTACTCGGGGTCATTGATAACGGTACGCTTTGGTCTGGAATCGGGACGCGAAATTTTTGCTGTCCCAGGCAATGTCACGTCTCCGCAAAGCTTCGGGCCCCATGCGTTGATCCGCCAAGGCGCGAAACTTGTCACGAGCTGGCAGGACGTTGTGGAAGAACTTCCGCACCCTGTGAGGGAAAAGATCTTCGCGCCGTTGATCGCCCAAATGCAGGCCCAACCTGAGCCGCAGCTCGATGGTGCTCAGGCAAAAGTGTGGAAGGCACTATCCTTGCAGCAAGAAACTTCGATAGATACTTTGCTCGCAAAGTTGCCAATGTCCACGTCCGAAGTTTATAGTGCGCTGCTCGATTTAGAGCTCGCCGAGTATGTGCGGCAACTGCCTGGAAAGAAATACATTCGGCGCCTCTGAAAAAACGGCTTGTTGATTTTTCGGCGCTCACGACTTATTAGATAGGCGATAGCGAAGGTCGGAAGTCGAAAACGGAAAATGGCTGACAAAAAATCTTTGGTGATTGTGGAATCACCCGCGAAAGCGAACACGATCAATAAATACTTAGGCAATGACTATGTGGTCAAAGCTTCACTCGGCCATGTAAAGGATCTGCCCAAGAGCAAGCTGGGCGTCGACATAGAAAATGACTTCGAGCCGGTGTACGACATCATTCCCGGCAAAGAAAAAGTCATAAAGGAACTGCGCACCGCAGCAAAGTCGGCGAATCGGATCCTATTGGCCGCCGATCCGGATCGCGAAGGCGAAGCGATCTGTCAGCACTTGAAGGAAATCCTCGATGGCAATGGCAAAGCTGAAGTGTTTCGTGTCTTGTTCAATGAGATAACGCCAAAAGCCATTCGCGCCGCAGTTCAGAACCCTGGCAGGATCAATAAGCACATCGTCGATGCACAACAAGCGCGTCGCATCCTGGACCGCCTGGTCGGATATCAGGTCAGTCCGCTACTGTGGGACAAAGTGAGACGCGGAATTTCCGCCGGCCGGGTCCAGACGGTTGCGCTGCGCCTGATTGTCGAACGCGAACGCGAAATCCATGCATTCGTTCCTGAAGAGTATTGGTCGATCATCGCGAAGTTGGATGGCCAGCTGCCGCCTCAATTCGAAGCGCGTTTGGCGAAAATCAAAGGTAAGACGGCCGAGGTTAAGACGCAGCAAGAAGCCGACCACATTCTCGACGTCGTGAAGCGATCGGATTTCCTCGTCGAATCCGTCGTCACGAAGGAAAAGAAACGCAACCCTGTTCCGCCATTCACAACCAGCAAGCTTCAACAGGATGCGGCGCAACGCCTTCGTTTCACCGTGAAAAAGACGATGATGCTTGCTCAGCGCCTTTACGAAGGCATCGAGCTCGGCGAAGAAGGTCGAATCGGGTTGATTACTTACATGCGTACGGATTCTACCCGCATCTCCGACGATGCCATGGCCATGGTGCGTTCGTACGTTTCCGATGTTTATGGCGGCCCTTATTTGCCGGAGAAGCCGGTCTTTTACAAAAGCAAGAAAGACGCGCAGGATGCTCACGAAGCCATTCGTCCAACGTTCGTCGGCAGGCGGCCTGAAGATCTGAAGGCATACCTGTCGGAAGACGAATTGAAGTTGTACAGTCTCATCTGGACACGATTTGTCGCGTCGCAGATGAACCCCGCGGTTTACGATCAGACCACTGTCGAGATTTCCGTGAAGGACTACTTGTTCCGCGCTTCCGGACGCGTATTGAAATTCAATGGATTTCTTGCTGTATACGAAGAATCGACGGATGAAGACGCCAAGCCGCTCGAGCCCGATGACGAGCAGGACATCACGCTTCCTCCGCTAAAGCAGGGTGAGAAGCTCAAGCTGCTCGATGTAACACCACGACAGCACTTCACGGAGCCGCCACCCCGCTACACAGAAGCATCCCTCGTGAAAGCTCTCGAGGAGAAGGGCATCGGCCGGCCTTCGACCTACGCCACGATTCTCACGACAATCCAGGATCGCGAATACGTCACGAAAGACCAGGGCAAATTCAGACCGACGGAGCTCGGCACTGTCGTGACGGACATGCTCGTTAAGCATTTCGAGGACATCTTCGATGTTCAGTACACCGCTCGAATGGAAGAGGAACTGGATGAAGTCGAAGAAGGGAAGATGACTTGGGTCGAAGCGCTCGACGGGTTCTATAAGAAGTTCGAAAAGGATCTCAAGAAAGCCGCAAAGAATATGGAGAATCTCAAGAAGCAGGAGATTCCCACCGACGAGGTTTGTGAGAAGTGCGGCAGCCCAATGGTGATCAAGTGGGGTCAATTCGGGCGGTTCATGGCGTGTTCTGCATATCCCGAGTGCAAGAACACCAAAGAGATCGTGAGCGACGAAACTCCTAAAGAGGGAGAAGCGGCAGCCGCCGACGCAGAGCCGGAGCCCTGCGAGAATTGCGGCAAGCCCATGACGCTCAAACGCGGAAGGTTCGGCCAATTCCTTGCGTGCACAGGCTACCCGGAATGCAAGACAACGCGGAAGATTGCGGCGGGCAGTAGAGCTCCGAAGAAGCCCGATCTCATGTTGGACGAGACCTGCCCACAGTGCGGACAGGCAAAGCTGGTTTTGAAGGAAGGCCGGTTTGGTGAGTTCACTTCCTGCGGTAACTATCCAAAGTGCAAGTACATCAAACCTAAGACTGTCGGTGTTGCGTGTCCCAGACCCGGCTGCGGCGGTGAGCTCATCGAGCGCCGGTCGAAGCGTGGAAAGCTTTTCTACGGCTGTCTCAAGTATCCCGAATGCGATTTCGTTGTTTGGAACAAACCGGTTGCCGAACCGTGTCCGCAGTGCGGCGCACCCTTCCTTCTGGAAAAATCGACCAAACGCGAAGGCCTCGTTCGTTATTGCAACGAGGAATCATGCGACTATAAAGTTCCCGTAGAAGCAGAAGCAGTTTCTTAAGCCGGTCTTTCTTCAATTGACGCGGTCATGTCGTGACACCTGACGATCTGGCATACTTGTTTTCCCTCACAAACGAATACCGTTCCATTCGCTACGATCTGCGGAATATGCGCGCATTGGCCGCCGCTTTGGGCGACCCGCAGCGCGCTTTTAGATGTGTTCTTATTGCAGGCACAAACGGCAAAGGCTCAGTGGCGAAGTTGCTTTCGTCGATGATGCCGGATGCCGGCCTGTATACCTCTCCTCACCTCGTGCGGCTGAATGAGCGTATACGAATCGGCGAACGCGAAATCTCGGACCAAGACTTGAAGGATGCTTTCGAGCGCGTTAGAGCGGCGGCCTCCAAAGCAGAAAATCTGCAATATCCTCCTACATACTTCGAGATCGTGACGGCAATGGCATTCCTCTACTTCCGTGAACACGTAAATTTTGCGGTCCTTGAAGTCGGTTTGGGAGGGCGGCTCGATGCGACCAACATCGTGGAGCAGGATGTGTCCGTCATTACCAGCATCGGAATGGACCACCAGGAATTCCTCGGAAGTACGATTGAAAAAATCGCAGCTGAGAAGGCAGGAATCATCAAAGACACGGAGCCCGTCGTTATCGGGCCGTCTGCCGATCTCGGGCCGATTCGCGAAAAAGCCGGCACTCGAATCGTGCGGGCCACGAAATCGGACCTGAGCCGATATCCAGATCTTCGGCCACGCCTTCTCGGCCGGCATCAAACAGAAAACATCGCGGTTGCAATAAGGGCAGCGGAGTGCCTGCACATTCCGTCCAACGACATTGTTCGCGGAGTGAACACAACCGCCGTCTGGCCCGGCAGGCTCGAAAGGGTCGGCCGGTTTTTGCTGGACGGAGCCCACAACGTTCCAGCTGCGATCGCCCTCGCTGCATTTCTTGAGGAGTTTCACGCGGAGGGTGTTTGGATCGTCTTCGGGGCAATGGCGGACAAACAATTCGAGGAGATGATCGCAATCCTCAAACCGCATGCGCAGCAGTTCATCTTCACAAAACCGCAAACCAGCCGCGCGAAAGAACCGGAAAGCCTGCAGAGCCTTGTCCCTGGTTCACGCGTCGAGCCGAACGTCGCTCAGGCGATCCAGTACGCGGCGCTCAATGCGCCGGCCGACGCGACGATTCTCGTTTGCGGTTCCCTTTATTTAATAGGTGAAGCGCGCGCTCAACTACACGACTTGATCGCCTGAAGCGCGGTTATAACCCCCGCCAGTCTGTGCCTTTTGTTCTTTTTGTGTTCCGGATTTCACTGTATCCATCGTGCTACAGTAGCGGCGATGTCGGTTAGCGAGACGCTCAGCTATGCTCGATCGTTGTTCATCATCGCGCCCTTGATCTTGCTCTACACCGCCGTTATGGGGTCGATTTCGGTGGCCAGCTCGCTGATCGACTCACGCGGACGCATTCAGCATTCCTGCGCGCGCCTTTGGGCCCGGATGATTTTGTGGACGGCCCGAATCCATCTTCGCGTTAGTGGCCTGGAAAACATTCAGCCAGGCGTTCCCTATGTGATTTGTATTAACCATCAGAGTCACATAGACACGCCGATCGTTTTAGCTGCTTTCCCGTTCCAGTTCCGGTTCACTCCGAAGAAACAGTTGTTCAGGTATCCGTTTCTGGGTTGGCACCTCCGGCGTTCGGGCCAGATACCGATAGATAGAGAAAATCCTCATGCGGCCGTCAAATCTCTTCGTGATGCAGCGGATTTCATACGCCAAGGCAACATCGTGGTCATCTTCCCCGAAGGCGGAACGAGCCGCGACGGCAGTATCAGGCCATTCAAAGGTGGCGGATTCATGCTTGCGACGAAGTCGAATGCGTTGGTCGTCCCGGTAACAATTCGAGGCTCCCGGGCTGTATTGATGCCGAAGACGTACCATTTGCGTCCGGGCCGGGTAGAAGTCAGCATCGGCAAGCCGATTTCCTCGGAAGGTGTTTCGGCGGCGGAATTGGCGAATCATGTTCGTGAAGAAATCGTGAGAACTTTCAATAATGAAGAAACCGTGGATCGGAATTCCTACTCGTTATCACGAAAAGTCTGAGTACATCGGACAGATCCGGCACTATCTGGATGCTGTTATCTGGGCAGGCGGGCTTCCGCTGGTGATACGGACTGTTGCCGATCGCAGTCTTATTCGCGAGTATGTCGGGCGGGGTGACGGCGTTCTACTGCCGGGGAGTCCGACGGACATTGATCCCAGACACTACTCTGCTGTTTCGCATGAGAAGCTTGGAAAGCTCTACCCTGAGCGTGATGCCACGGATTTTGCGATTCTGGATATGGTTGAGCACGAAGCGAACCTGCCCGTTCTCGGAATCTGTTTCGGAGTTCAGAGTCTGAATGTTTATCGCGGCGGCTCCCTCGTTCAGGACATCCCGAGTGTGGTACAGGGGCCGCTAGTCCACGACGAAGATGACGGCAAGCCGGCAGCCCGCCACATCGTTCGCGTGGCACAGGACAGTATTGTGGGTCAACTTGCAGGACGCACCGAAGTGGAGGTTAACAGTTATCATCATCAGGCGGTTGCCAAAACGGGCCGAAATTTACGCTCTGTTGCAGTTGCTGCGGACGGGGTTATAGAAGCTGTGGAAGACACGTCGGGCCGTTTCATTGTTGGCGTCCAATGGCATCCCGAGCGCGGATGGCAGGAAGACTCGTTTTCAAAGGCTTTGTTCTCGAAATTTATCGAATGCGCCCGCCTTCGCTATAATCAAGCATCATGAGTCGCAAGAGTCTATTCCGCGCAGCTTGGCTGGCCCCAGCGTGCGTCTTTCTGTTCGTGTTCACGTTGGAAGCACAGTCTCGAACAAACGTTGTTATAGATCAAATGATCGAGGCTTTGGGAGGACAGGCTTTTCTCGATGTAAAGGACATCCACACGTCGGGTAGATTCTTCGGTTTTACTCGCGGGGAATTGAGCGCGTCTGATCTCTTCAACGACTACATCAAATTTCCCGACATGGAGCGCACGGAGTTCGGCGGGACGAAAAACAAGAGCATCACCATCAACCAAGGGAAAAAAGGATCGAAAGTTGAAGGAAAGAAAGATCCCGTGCCGCAAACGCCGGGCGAAGGCGAAGAGTTCGTTAAGAACTTCAAGACCAGTTTCGATTATTTCGTCCGCTTTGTGATCAAGGAAAAGCAAACGACACTCCAGAATGTCGCGACGGAAATCGTCGATTTCAAGAGAGCTGACGTTGTGGAATTGCGGGACGCCGCGAAGAATCTCGTCCGTTTCTACGTCGATCGCGAGTCACATCTGCCTCTTAAGATGCAGGTCAGGCGAAGTGATGAATCGAAAATCCGCGAAGAGCAGTTTGCGAATTGGCACAAGTTCCAGGACGTGATGACACCGTTGTTCGTGACCCGCTATACGGACCGGCTAAAGACGATGGAGATTCGAGTCGAGACCGCCGTTTACAATTCCGACCCACCCGATACTCTTTTTACTCAGCTGACTCCAGCGAAATAGTGCCGTGAATCCTTCATTTCACGCGACGACGATCATCTGTGTGCGCAAGAACGGGAAAGTTGCGATCGGCAGCGACGGTCAAGTGACATTGGGCGACACCGTTGTGAAGCACGGAGCAAAAAAAATTCGGCGGCTGTATAACGAGAAGATCCTCGCAGGGTTCGCGGGCTCATCCGCTGATTCATTCGCGTTGTTCTCCCGGTTCGAAGCCAAACTCGAGCAATTTCACGGCAATCTTAGCCGCGCCGCCGTGGAGCTTGCGAAGGATTGGCGTACCGACCGCGCGCTGCGGCACCTGGAAGCAGTAATGATTGTCGCCGATGACAAGCTCACATTTCTCATTTCCGGTACGGGTGATTTGATCGAACCTGATGACGGAATTGTCGGAATAGGTTCAGGCGGCGCGTATGCGCTCGCGGCGGCTCGTGCATTGAGCAAGTATACGAACTTAAGTGCTCGCGAGATTGTGCAGGAAGCGATGCAGATCGCTGGGAAAATCTGCATCTACACGAATGAGAACATTTCTATCGAAGAGTTATGAATCCAGGGATGCTTACAAGCTAGAATCGAGTTGCTATGTCGTATGTACCCGAAACCATTGATGAGTCCCCTCATCTTGATGAACTCACGCCGCGAGAGATCGTACGCGAGCTGGATAAATATGTGATTGGCCAGTCGGGCGCGAAGCGCGCGGTGGCGATCGCCCTGCGCAACCGAATTCGTCGGCAAAAACTTCCACCCGAGATGGCCGAAGAGGTCATGCCGAAGAACATCATCATGATCGGTCCTACGGGCGTCGGAAAAACGGAAATCGCTCGCCGGCTCGCAAAGCTTGCCAATTCTCCTTTCCTCAAGGTTGAGGCTTCGAAGTTTACCGAAGTGGGCTACGTCGGCCGCGATGTCGAGTCGATGATTCGAGACCTCGTCGAAATCGCAATCGACATGGTACGCAACGAGAAGCTCGAGGAAATTGCCGATAAAGCCGAGATGAATGCTGAAGAGCGCATCCTCGATCTACTGCTACCGCCCTCTCCGCCTCCGGGGCCGTCCACGGATGAGAATGCCCGCGCCTCGTTAGAGCAGTGGAACCGCACCCGAGAAAAGCTGCGCACACAACTTCGTGATGGAAAATTGGACGATCGGACCGTCGAGATTGAAGTTAAGGAACGGAATTTCCCGGCATTCGAGATCATCAGCAATCAGGGTGTCGAGGAAATGGACATCAACATCAAAGACATCCTTCCAGGCTTTCTGGGGCAGCGGACGAAGAAGAGGAAGATGAAGGTTGCTGAAGCTATCGACTACCTCATTCAGGAAGAGGAACAAAAGCTCGTCGATATGGACCAAGTCACTCGTCTGGCCGTCGAGCGCGTCGAAAATAGCGGCATCATTTTTTTAGATGAGATCGACAAGATCGCCGGCCGTGAATCCGGCCACGGGCCCGATGTGAGCCGCGAGGGCGTTCAACGAGACATCCTTCCGATCGTCGAAGGCACCTCGGTGAACACGCGTTACGGCTTCGTGCGTACGGATCATATTTTGTTTATTGCCGCCGGAGCATTTCACGTCGCAAAGCCGGCGGACTTGATTCCAGAGCTGCAGGGCCGCTTCCCCATTCGTGTCGAGCTCGATTCGCTCACCATAGAAGATTTTGTCCGTATATTGACCGAACCGCAGAATGCCCTCATCAAGCAATACGTGGCACTGCTCGAGACCGAAGGCATCAAGCTGACGTTTTTGGACGAAGCGGTGCAAGAGGTTGCGCGATTTGCTACAACCGTTAATGAAAACACAGAAAATATCGGTGCCCGGCGACTCCACACCATTATGGAAAAGCTGCTCGACGATATCTCTTTCGAAGGGCCGGACCTCAAGAAAAAAACTATTCGCATCGATGCGGCCTACGTTCAAAAAATGCTTGCCGATATAGTGAAGGACCAGGATCTCAGCCGCTATATTCTTTAGGAGAATTTGAAATTGGACGAATCCTGCACCTCAAATTGGAAATCCGCGATCTGAAATTGGACTTGGCACGTCCGAAAGTCCAATCTTCTTTTTCGGATTTCGAATGTGAAATGCAGGATTCGTCCAATCTAAGATTTCTCTTCTCCGGAAAACTTATCCTGGTCACGATGCTGTTCCTTAGCGCATGTGGCAAGGTGGGCGATCCTCTTCCCCCATTCATACGCATTCCGGAGGCGGTTAAGGATCTCGGCGTTACTCAATCCGGATATAGCCTTGTGCTTACCTGGACAAATCCGCCGCGCAACATCGACGGTTCAACAGCTACAAATCTCGCGAGGGTTCAGATTAAAAGCAACGATACGATTGTGGCGACGATGGATGTTACTGGGCCGGGACAGCCGCAGTCATACGTAATCCCTGTGAATGCATCGGCGAGTGGGGATCGCAGGTTTACATTGCTGGTGTACACGTCTCAAGGAAAGGTATCGAACGTGTCGAATGCGGCCTCGATCGCACCGACCCAGGTCCCCGGACGCGTCGTGAATGCGCGAGGATTCGCAGACCAGCGTCGAATCATTGTGGAATGGGACAAGCCGCAGGAGCGCCCTGATCTAGCGGACGCATACGCTATCGCGCGCGTTGATCCTCCCGGTCCCCCGGAGATCCTGTCCGAAACCCGTTACGAGGACACTTACTATGAACCAAGCAAAATCTTCCGCTATCAGATAACCGCTTTACGCCGCATTGGAGGAAACACCGTGCCCGGGTTGGGGCCGGAAACCGTGACCGTCATGACCGATGACAAGACTCCTCCGCAGGTTCCGACGGAGCTCGAGATCTCCGAGGTCGGTAACGGAGGCTACTTGACGTGGACTGCGAACTCGGAAACGGATTTTGCCGGTTATCGCGTCTTTCGTAGTGAGCACTCGGATCGCGACTTCAAACCGCTTTCGGATCACCTTATCACCACAAATGCATTCTTGGACATGTCGTATCGGCCCGGCCTCTATTACCGAGTTTCCGCAGTCGATGAATTCAACAATGAGAGCGCGCCCAGCGCGCCTTTTCGCGCTCCATAACAAGTTGCTACAATGAGGGTATAAGGAGATTACGCGCATGAAATTTTTCCTTGATACGGCAAACCTCAACGAGATCCGTGACGCTGCAAGTACCGGCATTCTCGATGGGATCACAACCAATCCAACCTTGATTTCGAAAGAAGGAAACAGTTTCGAGGACCAGCTATTAAAGATCTGTTCGATCGTAAAGGGTCCTGTCAGCGCCGAGACGGTAAGTCGTGATGCCGCCGGAATGGTCGACGAAGGTAGGCATCTGGCGAAGCTACATTCGAATATCGTGGTCAAGTGTCCGATGACTAAAGAAGGACTGAAGGCTACGAAAATTCTCAGCGAAGAGCACATCCGCGTTAATGTCACGCTGGTGTTCTCAGCGCCGCAGGCAATCATGGCGGCGAAAGCCGGCGCTTACTTCGTGAGTCCATTCGTGGGGCGATTGGACGACATCGCCGAAAATGGAATGGAATTGATCAAAACAATTGTGACGATCTTCAACAACTACGAATTCAAGACCGAAGTGCTGGTTGCGTCCATTCGCAATCCTATCCATGTCGTGCAGGCGGGATTAATGGGAGCGGATATTTGCACCATGCCTGCAAAGGTATTCGATCAGCTTCTCAAGCATCCGCTGACCGATAAAGGTGTCGAACAGTTCTTGAAAGATTGGGAGAAGGTCCCGGTAATCAAGTAAGGAACCACTCCTTCTTCATGGCCAAGGTCACAGCATCCAATCGAATCGAGCGCCTCCTCGAGTTGAATCGAGCGGCCGAGCTTGGGGGCGGCAAAGACCGCCTAGACCGTCAGCGGGCCGAAGGAAAGATGACGGCGCGCGAACGCGTTTCATTGTTGCTTGATAAGGATTCCTTCGAGGAGCTTGATAAATTCATCACGCACCGATGCCTTGATTTCGGGATGGAGGAGCAACAGTATCCCGGCGATGGTGTTGTTGCGGGGTATGGCCGCATTGATGGCCGTCTCGTGTATGTCTTCGCTCAGGACTTCACGGTATTCGGAGGATCTCTTAGCGAGACGAACGCACAAAAGATATGCAAGGTCATGGATCTCGCCGTAAAGATGGGCGCGCCCGTGATCGGTTTAAATGATTCTGGCGGCGCGAGGATTCAAGAAGGCGTTGTATCCCTGGCAGGATACGCTGACATATTTCTGAGAAACACCGTCGCCTCAGGAGTCATCCCTCAGCTTTCCGCAATCATGGGCCCCTGTGCAGGTGGGGCCGTCTATTCGCCGGCCATAACGGATTTCATCGCAATGGTCGACAAGACGAGCTACATGTTCGTCACTGGACCCGACGTCATCAAGACTGTCACCCATGAAGAGGTCACGAAAGAAGAACTCGGCGGCGCCATGACGCACAACAGCACAAGCGGTGTGGCGCATTTCATAGCCCACAACGATGAAGAATGCCTGGTGCTGCTGCGAGAACTGTTTTCGTTTATCCCTTCGAATAATTTGGATGAACCGCCGCGAAGGCCCACGAATGACCCGTGGGATCGAGTGGAGGAATCGCTGGACACGCTTGTGCCCACTGAATCGAATGTGCCTTACGACATCAAGGACATCATTCATGCAGTAGCCGACGAGAATTACTTTTTCGAAATCCAGGAACACTATGCAAAGAACCTCGTGATCGGCTTTGCCCGGCTGGATGGGCGTCCCGTTGGAATTGTCGCCAATCAGCCTTCACACCTGGCGGGATGCCTGGATATTGCAGGATCCGTGAAGGGTGCGAGATTTGTGCGCTTTTGCGATGCATTTAATCTTCCCCTCATCACATTCGAGGACGTTCCGGGATTCCTCCCTGGAACCAATCAGGAGTTCGGAGGGATTATCAAACATGGAGCAAAGTTGCTCTTCGCATTCGCAGAAGCAACTGTTCCAAAGGTTACTGTGATCACTCGAAAAGCGTACGGTGGCGCGTATTGCGTTATGGCCAGCAAGCACATCCGCACGGACGTGAACTACGCCTACCCCACGGCCGAGATTGCTGTCATGGGGCCGGAAGGCGCTGTGAACATCATCTATAAGCGAGAACTGGCCGCTGCGAAGAACGTGGACAAATTACGTGAACAAAAGGTCGAAGAGTTTCGTGAGAAGTTCGCGAATCCCTATATCGCTGCCCAGCGTGGTTTCGTGGATGAAATCATCGAGCCCAAATATACTCGCAAAAAACTAATCAGCGCCCTGCGCATGCTCGACACAAAGAGAGACGTGAATCCCCGTAAGAAACATGGGAACATTCCCTTGTAGAGAGAGAACGACAAGAGGCACAAAAGACACAGAATTCTGTGCATTCTGTACCTTTTTGATCCTCTAGTCTCCGCGCATCGCGGCGACCATGCTGCCGATTTTGAACGAACTCTCGTAGATGCGGCCCAGGCTAATGGCTCCCGCGATTTTCACGCGGCCCACGGAGTTCAGGCCGGCTGAGGCAACACAGCCGCACTGCGAACAATCTGGATTGCCGCCGAATTGACAGGGTCCGACCCGCGTTTTCAAATCGGCAGTAATGCTTCGCGTCGTCCGCGCAAAAATGCAATCGCTTGGCTTCGCAGGCGGATCTAAGAAGCCCTCGATTGTCGGCTGCGTCATGGACAACTTGGGATAAATGGCGCGCATATCGATCAATTCCCGCACGATGCGAACGCGAGCCTCGCGAGGAAGAATTTCATCACTCGTCTCTCCGATCTGAGGAGTGAACAAGCTGAACCAAACCTTTCCGGTTTCCGGCCGCGCTGACCAGAAATCCATGAAATCGTACAAATACCTCGGGCGTGCCGTCATTTGACGCGTGATCGTGCAATGAACCGCGACGCGATGTCCTTGAATATTTTTCAAGATCCGCTCATAAGTTGCGGGTTTACGCCGTTCATCGTGTTCAGCGGGCAAACCGTCAATCGAAGCGACGACCAATAGACTCTTGAGCTGTGTCCATTCCAGCGGTATAGGCCGGACGGCACTGGTTACAAGCTGGGTAGGAATTCTGCGCGCTTCGAGCTGCGGCAAAATCTCATTCAACTCGCGAAACCTAACGAGCGGCTCTCCTCCAACGATCGAGATGTGGAGAGGCCTGTGTTGATCGACAACCTGCAGAAAACGCTCGACGAGCTCCCTTCCTTTGTAGTCGCTCACTTGTGTAAGAAGGACATTTCCTCCAAGGTGTTGGTCGCCGTATGCGTAGCAGCCCGGACAACTCAACGGGCACTCCTTGGTCAGCTCTATAGAAAGAAAAGGTGTACGGCCTTCGAGAATTGTCCTCCACGCTTGCAACAGTTGGCTAGCCTTCATAGGCTAATTAGACCATGATTTTTACTAGCGCCAAGAGAACTTCATCCACTGGAGTACAATTTCACACATGCGAAACCGTGTCCTAGTTCTAGTGATCCTGTTTGTATTCGGGCGAAGCTGGTCTCTGCCGGCCAAAGATGCCAAATGGTTCGAAGTGTCTTCCGAGCACTTCCTGCTGTTCACGGATACGAACGAAATGAAGGGACGCCGCCTCGTTTCGGATCTGGAGACTCGGATCGCCACATTTTCGGAAGCCTTCGGCAAGGTTCCTCCGCGGCAGTTTCCGATTGAAATTTTCTTGTTTAACGAAGAAATGGACTTCATCGAGGCTTTGCCCAGAGTTCAGCCAACACAGCCTCCTCCAAATGTTCCAAGCCCAGTGGGCCTTCCACATGCTCCAAACAACGTTCAGTTCACCAAGTCCGCATACATGCTTCATGGTCCGGACAGGATTTTCATTGTCGCGAAGGACAAATCCCCGGACGACATCGCAAATGACGTTGGACACGCGTTAGGCCATGCTCTTTTCGAGCGTTACATCGTATGGCGGCCGTTTTGGCTGGCTGAGGGTGCTGGCGAATACGTCCGAAAAATCGGACGGGGTCCGGATACTAAACCGATCACTGAGCAAGATCGCTTTACGGCCTCGGAGATCCTGACGATCGTGCCGAGCGCGATGTACAACGACAACGATCCGCCGACACCCTTTCGGACGGAGTCGTACCGACTTCTCCGGCTTATGATTGATGAGAATCCGGACGCTCTGAAACCGTACTTGCAGGCTCTGCGTATGCCTTCGGAGAAACCTCCTACACCGCCGATCGACGGAGAGGCTATCGACGCTAAGTTGCAGGCGTACACTGAAACGCCGCTCAAATCTTCAGCTGCCTCACCAACATCGCTGATGTCTTCTGAAGCAGCTGCTGGCAAGCTTGCGATCCACCGCGGTGATCTACTCCTTGCCACCGATCGGCAGTCGGAAGCCTCACGTTATTACAACGGGGATACAAAGGAAGCTCGTGCCGCGCGTGCCATCGTTATTAAATTTTCTCGACCGGGTCCTGAAGCTGTTCGTGTTCTGGATCGGGCGTCCAAAGAGCTTCCCGACAATGGCCTTGTTCAGTATCACTTCGGGACGATGGAGATTCAGGACAAGAAAGATATCGAATCTCAGGTTGCTGCTTTGGAGCGCGGTGTTCAATTGCTGCCGCTGATGGGCCGCGCGTTCGCCGAACTTGCGAGGGTCTACACGCTCAATGGACAGGCTGAGAAGGGGCTTCCTTTGATCACTAAAGCTCTCGAGCTGGAACCCGAATATGCCGATCGGTTCTTTGAGGTTCGTGCTGATGTGGACCTTGGTCTCGGGAAACCTTCCGACGCATTAAGGGATATCAATACCGCATCGGACTTGCCGCACGTGGATAGATCCGCCGTTGAGCGCTATGCCGTGAAGGTCATGGGCATTCGCAAACGCATCGAAGCGGCTCGCCGTGAAGTCGATCAGCGTGACCTCGATTCGATTCGACAAGAACTGCGTGCCGAGGCTGAACGGAGGGAGCCTCCACCGCAGCCCAGCCCACCACCTCCGCCTGTTCCCGGCGGAAACGTCAGTTACGAGATTCAGACACGCGCTGCAATCGAAGTTCTCGACGCCGTGTTTCCCGATTATCCAGAATCACTGCGAAAGAGCGGCACAACGGGAACAATCGCTCTCCAGGTGGATGTTGGACCCGATGGGAAAGTTAAAACCGCCACGATTGCGAGTTCGCAGCTGCAGACTTTAAACAAAGACACAGTCGAAGCCGTCAAAAAATGGACGTTCAAGCCCGGCAATCGGAGCATTCGGCTTGTCCTGAAATTTTCGCTTCAGTAAGGGCTATGCGTATCTTGCGTCCGCCGAAACGAACCAGCCTGCTATGTATGAACATGAATACGATGCGATGTACCAGCTTGAAACTTCGTACTGGTGGTACATCGCACGCCGCGCGCTTGCTGTCGAGCTTCTGACAGAGGAAGTAGATAGGAAGCAGTCGACCCGCATTTTAGATGTAGGGTGTGGCACAGGTGCGAACATCACAGCCTTTGAACAAGTCGGCCGCACGACAGGCATCGATTTTTCAATCGATGCTTTACATTTTTGCCAGAGGCGCGGGATCAAGAACGTTGCTCTCTCGCCAGTCGAGGAACTGCCGTTCGCAGGAGGGAGTTTCGATGTAGTGACCGCTTTGGATGTCCTGGAACATACCGACGATGATCTGCAAGCGCTTCGCGAGATTCATCGCGTTTGTTCTGGGGAAGGTTTATTGATCGCGACTGTGCCGGCATATGGATTTCTTTGGAGCGAGCACGATGAGGCTCTGAAGCACCGCCGTCGTTACACTGCGCACGAACTGCGGAACAAGCTGACAATCAGCGGATTCGACGTCGTCAGGACGAGCTATTTCATCTCGACAATGTTTTTGCCGATCCTGGCACTGCGAATCTGGCAAGGAATCCGGAAGGACTCCACCAGACCAAAAACTTCGATTTACGTGCTCCCGCGGTGGATTAACGCTTCTCTGGTAGGACTTCTGGCATTCGAAAGAAGGCTTTTTCAGAGATTCAATCTGCCCTTCGGAGTCTCTATCGTCGCTACGGCGCGACCTAGTAAACTCGTTACTTGAATGGTTTATTTCTGTGAGTGAGCCAAAAGTTGTCGTCGTCATGCCCGCGTTCAATGCTGCCCGGACACTGGAGATGACGTATCGCGAATTGCCGCATGACCGCGTTAGCCTCGTTATTCTCGTAGATGACGGCAGTTCTGACGCGACGATCGACATTGCGCGGAAACTTGATCTTCGCATTTTTTTACACAAGCGAAACTACGGTTATGGGGCCAATCAGAAGACGTGCTATACCGAAGCGCTGAAGGCCCACGCGGATATCGTGGTGATGGTTCATCCTGACTATCAATACGATCCAACGCTTCTGCCGGATCTCATTCGCCCGATCGAGGAGGGGCGAGCAGACGTGGTCCTCGGTTCACGTTTGATGGGGAAGTCTCCTATAAAGCAAGGTATGCCTTGGTGGAAGTATGTCTCGAACCGGTTTTTAACCAAGGTGGAGAACTGGGTTTTCGGATTGGATCTCTCTGAATTTCACACCGGGTATAGAGCCTACAAAAGCAATGTACTGGACGCCGTAAATTTCATGATCAACTCCGATAACTTTATTTTCGACCAAGAGATAATTGCCCAGTTCGTCCATGCCCGTTTTCGTATAGCCGAAGTCCCCGTGCCGACGCGATATTTCCCCGAAGCCTCTTCGGCGAATTTCCTCACCAGTTGTATTTACGGCTTGTCGATTTTCGTCGTCCTCATCAAGTACGAGCTTCAAAAGCTCGGTTTGGAGCAAAAGCAGTTTCAGAGTTTAAGGCATCGCTATGACGAGGTAGTCTCGCCAGGCGACGACGCTCAGGGAACAAGCAGTTCGAGTTTGGATAGGCGGAAGTCACACGGCGCAAAATCCGGATAAAGCCGGATCTCATCGATCGTGGAATCGACCCAGACGGTCAATGTCCGGTCATCGCGGACTTTTGCGTCGGTTCGGATTCTTCCATTAATCAGCGCCCAGGTCGGTTGATTGGGGCCCGCGACCGTGGAGAACAGAGTGCGTTCTGAGCCCGGCAGTGTACTGCGATTGAAATTCTCTGACGCGCTATTGCGCCAAAGCACCCGCATCGTTGGCCAAGGGTTTTCTGTTCGTGAATACCCATAGAGAAGACGGATCGCGTACACATGGGTCGCTTTGGGCAATGAAAATGTAAGAAAACTGTTCTCCGGATTAGCGCCACTGGCAGAAAAGAATCCATCCTTCACGAGAATGCCTTCCGTGGCAGCTTCGTCGACTGTTACGTCGTTTACACGATAGGGTGGGTCATCGCGGACTTCCTTGAAAAGGCCGATTCCGTTTTTCTTGTGCTCTCTTATGATCTGGGTAAGTTTGCCGGTTCGCGGAACAACATCGCTGGCGAAATGGCGCTCAGCGAGCACGAACGCAGGCCAATGATTCCGCACATCGCGCTCGAACGCGATCGCTTTCTGCTGTAAATCTTTTCCGGTTTGAACGCTGAGTTTAAAATTAATCGGCAGCAGAGCGACGAGAGTGATTACCATCGCATACTGCACAGCGCGGCCCACCAGTCCGCCACGAATTTCCCAGATGAAATAGACGCAGCAAAGAGCCGGGGCAACGATCGGTAGATAATGGCCCTGGTAGATATATTCCATGCCCATGCCGGCCCTTGACCTGGCGATCGCGATAACGAGAATAGTTGCAGCGCCGAGAAACGCAATGAGAGCCAGTGTCCGAGCGTTCTCTTTTGGTTGCGTTAACCAAAGACGAATTAAAATCGCCGCACTCCCCAACCCCAGGGCCAGCACCCCCAAACCTGAAACGATCGAATAACTTTTGGTAGCCGTGCCCAGGCTTACCGCCAGAATTTGAAGAAAGGCTGCACTCGAAGCGACTGGCCCTGGCGAAGGTGGCCATGAAGAGATGTCCGGAGGGTCGTTGACAGGGAAATACGGCGTATAGTCCACGAAGTAAAAGCCGACGAGCAGGAGAGCAACGGCGATCAGAGCGAACACAAATCCATAGCGTTCACGTTCGACGCGTTCCCACAACGGCCATTTGGTTCGACCCCAGATGATCAACCAGATTGAGAACGTTAGCACGTATGGCAAACCCCCGGGCCCACATGTCACCAGTAAAATAAGAGCAACAGCGATCAGAGCGGCTTGCTGAACTGTGAGGAGGTTTCCGTTTAACACCATGAGCAGAAGCAGAAAGCTCGCGACGATTGGCGCCAAAACGTGATTTACTTGCCACCACCACAAAAACACTTGCGCTTGTCCAAAGCTCAGGATCGCCAGCGGAAAAAAGGCATCGGCCAAGATAGTCCGGCCTCGCAACTTTCTTGCAGTCCATATCATCGCGAGAGCGGTAGCGCCTAAAGCCGAGATCGTGAGAAAGTTTCCGGACCTAAAGTCATAGCCAGTCAGCTGCAGCACAACCTTCCAAATGAGTTTCGCCAACGGTATCCGATGTTCCGCCCACGGCTTCCAAAGCCAGTTGAGATGGATGTTCGGGCCGGAGTCATACAAGGCCCATAGTTCATCGTTCTGTGGAAGGGTTTTAGTGCCGTACCACCAGATCAGGCTTAGTCCTCCAAGAAACATAAGAGCCCAAATGAGGAGGACGGCAAAGAGGCTCTTGCCGGATTTCATCCGCGAGTTCGTCACTGTTTACATTTGTTATTATCACGGCCGAAGGCAAAGACTATGTGGATTTTCGAATGGGCTGGTGAACAGTATTTGCCCGCAATTAAGGATGCTTCCATGGTGTACCAGCACATTCACAGATATCTCTACGCCTCGGAGCTACTGAAGGGAAAGCGAGTCCTGGATCTCACTATCGGAGATGGATACGGCTCGGATCTCCTCGCTCGAACTGCCGGGTCTGTAGTTACCCTTCTACGCGGTGAAGACAACGCACGACATGCCGGCGAGAAATATAAAAGAACCAACCTCCATTTTATAGCGGGGCAAATTAGCGAAATCTCTATTGCCGAGGATCACAGCTTCGACGCGGTTCTATGTTTCGACGCAATCCAGAATATCGAGGATCGCCATCGATTCCTTTCGAAGGTAAAGCGTCTGATGAAGGAACCGGGCGTATTCATGGTTTCCGCCACAGAGACGGAATTTGCGGACGAAGAACTGCGTACGCTGCTCTCCGCATTCTTCAAGAAAGTCGAACTATACGGTCAAGGTACGTACGCGAACTCTTGTATCTGGCCAATCGCACCGGCTCGAGACGTGAAGTCTCTTGAAACTGTCATGGCACGAAACGGCACGGATGGATTTGAACTGGTTCCTCCCGAACAGCGTGTTCCCAAGTGCCTCATCGCAATTGCGTCGGATTCACTGCAGGAGACACGTGGAAGCTTCAGCATATTTGTGGATGCTCATAACGAGCTTCTAAAAGACAAAGACCAGAGGATTCAAGACTTGACGGAGAGCTTTCAGTACAATGCCGGGACTCTGAAAGCTTATGAAGCTCAGCTGGCCGAACGGAGAGAGAGCCTTGCGTCTTTGCGCGAGGCCTTCGCCTGGCGTGAGAGCGAAATCAAGTCATTGACTAAGACACGCGAATTTTTGGAGGCCGAGATCCGGCACTTTAGGGAGACCATAGTTTCGAATGACGAAGCGCTTGCATGGCGTGCTTCACAAGTCGAAGAACTTGGAAACGCGCTTCATCAAGCACAAGACGCGCTTCATCAAGCACAAAACGCGCTTCATCAAGCACAGGAGATGATAAGTAGGCAGGCCGACCAACTCCGTTTACACGCACAGGAGTTGAATAGCATCAAATCGAGCGCAGGTTGGAAACTGGTCTTACGCCTGAGATCTGTTCGAAACCGGTTGTTGCCTCCCGGTGGGTTCGGTCATCGTTTGTACGACAAGATCATGGGACGCTGGCGCTCCTCGTAGCATGCCGCTTTAAAGAGGAAATCTGCTATGCCGTTTATGGAAGAATCATTGAACTGGCCGTTATCAAAAGTGCTGCCTGCAATACAGCAACGGATCATGAACGGTTCCATGTATCACGGTATACCAACGCTGAAAAACCCGCTCGATTTCTGGATTTATCAAGAGATCCTTTGGGAAACCCGACCTGAAATCATTATCGAAATCGGTAATTACTTCGGTGGGAGCACATTGGCGTTTGCCCACGCGTGCGACGCTTTGGGCCGAGGAAAGGTCATCGGCATAGATACGACACACGAAAATATAGACCCTCGAGTCAGGGCACATCCGCGAATCACGCTGCTCACAGGTGATGCGTATGAGAGCTGTGGGACCGTAGAACGCATGCTCGAAGACAGGAAGGCCGTCATGGTTGTGGAGGACAGCGCCCATACTTACGAGAACACCCTCAAAGTCCTCGAAGGCTATTCCCGGCTGATCGGAATAGGAAATTACTTTATCGTCGAAGATGGAATCTGCCACCACGGACTGGATGTCGGACCGAATCCGGGACCTTACGAAGCGGTGGAGACATTCGTTGCCAGCAGTAGCGGTTTTGTGATCGACCGGAGCCGAGAGGCATACTGCATCACGTGGAACCCGAAAGGATATCTTAAGAGGGTGAGCGTATAGCGCTATGAAGAGCGTCTTAACCACTCTTGGACAAAGGCTGACGAATAGTGCCGAACTTCAGCGTCTTCGAGACTCGTACCTTTCCTTATTGGAATCGTGTTTGACGGGCATCATTTATGAAGACAAGCCCCTGAAGGCGCTGGGCAGCGAGATCTATGATGCTTCCATTCGAGAAGTAGGCCGGGACTGGCCATCAAAGGCGCACACAATGATTGGAGTCAAACGCCTTGCAAACCTTCGCCGGCTCTCGGAAGACGTGGTTGCCAATGACATTCCCGGAGATTTCATTGAGACGGGCGTATGGCGAGGAGGAGCTTGCATTATGATGCGAGCGGTGCTTCATGCGTATCGCATCACGAATCGGCGCGTATGGGTTGCTGATTCATTTCAAGGATTACCCGCACCGGACATCGAACACTATCCTGCCGATCGAGATTCGGACTACCACACGTTTGAAGAGCTTTCGATCCCTTTCGAGAGCGTGAAGAGAAATTTTGCGAAGTACGACCTCCTGGACGATCAGGTCGTCTTCTTGAAGGGCTGGTTCAAGGATACATTGCCTCTTGCTCCGATCGAAAGACTCGCGCTTCTTAGACTCGACGGAGATCTGTACGAGTCCACGATCATTGCTCTGAACTCGTTATATGACAAGCTGTCGCCTGGTGGTTATGTGATCGTAGACGACTATCACGTTGTACCAGGCTGCAAAGCTGCGATCGGAGATTTCTTGGCCGAGCGAAAAATCTCGTCAGGACTCTCGGAAATTGATGGTGTCGGTGTGTTCTGGCAAAAGACCTCTGTGGGCTGAAAGTGGGCCATAAATACGATTATTTGATCGATGTCAGAGACGATACCGCGCCCGCCAGGGTCGTCCGGATGGTTGGCGAAGGAAAGCGTGTGCTCGATGTTGGTGCCGGCCCGGGTTCTATAACGAGAGTTCTGCGCGAAAACTACGGCTGCAGTGTTACAGCCATTGAACAGGACGAGGAGTCGATTCGAAGCCTCACTCCTCTCTGCGAACGTGTTTATCGTCTGGATCTCAACGAGTCATCGTGGCAACAGGGTCTCGCCAATGAAGCTCCGTTCGACGTCGTCGTTGTGGCAGACGTGCTCGAGCATCTCTATGACCCCTGGTCTGCACTCCGCCACATCAGGGATTTCATCTCGCCAAACGGTTACATCGTGGTCTCGCTTCCACATGCGGGACATAACGCGATTCTTGCCTCTTTGTTGGAGGAGAATTTCGAATATCGCGACACTGGTCTCTTGGATCGGACGCATATTCGTTTTTTTGGTATCAGGAACATTCAGAATCTTTTCGAAGACGCTGGCTTCGCCATCGTCGAGGCACAGTTTGTAGTTCGTTTTCCAGAGGACACCGAATTGGCCCAACAATGGGCCAGCCTTCCCGCAGCAACTCGCATGGCGCTGCTGAAAAACAAGTTCGGCCTCGTTTATCAGGTAATCGTGAAAGCAGTTCCAGGTGGCGCAGGGAATCCAACAATCTCTCTGTTTGACGTTCCAGTACCACAGCTTTCTGGGATTCTGGAGCATCCATCAGGAACAACCTCTGCGTCACAAAAGTCGGCCGGTAAAAGTATCAAGCTCGTTGCGTTTTTCCTGACCCAGTTCCATCCCATACCGGAAAACGACCGATGGTGGGGCAAGGGATTTACGGAGTGGACTAATGTCACCAAGGCCGAACCTCTGTTCCCTGGACATTACCAACCTCGGTTACCGACCGATCTAGGTTTTTATGATCTGCGACTGCGGGATGTACGTCATGAACAGATTGTTTTGGCTAAGCAATACGGCATCGATGGATTTTGCTATTACTACTACTGGTTTTCAGGTAGCCGCCTCCTCAACCAACCTCTAGACGATATGCTGCAAGATTCGCAGAGCGACATGCCGTTCTGCCTCTGCTGGGCGAACGAGAATTGGACACGGCGATGGGACGGAGCCGACCGTGAGGTTCTCATCGCTCAAAAACATCTGCCGGAAGATGACGTTAACTTCATTCGAGGCCTAAGCCGCTTTTTCAACGACCAGCGCTACATGCGGCTAAACGGCGCGCCTTTTCTGATCGTTTATCAACCACAGCTTTTGCCTGAGCCGCACAAGACAGTACGGATCTGGCGAGAATACTGCGAGCAGATCGGCATAGGTCCTATCCATATCTGTGTCGCACTCACGAACGGCAATGATGATTACGCCCAGTTCGGCTGCGACAGTGGACTGCAGTTTCCGCCCCACAACTCCAACTGCGAAAACATCAATGATCAGATTGATTTTTACGTTCCATTTCACGGTACCGTTGTGGAGTATGGCGCGTTCGCGCAATCTTATCTCGACCGGCGTTATGAGCATTCAAATGTGTTTCGAACGGTATGTCCATGCTGGGACCAAACAGCGAGAGTCGGATCGAGAGCGTTTCTGACGCTGAATGGAACACCCGCAAACTACGAGTATTGGTTGGCGGAGTCGATTCGCAGCACTAGACAGACTTTCCCAAATGAGGAGAGGGTCGTTTTCATTAATGCCTGGAACGAGTGGGCCGAGGGCTGCCACTTGGAGCCGGATCGCCGCTTCGAAAGGCAATTTCTAGAGGCCACTTTGAAGGCACGGACAGGTAATTCCATCAAAACGTCGTTCAAAGATTTCGGGTTACCTCAACCCGTTGGTTCTCCGACCAGCGTACATGCCAGAGTGGATCAACTCACTCAGGATTTACTAAGGGAACGGGAGCGGTTAGTACGACTGGAGCATGAACTCTCGACGGAACGTCAACGCCTGTCAGCGGCGTACAAGGACTCGATCCTCAAGCTTAAGGGATCAAATCGGCCCTAAGCGTATGGGTGACTCTCAACGCCGCACTCGAAGGACTACCGTTTCGCACTTCTTGAGACTTGCGGGCTGAAGCACGCCGCAACATTCTTTTCGAAGGTTTCCGACGAACACTCAGCTTTAACGCGGTCTAGCGCGGCGTACCGTAATTGTGTCCACAACACATGGTCGGTGTACAGCTGGATACATCGTTGAGCAAAACTGTCCGCGCTGGTACCGACGAGGATGGAAGTGCCGTCCTCCCAACCCAACTGCGATGCAAGCAACGGCGTGGCAACCACGGGGATTCCACGTGTCGCAGCTTCGTGGACCTTGTGCGGAATGCCGGCTCCGTATCGCGTTGGAGCGATGAATACTCGGGAACTGTCATACAGTTCTGTGAGGTCCGGAAGGTGGCCCGTGATTCGGATGGATGGCTTGTTTATGAGTCGTCTCACGCGCTCCGACTTGTTGATTCCCGCCATTGTGAAGGAGACGTCTGCGCCGAGTTGGGCTTGAATCTTGGGAAGCACCTCTTCAAGAAACCAGATCACGGAATCCGTATTCGGGGTGGCTTCCTCGTGAATGGCACCGACAAACAGGAATCCGCTTCGTTCGTCAAATCCGCGTGGTGTTGGGGCTGTCTGCAGTGCGTGACCAATGACGTCGACATTCTTAATCCCCCGCGCTCGAAACTGTCTGGCATCAGACTCGGACACGGCAATCACGCAATCGGCTCGAGTCGCGAGATTCACTTCTTCTTGTACGAGCGCATCCATTTCCTCAGGTGCGAGACGAATCCCATTCAGTTGCTGTAAGGCGACTTCACGCGTCGCAAAGATTGCTTCCGCGTCGTAGACGACGTTCGTTTCGCGAAACCAATCTTGATGCCCATCTAGAACACGCCTAACGATTTTCATGTTGTGAGGCCGGCTAATGAAAATCGTGTTGTAATAGCCGCGCCGGTTTCGCAGAAACGCCTCGAGCAACGGTGGACCGTATCCAATCATGAATTCGATTTCGCCAGGCATATCCGAATAGACCGAGGTCCACTCTTCCGTGAAAAACGACAAGGGATAAAACGTCACGAAACAATTTTGCTTCAAGAGCGCGAGGAGAATCGTTCGTGACCTCGGAAAACCCGAGCCCAGCCAGGTGTGAGGTGCCTGATCGTCTATGAATAGCACGCGCTTCTTTTCTTGATTTTTCATGCGTGCGGGCAGGATCAGATTCGGATCCGGTCTGTACTGCTTCGAAAGCAGGTTCTTGTGACGTGAGGCAAAAATCTGCTGGTGCGCACGTTGTAACTCTGTTGCCTGACTAACGGAATCCGAACTCGCAAATTCGTAGTGCATCAGAACGGAATTCGGTTCGTAGACGACGCGCAAATTATGCTGCCACAGACGCGTGCAATAGTCGGTTTCCTCATAGTAGGCAGGCTTGAACGTCTCGTCGAAGCCTCCAAGCTCGTTCCATATGCTCCGCGGAGTAAGCAAGAACGTACCCGAACAATAGTCGACGTCACGACGAAACATATACATAGGCGCAAACGGGTTATCTCCTCTGCCGTAACCGAGGCAAGACCCATCCCGCCAAATGATGCTGCCGGCTTCCTGCAGCGTGCCGTCGAGCAAAATCACACGTCCTCCGACGGCCCCAATATCGGGAGCACTGCGGATCGTATTGAGAGCAGCGCGAAGCGTCCCGGGGATCACTTGAGCATCGTTGTTCAATAAAAGAAGGAATTCTCCTTTGGCCTCCTCGGCGGCCTGGTTCACCCCAAGCAGGAAATTCCTGTTTTCTCTATTTCGAATGATGTGTGCCCCGCGGATTCGGTCTAAAAGTAAACCCGTCTGGTCTTGTGAAGCATTGTCGACGATTATGATCTCCATTCGCTCCGAAGGGATTTCTGCAAGCGAACGCAAGCACGCCAAGGTCATCTCCGCGCGGTTGTAAAGAACGAGAATGATCGAAATCTCCGGCTCATCGGAGTGGGGCAGGTTCAGAATTGCCTTAGAGTTCAGGAAGCCGTGAAGCTGGACGCTGTAGAACTCGGTGAACAGCTGCTTCACATCCGAAAGCGATTCCGGTTCGGCCGTTTGTCGCGCTTCAATTTCCTCAGTTGTCGTTGGCGAAACGGCCGCTATCGGTTCGGATTCCTTGCCTGCCAATCTCTGGATGAATGCCCGTGCGGCCCTTGCTTGTTTTGCCAGCCACCGGACTGGGTAGGTCATCCGCCAGGAGGGAGATTCCAGGAACCGTTCGAGGAGCCATTTTTGATCGGCAAGCTCACGTTCCGTCGCTTCGAGCTGTTTCCGAAGCGAGCGAATCAGTTCGTTATGTTTATTAGACAATCTTCCTCCACCCGAAACCGCTCCTGATCACACGCGATATTCTACGTTTGCTGGTAGAATTCGCACGCACGAAACATTCGGTCCTCTATGTTATTGCGCGCATTCGCGAAAATTAACCTTGACTTGAGAGTCCTCGGTAAGCGTGACGACGGCTACCATGAGATCAAGACCGTCTTTCAAGCTATTGACTGGTTTGATGAGATCCGTCTCGAACCCTCTGCTCGATTCGAGTTTTTTGCGCCCGGAACACCGGAAGACGAGACCAATCTGGTTGTACGAGCCGTGCGCGCCTACGAGCGGCTGGCGGGGATGACCGCGCACATTCGAGTTCAAGTGACGAAGAATATTCCGGTCGGTCGAGGGCTGGGTGGTGGTAGCGCGGATGCTGCCGTCACATTCATTGGCCTGCAACGAATGTTCAAGCGGGCCCTTCCATTCGATCAGGTTCCTGAAACATTGCGTGCTCTGGGCTCCGATGTGCCTTTTTTCGCTCTAGGAGGGCGTGCAGCCGGTCGCGGCCGGGGTGATGAGGTTTATAAGCTCGAAGACGAGACGGACTATTGGGTTCTGCTTGTCGATTCCGGAATGGCCATCGCCACAGCTGCCGCCTATTCGTGGTTGACCGTACCAGGTAAATCCAATACTATTGAGGGTTTCTGTGCGGAGTCGGATTCGGGGTGTACTGGTGATGTTTGGACCAATGACTTCGAACCGGTTGTTTTTGCTCGCTATCCGGAATTAGCCAGAATCAAAGACGAGTTGTTGGACTTGGGAGCCTATCGCGCGGCCCTTTCCGGTAGTGGTTCCGCGATGTTTGGTCAGTTTCAGCTCGTGTCGGACGCGATTCGAGCCGGATCCATCTTGGAGAATCGCTTCCGCGTAAAGGTGGCGAAGCCGTTGCCGCGCTGGGAGTATTTCCAGAGAATCGTGGAAGAAACTTAATTCAGGATTGGGGCGTGGCCAAGTGGTAAGGCACAGGTCTTTGGAACCTGTATTCGAAGGTTCGAATCCTTCCGCCCCAGTTATGTCTTCGAGGAATCGTTTGTGAGTAACGAACTGAAAATCTTTGGTGGCACCGCTAACACGGCACTCACGAACGAGATTTGCGAATATCTGGATTGCGAGCTCGGTAAATCTTCGGTTACACGTTTCAGTGATGGCGAGATTTACTTTCAAATCCTCGAAAACGTTCGGGGCGCTGACGTCTTCATTGTTCAGCCGACGTGCCCGCCGGTCGACTCAAATTTTTTCGAATTGTTTCTGATGATTGATGCGTTCAAGAGGGCATCAGCCAAACGGATTACGACAGTACTGCCTTACTTCGGTTATGCGAGACAAGACCGAAAGGATAAACCTAGGGTCCCGATTTCGTCCAAAGTCGTATCCGATTTGTTGGTCGCCTCGGGCACCGATCGATTACTGACCATGGATCTGCACGCACCGCAGATTCAAGGCTTCTTTAGCATCCCCGTGGACCACCTTTTCGCCGCTCCGGTGCTGGTGGAACACTTTCAGAAATTGAATCTCCCCAACCTCACGGTTGTGTCGCCCGACGCGGGTGGCGTCGAGCGAGCCCGCGCGTTTGCGAAGCGGCTAAACGCCGATCTGGCGATGGTGAACAAGCGCCGCATTGAAGCTAACGTTGCACAAGTAATGAATGTGATCGGCGATGTGAAAGGCCGGAATTGCCTGGTTGTAGACGACATTATCGACACTGCAGGGACGCTGGTTAAAAATGCGGAGGCTTTGCTGAAGGCAGGAGCTATGAAGGTCTACGCCTGCTGTACGCATCCGGTGCTTTCAGGGCCGGCTGTAGAACGGATTGTCAACTCGGATATCGTTGAAGTTGTCGTGACCAACACCATCCCCCTGCACTCCGAAGCCAGGAAGTGCAAAAAAATTTCCGTACTCAGTGTAGGCAAGCTTTTGGCACAGGCAGTACAGTCGATTCACGAAGAGACATCGGTAAGCGTTTTATTTATCTGAGGGGTTTTTCTTATGGCTGAAATTGTAGTGAGCGCAAAAGGCCGGACAGATCGCGGCAAGAACGCAGCGCGCCGGCTTCGGCGGGAAGGTCTGGTGCCGGGAATCGTGTACGGCGGAAAAGGCGAAAACATCGCTGTTGCCGTCGATCCGAAGGCCTTGCAAAAGGTGCTGCGGTCCGAAGCAGGCCGCAACGCAATTCTGAAGCTGGATATCTCTGGTTCCGGCGCGACAAGTGCGATCCTGAAGAGCTGGCAAGTGGATCCGATCAAAGAGAGCTTCCTGCACGCGGACTTTTACCGAATCGCGATGGACACGGCGATCCGTGTCACAGTTCCTATCCATGTGAAGGGCGAAGCGCGGGGCGTGAAAGTGGATGCCGGTATTCTCGAAGTCATCACTCGCGAAATCGCAGTGGAATGTCTGCCGGGCGATATTCCTGAGCACATCGATGTGGACGTTAGCGATCTCGGAATCAACGGCGCACTCCGCGTCTCGGATCTTCCGGAGAATCCAAAAGTAAAGATTCTCGAAGGAGCGGATCAGGTCGTTGTTCACGTTGTCTCCGTAAAGGAAGAGGTTGTCGCCGCTGCGCCGGGCGTTGTTGCGCCGGCCGAAGGCGAGGCTGCGGCTCCTACAGAACCCGAAGTCCTAAAGAAGGGCAAGAAGGAAGAAGAACCGCCTGCCGAGTAACAGCGTATTTCTTTCATGTGGCTGATCATCGGATTGGGCAATCCGGGGGAAGAGTACGCAGACACGTATCACAACGTCGGGTTTCGAGTTTTGCAGCATATTTCGGAACAACAGAGAGTTCGCCTGAGGGAGCGATGCGGTCCCGCGTTGATATCAGACAAGGTTATTCTTGGCGGTCAGGCGGCGGTGCTGGTCGCGCCGCAGACTTACATGAACAAGAGTGGATCCGCCCTTCCGGCGGTGTTTCAACGATTCGAATCGACGGCGAACGAGATGATCGTCGTTTACGACGATCTCGCTTTACCGTTGGGAAAGCTCCGCCTGCGGCAAAAAGGTTCGGCGGGCGGCCATAATGGGATAAAATCCATAATTTCGACTTTAGGGTCAGACGAGTTTCTACGTATCCGAGTCGGGATTAAGCCAGACCGAGAAGTTAGTGATGTTCGCGATTTCGTACTCTCTCGAGTCGCGAAAAGCGACCGGTCGTTGCTGGATCAAACTGAGGAGATCGCAATCAACGCAGTCGAAACACTCATCGCCGCGGGTATCGAGAAAGCAATGGGCGAATACAACGGCGTCGATCTGAGAGAAGATTCAAAGGAAAACTAATGCGAAATTACGAAATCATGTTCATCGTCAATCCGAACACGCCCGAGGAAGAGATCGACAAGATCAACGGGCAGATCGAAGCCGTCATCACTTCCGGTGGTGGCACGATTGACAAGATAGAAAAGATGGGTAAGCGACGGCTTGCCTACGAGGTCGATAAACACCGGGAAGGATACTACGTCCTTTTCGTTATCGCTGCGAACGGCGACATCATTAAAGAGTGCGAGCGCCGCTTACGCGTGATGGATGCGATCATCAAATACATCACCGTTCGCACCGATGAAGAAGGCCGAAGGCTCGAAAAGATTCGCAACTACAGGCAAAAGCGCGCCGCCCGCCGCGGCTCTAATCCTGGCGCCGGTCCATCCCAGTTTTCAGACGAGGCTATGCAATGAAATCAGTGAAAGAAAAACGCCCGGCAGGCCAAAAGCAATACTATCGCCGGAAGAAAGTCTGTAAGTTCTGTGTCGAACGGATCGACGTCATTAACTACAAGGACGTAAAACTGCTCTCACAATTCGTACCCGAACGCGCAAAGATTATGCCGCGCCGTATTTCCGGAGTGTGCTCCCGGCATCAGCGCCTATTGAACGATGCGATCAAGAAGGCACGCAATATCGCACTGCTGCCGTTTGCGACGGAGTAGACGCCATGGAAGTCATTCTAAGAGAAACAATCGACAATCTAGGCCGCGCCGGTCAGGTCGTGAAAGTGGCAGACGGCTACGCGCGTAATTATCTGCTTCCTCGAAAACTTGCTTATCCAGCGACGGCGGGTAACCTGAAGGTGATCGAGTCCGAACGGCAAGCTCTGGTTAGAAAAGAAGCGAAACAGAAGGAAGATGCCGAAAAGCTCAAGCAAATGGTCGATACAGTGGAGATCACCATTCGTCGCAAAGTCGGCGAGCAAAATGCTCTGTATGGTTCGGTGACGAACTCGGATGTGGCCGACGAGCTCGATAAAAAGGGCTTCAATATCGAGAAACGCAAAATCCACATGGACGATCACATCAAAACGCTAGGTGAGTTTTCAATTCCCATCCGGCTCTTCAAAGACGTCACCGCGTACGTCAAGTTGAAAGTTGAACCGGAGACTGAAGCCCAGTAAGCATTTCGGATTTCGAATTACGGATTTCAGATTTTGTGCGTTTAAAATGCGCACTTCAAAATTCGTAATTCGAGATTCGCATGTCACGTCAATCACTCGAACGAACTCTTCCGCACAACGTCGACGCCGAAAAATCCGTGCTCGGCGCGATCCTCGTCAATAACGAAAATTATTATCGGGTGATAGAGACCCTCAGACCCGAGGACCTTTATCTCGACGCGCATCGCGTCATATTCCGAATGATGTTGGAGTTGATCGAGCGTTCTCGAGCAATCGACTTGATTACGATTCAAGAAGAGCTCGTGCGGGCTTCGCAACTCGAGAGTGCCGGTGGCATTACGTATTTGGCAAGCCTTCTCGACGGCATTCCGCACCTTGTGAATATCGAGCACTATATCGAGATCATTCGCGAAAAGGCACTCCTTCGTCAGATGGTGAATGCCGCCAACAAGATTATGGCGGAGTGTTTCGACCAGGCAGAGCCAGCTGAAGAGATTCTGGACCGGGCGGAGCAGAGCCTCTTCACATTGTCGGAAAAGCGGATCAAGAGCGGTTTCGTTTCACTCAGGGAACTCGAACTTCCCGCCACGAGATTGCTCGAGAAGCTTTACACCGAGCGTGAAATGATCACTGGAGTCGCTTCCGGATTTCGTGATCTCGATCGTATGACGTCCGGATTGCAGGCTGGTGATTTAGTAATTCTGGCAGCGCGGCCGTCGATGGGAAAGACAGCGCTTTGCTTAAACATTGCTCAGCAAGTTGCAATCAACAAGAATTTGCACGTTGGCATGTTCAGTCTCGAAATGTCGAAAGAACAGTTGCTCATGAGAATGCTTTGCGCAGAAGCCCGCGTGGATGCGCATAAGGTTCGGACGGGCTATCTCAGTAAAGAGGATTTTCGGAAGCTTATCGATTCGCTCGGACGCACAACACAGGCACCGATGTATATTGATGACTCTTCCACGCTCACCGTGATGGAAATGCGCGCGAAGTGCCGGCGTCTGAAGGCCGAGCGCGGATTAAGTCTGATCATCGTGGATTATCTGCAATTGATGTCCGGATACGGACGAACAGAAAACCGGAATCAGGAAATCTCGAGTATTTCGCGCGGATTGAAAGCGCTCGCTAAAGAATTGAATGTGCCTGTGATTGCGCTTTCGCAGTTGAGCCGCGCTCCCGAACAACGTCAAGGTGATCACCGGCCGCAACTATCAGACCTGCGCGAATCCGGATCGATCGAACAGGACGCCGATCTCGTGGTGTTCATTTACCGCGAGGAAGTCTACAAACCGTCGGAAGAAAATGCAGGCCTGGCCGAGTTGATTATCGCAAAGCAGCGGAATGGTCCGACCGGCATTGTCAAGCTCGCGTTCCTGCGCGAGTTCACCCGATTCGAAACGTTGTTGGACATTCACTAGTGTTTGTGCCTTTGGTGTTCCGTCCCCCTTCCCGTTTCCGCACATGAAGACCAAGACGCAATATGCCTGTCAGCAATGTGGGCATACCTCGCCGAAGTGGATCGGCCGTTGTCCCTCATGCCAGGAGTGGAACACGTTTGTTGAGGAGAAGATTACGGCACCAAGTGCCGGAAACGCGGCGTCCTGGGATTCGTCTCCAATCCCCTTTACCGAGATTACCGGTAGCGAGGCACCTCGCGTTTCGACCGGCATCGCGGAGTTCGATCGGGTTCTAGGTGGTGGTGTTGTTGCGGGTGCCCTTGTACTCCTCGGCGGAGATCCCGGTGTCGGGAAATCCACGCTGATGCTTGATGTGGCTTCTCACCTGGCGGAATCCGGCACGGTGCTTTACGCATCCGGCGAGGAATCCGCTCAACAGATCAAGATGAGAGGCGAGAGGTTGGGCATCCGGAACAAAGACCTTCATGTTTACGCGGAAATGTCTGTGGAGAAGATTCTCGCGGGCGCGGAGGAGCTTTCCAGCAAGGTCGTGGTCATCGATTCCGTTCAGACGACGTTCAGCGAAAAGCTGGAGATGGCGCCTGGCAGTATCGGACAGGTACGCGAAGTGGCGTCGCGACTGCTGTTCTGGACGAAGAAAAATGCCGTTCCTGTATTTCTTATCGGACATATCACAAAAGATGGCGCGATCGCGGGTCCCAAGGCACTGGAGCATATCGTTGATACGGTGCTTTATTTCGAAGGACCTCGACAGCATCCGCATCGGATAGTCCGGACGATTAAGAATCGCTTTGGCCCCGCAAACGAATTGGGGATTTTTGAAATGGCTTCGTCTGGTTTGAAACCAGTTGACAGACCTTCGGCACTCTTTCTATCACAAAAGGAATCGATTAACGCGGGCTCCGCCGTACTCTCGTGTATGGAAGGATCCCGCCCGCTGCTCGTTGAGATTCAAGCGCTCGTCTCACGCACTCACTTCGGCGCTCCGCGAAGACTTGCTACAGGTGTGGATCCCCAACGGCTGGCTTTGATTTCAGCCGTTCTGGAGAAACGCGTTGGTGTCAACCTCTGGGACCATGACATTTACCTGAATGTCGTTGGCGGACTCCAGGTGGAAGAGCCTGCTGCCGACCTCGCGATTGTGGGTGCCATCCTTTCCAGCTTATTGAACCGTCCCATTCTTTCATCGACGGTCTTTTTTGGTGAGGTCGGGCTCGGTGGAGAGGTTCGGCCCGCGATGTTCCCCGAAATTCGGCTGAAAGAGGCGTCGGTGCTCGGATTCAATCGGGGCATTATGCCGTCGCAGCCCATCCCAAGCGAACTCAAGTCGTCCATCGAAACCATCCAGGTTCGCGACATTCGCCAGGCACAGGAGTTCTTGTTCGGTTGATTCTGCTTATGTGCTTCTTGTCCCTTTTGGGTTCCCTCATGGTCTATAATGCGGGCCGGGAGTGGCGTGCAGACGGAAAACGCCTTAAATAAAAACAAATTACGGGTGTCCCATGAGAGGAAAAGAAAGTAAGTCCCTTCCACAATCGCCCACGAAGACGGTTGCGGAGTTCCAGGGAAAAGAGCAGAGTAATCTGCGGGATATTATCGTGGTGCGTTTGATCTTCGCTATCACGTTGACGGTAGTCGCCTACCAAAGCCATCCGTTCGGCTTTCAGGCACCGTATACGCTCATCGTCGGCTTAGTCAGTGCAATCGGCATTATTTACTTTGAGCACCGGCTCAAGGGAGCAACGCTAAAACGACTGATTGGCGCGGCGGTTGGCTCCATTTTGGGAATAGTCGGGGCGTCGTTGATCAGCCATATGCTGACCGACACAATCTTTGAAGCGAACTCGCTTTCATTCATCAAGCTTTTCATCCTCTTCCTGATGACATACGTCGGACTCGTCGTGGGTGCGAATAAGGGAGACATGCTGAATCTGTCGGCAATGGGCGGGATTTTTGGAGGCGAGCGGCCGGCGAAAAAGACGTATAAGATTCTCGACACAAGTGTTGTTATCGACGGCCGAATCGCCGACATTTGCGAAACGGGCTTTCTGGACGGCACTCTCGTGATTCCGCACTTTGTCTTGCGGGAGCTCCAACAGGTCGCGGATTCGGCGGATACGCTGAAGCGCAATCGCGGCCGCCGCGGCCTGGATATTCTTCAGCGAATTCAAAAGATGGCGGGGATCAATGTGCAGTTCGTCGAGAATGACTATCCGCAGGTGCGTGAGGTCGATATGAAACTTATTGAGCTCGCCAAAGAACTGGACGCGAAGATTGTGACCAATGATTTCAACTTGAACAAAGTCGCACAGCTCCGCGGCGTCGAAGTGTTGAATATCAATGAACTCGCGAATGCTCTCAAACCGGTGTATCTGCCAGGCGAGACGATGAAAGTTTTCATCCTGAAAGAAGGAAAGGAATTCAATCAGGGCATCGCATATCTGGATGACGGCACGATGGTCGTGGTCGACAACGCTCGAAAGATGATCGGCAAGACTGTGGAGTCGTCGGTCACGAGCGTCCTGCAAACAACGGCCGGAAAGATGATCTTCGGGAGGTACGAAGAACGGCGGACCGAAATTGGGCATCATCCGCGAGAGGACCGCGTCGAACGGGGTAATGATCGGGAGTCCCGGCCCTCACCGTCGCCTGAACGGCAGCCTCAAACGGAAGTCTCTCACTGATCCCGGGCTACTATGAAAGTTGGCGCGATTATCGCAGCTGCCGGTTTCGGCCGCCGCATGAAGACGGATCGCCCCAAACAGCTTCTCGTGCTGGACGGGACTTCCATTATTGTTCACACCATCCGCAAGTTCGATGCATGCGCTGTCATCGATTACGTCATAGTAACCGCTCCCCGCGAGTCGCTTGAGGAAGTTTCGAGTCTCGTCAAATCGTCGGGCTTCAAGAAACCGGTCAGCGTCATTGAGGGCGGCGAACGGCGTCAGGATTCCGTTGCGATGGGATTGCGACATCTGGAACCGGGAACCGAGATCGTCGCCGTGCATGATGGTGTCCGGCCGTTTGTTCCTGTAGCCGATATCGAAAATGTGGTGCGACAGGCCGAGCGCAGTGGAGCCGCTATTCTTGGCGTTCCCATCGTCGATACAGTGAAGCAGGCTGAAAAGGACATTGTTCAATCGACATTGACTCGAGAGCATTTGGTACTGGCGCAAACTCCACAAGCGTTTCGCACTGAAATCTTGAAGGATGCATTCGATCGTGCTGCCCGGGACGAATACTACGGAACTGATGAATCGAGCCTGGTCGAGCGAATCGGTCATCCAGTAGCTATCGTTCGAGGTTCCGAACGAAATATCAAGATCACACGGCCTTCCGATCTCACCCTCGCGCGCGCATTCATTGAAGAGGAGACGTCGGGCCAGTGAAATTTCGAATAGGAATCGGGTACGACCTGCATCGATTAGGCCCATCAACTTCCCTGGTTATCGGTGGGGTGCAAATTCCGCACGAGAAAGGTCTGATAGGCCATTCCGATGGCGATGTCTTAAGCCATGCGATCACCGATGCATTGCTTGGCGCTTGCGGCATGAGCAACATCGGCGAGATGTTTCCGGACACGGATCCGCGATTCAAGGGAGTCTCCAGTCTTAAGTTTCTGCGAAAGACCGCTGAACTGATTCGTAAGAAGGGTTACGAGATCGGCAATATTGATTCCAACATTCTCGCCCAACGTCCGAAGCTGCTTCCATATTTCCCAGAAATGCAGGCCAAGATTGCGGAAGTGTTAGCGATACCGGCCGGAAACGTCCACGTGAAGGCCAAAACCATGGAGCACCTTGGCATCGTCGGCACCGAAGAAGCAATCGCCGCCGAGGCTGTAGCGCTGGTTTTCTTGGAATAGTTTGTGATCAGAGTTCGGTTTGCCCCAAGTCCCACCGGGTTACTCCACGTCGGCAACGCGCGCACGGGTCTGTTTGCCTGGTTCTTTGCGCGGCAAAATAACGGAGCGTACATCCTCCGCATCGAGGATACCGATCAAGCCCGTTCCACCTTGGACTCGGAGCAGTCCATCTATCGCGATCTGGAATGGTTAGGAATCGATTGGGATGAAGGCCCGGATGTTGGAGGTTCTCATGGTCCATATCGACAATCCCAACGCCTCTCGATTTACAAGGGCTATGCGCTCAAGCTCGTAGATTCCGGACACGCATTCTGGTGCTTTTGTTCGGAAGAACAATTAGAAGAGCAGGCGGCGCGCAAGTATCCAGGAACATGCAGGGCGCTACCGAAAGAGGTCTGGGCCGCACGTTTGAAGGCTAACGAGCCCGCTGTTGTGCGGCTCAAAGTTCGCGAAGGCCCGATCCGCTTTCGTGATGTCGTGCACGGCGATATCGAATTTTCCAGTGACGTCATCAGCGATCCTATCCTGCTGCGCTCAGACGGCTGGCCGACGTACAACTACGTCGTTGTGATCGACGACGCTTTGATGGAAATAACACATGTGATTCGCGGCGACGATCACCTTTCGAATACGCCGAAACAGGTTCTGATTTACGAAGCTTTGAACGTTCCGTTGCCTCAGTTTGCCCATCTCTCAACCATCCTCGGTCCCGACCATACCCGGCTTAGCAAACGTCACGGTGCAACCGCTGTTGCTCAGTTCCGTGAGGCCGGCTACCTGCCTGAGGCGCTTGTGAATTACATGGCACTGCTTGGCTGGTCACCGACCAGCGAAGGCAGCGAAGTGATTTCGCCGGCGGAGCTCGTAAAGCAGTTCCGTTTGGATCGAGTGAATAAAAGCCCGGCGGTCTTCGACGTTGGGAAGCTCAATTTCATCAATCGTCACTATCTGAAATCGAGTCCATCATCGCGCCAGTTGATCGCCGCCGAGTTGGAGAAGACTGGTTGGATGCCTGCTTCGTCCGAAGATTGGCTGAACCGTGTAATCGAGACGATTGTTCCTGCTGTGGACCTGCCGAGTCAAGTTCCTGAAACCTTGGAGCAAGTGCTCGCATTTCCGCTGGATGATTCTTCGGATATTCGTGACACAGTCGATGATCCTGGAGCCATTGATGTGATCCGGCGGTTTGCAGCGGAAATAAATGGGAATGATCCGCTGACGTTCGACGAGTTTATGGTGGCGGTGAACAAAGTAAAAGCGGCCACGAAACGTAAAGGCAAGCAGCTGTTTCATCCGTTGCGTGCTGCGTTGACTGCGAAGGCATCCGGGCCTGAATTGGATAAATTGATTCCACTGATCGAGACCGCCGCGCATTTCCATATAAGGAATGTCTTGAATTGTGGGGCGCGCGTGCAGGCCTTTCTTGAAAAGTACGGCCGAACTTAGAGATCAGAAAATGGAACACAAAGAGCACAAGCTGCGCAAAACCGTTTGCACCGCTTGTTCTATTTGTGGTTCGTGCCTTTGATGACGAGCAGAATCTTCGGAGTGCATGCCGTGTACGAGGCTCTAGCGTCACAGCAACAGCCGATCGAGCGGATTCACATCGCGCGGCAGGTCCACTCACTGAAGGTTAAGGAAATCCTGGAACTCGCTCGCAAGCGGGGAGTGGCTGTTCGTAAGGAGGAACGCGCCGTTCTGGATCGAATGGCCGAGGGTGCTGTTCATCAGGGCATCATCGCCGTCGCCGGAGCGCTGTCTTATGCGGATTTCGAGGTCTTATTCAAATCGGAGCAGTCCCTCGTCATCGTGCTGGACGGCGTCGAGGATCCGCACAATCTGGGCGCGGTTATGAGAACGGCCGAAGCTTGCAAGTCGTCAGGCATCGTCGTTCCTGAAAGGCACTCCGCGCCACTGAGCGCAACAGTAGTGAAAGCGTCGGCCGGAGCTTCCGCTTACGTTCCGGTGGTCCGCGTCCGAAATCTCGTTTCCTCAATCGACGAGATGAAGCAGCGTGGGCTTTGGGTTGTGGGTGTGGATCCAGAGGGAACACAAGACTGGACGGCGTTTGATTACACACAACCCGTTGCCATCGTTCTAGGGGGCGAGCATCGGGGTCTGCGCCGCCTCGTTCGAGGGCACTGCGACGTCCTCGTTCGGCTTCCCATGCTGGGCAAGATCTCGTCGCTGAACATCTCTGTAGCTGCAGGCGTTGTTCTGTATGAAGTGGTCCGGCAACGCGCGGCTCCTAACAAATGAATGCCGACACTATGAACGATGAGCAGTAGAAAATCTTCGGAATTGAAAATCTTCGCGGATTCTCAATTTAGTAATAAAAAATTTTATTAATAAAAAATTTGGAAGATCGCAAGCATTCCGAAGATTTTTTACTGCTCATCGTTCATAGTGTCGGCATTCATTTGTTAGAGACGGAGGTTTCCTAGCAATTTTTTTGCCTTATGACCGTTGAAGAGGCTGATAGGGCTATGCTACAGTCATACATTTGTCGACGCTGGCGTAGCTCAGTTGGTAGAGCAGCTGACTTGTAATCAGCAGGTCGGGGGTTCAATTCCCTTCGCCAGCTCCACGTACTCAAACGAAAAAACGGGAGCGTGGGGCGATGGCCCGACGCTAAGGAACGGACAGGTGGCCGAGTGGTTAATGGCAGCAGACTGTAAATCTGCCGCTCCTTGCGGGCTACGGAGGTTCGAATCCTCCCCTGTCCATGAGGGATGGGACTCGCCCACGTAGCTCAGTTGGTAGAGCGCGTCCTTGGTAAGGACGAGGTCACCAGTTCAATCCTGGTCGTGGGCTTCTGCGGGAGTAACTCAGTGGCTAGAGTCACGGCCTTCCAAGCCGTTGGTCGCGGGTTCGAATCCCGTCTCCCGCTCTTGCA